>JAESFG010000470.1_pt1 | contig 28630 bp, 28 predicted proteins | sample 9269371 | NCBI WGS metagenome assembly JAESFG01 (sample SAMN14506227, study PRJNA617093) | algae metagenome | isolation source: Aetokthonos hydrillicola CCALA 1050 (B3-Florida) and co-occurring... | place: USA: South Carolina | collected 2013-01-01 | reverse complement strand
AATGTCGCCGGGCTGAGCCCGTGCTTGCGGCACACCTCCACCGTCGGCAGGCCTGCCTCCTGCTCCTTGATCATCCCGATGATCTGTTCCTCGGAAAAACAGCTCTTCCTCATTCGTCTGCTCCTTCCTTGGGGCAGGCTCTACATCAAATCGAGGGACCCAGCGGGGGGCAGGTCAGGCGGCAGGCGCATCGCGCCAGCGCAGGCCGTTGCGGATCACGAAGATCATCCCGCTGATAATCCGCCGATCATCGACCCGCGGCATCCCGTGCGACAGCAGAAAATACGGCTCAATCCGGCGCATCCTCGCCTCCGACAACCAAATCAGATCGCTCATGCCAACGACCCCTCGCGACGCCATTGAATCAGCCGATCCGACACTCCGCGAGCAATTTAATGGGTCCTGAGCCTAGATATCTGACGTGGCGCTCGAAAAGGAATTGCGCTTTGTTTTGACCACTTGTGACGCTAGAAGCCGCGTCATGAATTTCCTGCGCAGAATGAGAACAACAGGCGTTTCGCCGAATCCCGATTCCAAGACACTGTTCTCGACCCATTTTTTGTTGCACGGGGACCGAAACGCGAATGAGGCATGGATCCGCAGTCTGTGCGACGTCGCTTACCTCGGCAATAACACGGCGCTCTGCCGTTCTCTTGGGCGCTACAAGATGTTGGTAGACACTAATGACCATGGTCTAGCTCCGCATATCATGCTTGATGGCTACTGGGAAATGTGGGTTACCGAAATCATTGCCAGCCAGATCCGAGCGGGCATGGTGGTCGCAGACATCGGAGCCAATGTCGGTTATTATACCATGCTCATGGCGGAACTCGTGGGCCCTCGGGGACGGGTGCACGCGTTCGAACCAAATCCGGCCATATCCCGTCTCCTTCGCCGAAGTCTCGATATCAACGGCTTCCTTGGCTGGACAGAATTGCACGAGACGGCACTGGGCGATACCAATGGAGCGACCTTGGCTTTCGTGATCCCGGATAACGAACCCAAGAACGGTCATCTGCAGCCCCACACCGACCCAACAACGGCTGGGTGTACAGCTGTCCAAACTCTCCGACTCGATAGCAAACCAGACTGGCGGCAAATCCAATTTGCCAAAATCGATGTCGAGGGCGCCGAAGAAATGATCTGGACCGGTGCTAGCGGGTTGATCGAATCCGGAAGCCTGCGGAGCGTAGTACTCGAATTCACGCCTGCCCGTTATACTAACGCCGTCCATTTTCTAGAACAGATCCAGGCTGGCGGCTTCGCAATCAATCTTATCGATCCTTGGAGGGGTTTGGTTGAGAGTAATATTGACGGTGTGATTGGGGGCGACCCTCGTGAAGATAGAATGTTACTGCTCACGCGTTGACTAATCAGGAATTCTTCAAGCGGTCGCTCGAGGAGGGGGCCATAGAAATGGCTGCTCAATCAATGATAGCTCAATCAATGATAAAGGAGTTCGCTCCTTTTGCCTATTTCGCTGAGCAGTCTAGTGTTATTTCCGGCCTAGGCGGGAATCGACAGCCTCCCGACCCGAGGTACTGCTTCCATACCAATTACGAAGAACTCGCTCCCGGCATCGCCATCTTCCAGGTCCGCTTGGTGAGCGCTCGCGCGACCTTCGGTGAAATGACAATCCGCATACATGCGTACCGGCCCGATAGTGGGCTCGACGTCAGTCTTGTAGCGAGCACACAATACACGCTCGAAAACCTTACAGATGAGGACGTAGACATCCGCTTGCGTATCTCGGCGATCCCAGGGGTTGCCTATGCCGTTTACGGCTATCTCTCCGAACCTTCAAACCTTATGGCGCTTAATCTAACCATTGTAGCGGAGCAGTTGGGCGGTGATACTGCAGATAGCTATGCTACGGCCGAATTGGGCAAAACCGCGTTCGGTGAAACTTGTTCGTCGTCTTTGAGTCAGGTGATTGGAGACACTGCACCCAACCTGTCCGCCCCCCAATCGCAACCGTTCACTTGGGAACAGTTGCAATCTTCCAAGTTCCAGGAAATTGCGGTCGGCCTGCCATCCCAGCTGTCTGACACAGAACGATGGGTACATATATTTATACTACGTACGCTAAAACATTACGGCTTCCTCATGCCAGGCGCACGCGGGTTGCTTTTGGGCACATCAGAAACGCTTGCATTGCAACTTCGCGATGCAGGATGCCAGATCGTTCAGCAGGCTCAAGAAGGCGATGCATTACCGCCTGCACCGACCAATTCCCTCATTAATGTGTCGCTTCAGAATTTGACCGAAGCCGTTCCCCACTGCGATTTTATTATTGCCAATGGTACTCTCGACGGCGTGTCGTCCTATTCCGAATTGATTAACCATCTGAACGCGGCACTAAAATGCTTACTGCGCGGCGGGCTGGGAATATATATATTCAATTATTGGCCCGATCAATGGAACCTGCTATCCGAAAAACGTTTCTTCATCTCTGAAACTGTCATTCGACGGATCACGCTACATATAATTGGCCATGAATCCGCCGTTGTTCAATTGCTGTTACCCGCTCAACACATGAACGAAACATGGTTGGCATCTGGTATCCCCTTCGGCTTCATTGTCCTGCGTTGACGATTGACATAATGCGGGGAACGATGCAAGCGATCGGACGGTTTTTGATGCTTCCGCCTCACCCCAAACGCCTCGATGAAATGGCACGCTTCCTTGATGCACTTGACACGCAAAGGGCCGTTCTTGGCGCTCTGATCATACGCGAGTTGCAAATTCGCTATGGCCGAGATAATTTGGGTTTCTTTTGGGTTTTCGCAGAACCGATGTTGCTCGCATCGGTAATCAGCACACTCCACTATTTCGGAACATCATCCGTTCCACACACGGGTATCGGTCCGTTTCCATTCACTCTGGTTGGCTATTGCCTGTTCATCATTTTTAGAAACACGTTCAATCGAGCAGAAAGCGCAATCGATTCCGCGCGAGCACTGATGCATCACCGGATGGTGACTCCCCTCGACATCATGATGTCGCTCATTGCGATCGAGTTTGTGGGCTGCCTTGCTTCTCTCACCTTCTTAATGGCGATCGGAATTGCATTGGGTATCGCAGATTTTCCTGCACGGCCGCTCTACCTGTTCGCAGGAGCATTCTTGATCAGCTGGTTTGCCTTTGCACTCTCTTTAGTGATAGCCGGCTATACATACGGCGGGCACTTGTTAACCCGATTAGTTCACCCGATTTCCTATTTCATGATGCCACTCAGCGGTGCATTTGTGACCATGAGCTTTTTACCTGGATGGGTTCGAAACTACATGGCGTGGAACCCTATGATGGCTATCTTTGAGATTGCACGCTACGGCCAGTTCGAAGCTGCAAGTCCAAACTATATGTATTTTGGCTTCGTGATCGCCACGTGCATTGTAATCACTTACTGGGGTATGGTTTTAATCAAACAGTTGAGGGCAAAAATTCATGTATCGTGAAAGGGCTATGCGCCCAGTAGCCAATTTAAAAAGGACGGTGCGATGCAGGGTGTAATCAATTCTGTCAGCAGGATTGAGCAACAAAGTAAGCTGACTGCCCGAAAAGCCATTTGGATGCTGCTTATACGTTTCCGCTATTTTATAGGCATCGTAATGCTACCTACGCTGTTGGTGGCAAGTTATTATTATATTTTTGCCTCAGACCAATATGTATCTGAAGCCTCCTATGTCGTACGCAAAGCCGATAGTGGTTTTTCGGCACCGTCGGGATTAGGGCAGGTACTTGGTATGTCTTTTGGCCTCACACAGACCCAAACTGAATCATATGTGCTTAAAGACTACATGCTTTCGCACGATGCCGTATCAAGGCTGCGTGAAGAGAATGGGCTCGTTGCATATTATCGCCGACCAGAAATCGATTGGCTGAGCAGGCTTTGGTATTCTGATCCAAAACCGGAAACCTTATTAAAATATTATCTAAATCATGTGTTCATTACGCAAGATACAGACACAGGTATCTCACGTCTTTCCGTTTTGGCTTTCACCCCGGAGGACGCTTACGCGTTAAATCAGAAACTTTTACGGATGGGCGAGGAGCGTATTAACGCACTCAATCAACGCACATTCAACGATCAGGTAAAGACTGCACGAGAAGAGTATAAACAGGCCGAGCAAAAGCTTTTTGAGGCTCAGGCTAAGGTAACGGCGCTGCGGCAACAACATGGCGATGTCGACCCTCAAGGGTCCGGTCGAGCACAAATCACTTTGGTAACTTCGCTGACGGGCGCCCTTGTCGAAGCTCGCTCACGATTAACCGCGATGGGAAGTTTTATCAGTCATTCTAGCCCTCAGTATCGCGCGCTCGCAGCGCAAGTCACAGCTCTTGAGATTCAAATAGCCGGACAACAAAGTCGGCTTGCCGGTGGTACCGAAACTATTGCCACTAGCTTAGGAGAATATGAGGATCTGATAGCTCGGCGGGAATATCTGACACAGCGTTACGCAGTGGCTGCAGCGGCATACCAACAGGCACAAGCTGAAGCGCGTAAGAAACAACTCTATTTGGTTCGCGTAGTCGATTCAAACAGGCCGGTAAAGGCGCTTTACCCCGAGCGTGGGCGAATCGTTATTACCGTGTTCCTTGCCTTGTTTCTTGCGTATGCTATCGGCCGCATGCTGATTGCCGGTATAGGCGAACACTCGCTGTGACATGATGCAGACATGCGTCGATAGTTTATCTTGGACAAAAAATTTAACAAAGTAGTCTTATGCTTTAATATAATACAACAGCACAACGTGGCTGATAATGGGCCCAACAATTGGAGGTTAATGTGCTATTGATCTGTCGGCTCATTCCTTGCGATGCACAGATTTTTAGGCGATTTATGGTCGTCTTTCCGCAGGTGACTGCCATTGAGCATTTGTCGTGATGATCCGTTCTATATTCAGCTCTGACCAATCAATGATGGGTAAATTTGGCACCCTAATTGCAATAGCCAGCTTGACCGCATGCAGCACGTTACCATCCAGCGGGCCCACTGCGGGCGACATCGTTCGATTTCAAAAAGGGGCGCGCAATCAAATCGGCTACGCGATTGTTGCTCTGACGCCGGAGGTAGTTGCAGCGGCTGGCCAGCGAGTTGACACAAATCTGTTGGCGCTGGAATCTTTGGCCGGGTATCCGCCTCCTCAGTCAGCCGATCAAATTCGTCCGGGGGACCAGCTTGCTATCTCCATTTATGAAGTAGGGATCTCATTATTTGGGGGTGCAGCTTCGGTGGGGAATATGCAGAATTCAGCAACGACCACGGTTGGGAATGTTACAGCCGGCGGCCCGCGCATGACAGTTCAAGTTGACGAACGAGGACAAATTTACCTTCCTTATGTAGGCCTAATCCAAGTAGCCGGACGCGTTCCACTGGATGTCCAGCAGGAAATCCAATCTCGGCTCAGACCTATGTCCCAGAGCCCTGAGGTGGTGGTAGCGATTGTAGAAAGCGTTGAGAACGTCGTCTATCTGAGTGGAATGATCTCTAAGCCGGGACGCTATCGTCTGTCTGCTGCCCGCGAACGACTGGCTGATCTTATCGCGCTTGCTGGCGGTTCCGGCCTCGATCCAGCCGACGCCGAAGTACGTTTAGTTCGCGAAGGTCGTGTTGCCTCCGCCAAGCTAATAGACATTCGCGCCGAAGCGGTTGGGAATGTTGTACTGCGGCCTGGTGATCGAATCGAAGTCGTACGAAATCCGCGGAGTTACACAGTTTTCGGGGCGAGCGACCGTGTTTCACAAATTCCGTTTGGTAATTCGAATGTCACGTTAACTGAAGCCATTGCACGAGCAGGAGGACCAGCTGACAATCGCGCCAATCCAGCTGCCGTGTTTGTCTTCCGTTATGAAACGGACGAAAAGCCGGTCATCTACCGCCTCAACTTGAAAGACCCTCAAAGTTACTTCCTATCGCAGCGTTTCCAAGTTCGTGACAAGGATGTACTTTACTTCGCGAATTCACCTTCAAACCCGCCGGCTAAGCTAATCAACCTCATAAATATGCTGTTTAGCCCATTGGTCACGGCACGTGTCCTTACCAACTGAGGCAGTTACAACGGCTAGAACGAGAAAAGTAATGCCGCGTTATTCGATCGGTATCGATGGATACAATTTGTCCTTGCCGGAAGGTACAGGCGTGGCAACCTATGGATTTGGCCTAGCCAACACCGTCTTAGACATGGGGCATTCGCTTACTGGTCTATTCGGCCTCGCCTCGGGTGCGAAGAAGGAAACACGCGAACTCCTGTTCTTCGAGCACTTCGGGCGAGGTAATGGACTTTGGAACCGCAAGGATGTGCGCCGTAACGTTGCCGGGTGGTTCAAAGCCCCTTGGCGTAGCCCGCAACTCTTCGAGATACCACAGACCGGACTTGTTGAAACGCGTAGCTTCGGAGCACGTCTGCCAGCATTCGAGCGAATCATCAGTTCATCCCATCTGTTTTCGATTGCCTCAGCTCATTTTCGGGTATTTGGTTCCTTTCTAACTTTACGAATGCCAAACCCGCCAGCGATCATGCACTGGACCTATCCGCTCCCAGTACGACTGCATGGAGCAAAGAACATCTATACACTGCACGATCTTGTCCCGCTCCGGCTACCCTACACTACCGAGGACGACAAAAAATATTACCACCGCCTGATCAAAGCTTGCGTCGAAAAAGGCGACCATATTTGTACAGTTTCGGAAGCCAGCAGGAATGATATCTTGGCACGGTGGCCCGAAGCAACAGCAAAAACGAGCAACACATATCAAGTGTCGCCCGTGCCTTTGGAGGTGGCATCTCGCTCTACAGAAGAGAGTGCCGCGATCATTAAGGCGCAATTCAACCTGACCTATAAAGAGTACTTCTTGTTCTTCGGCGCTTTAGATCCGAAGAAGAACATCCCTCGAATCATTGAGGGTTATCTGACAGCCAATATTCGTACGCCGCTAGTTATGGTAACTTCTGGCGACAAGGATAACAGAGGGGTGAAGTCTGCCGATAGTCCGTTGCGGCACAAGCTGGACGAACGGATCGTACGGCTTGAGTATTTGCCGCGTACAACTCTGCACCTGCTCATTCAAGGTGCGAAAGCTGTAGTTTTCCCCTCACTGTTTGAGGGTTTCGGTTTACCGGCCTTAGAAGCAATTCAGCTTGGCACTCCAGTCATCTCATCTAACATCAGCTCCCTTCCGGAGGTAATTGGCGCTGCAGGTATATTAATTGATCCATACCGGACTGATCAGATTGCCTCGGCCATTCAAGCGATCGACACAGATGCCGAGTTGCGCTTGAAACTTGTTAGAGCCGGTCCAGCCCAGATCGCAAAGTTTTCGCCAGAACGATACTCCGAACGCCTGGCGGCAATGTACGGTGCTCTCATCAGGAGGTAGGCTCAACTGCCCGAAAAATCGATATTCGAAACTTCTAGTCGCTCTGGTCTCGCAGTCGTAGATTTTCGTACCGGTGCGAGTGTCACAATTAACAAGCGGTCCTGTCCACCTTCGGCTTTTACTGCAAACTCAACCCATTCAGGCACGCTTCCTACAGGAATCAGTTGCTCGGGTTGAAACCTGCTCCCGTTAATAATAATGTTAACGCCATCCTTAGATTTGGATAACAGAGACAGGCGTAGACGGCTGCTTTCTAATGGCATTTCAACAAGCAGTGATAACCCTGGAGCGCGTCCGTTCCAAGCAAGGCGGCGTGTCTGATGCAACCATTGCCCGTCGGCGGTAAAGAGCATTCCTCCGTCTATGCTGTAAGTGCGCGCAGGGCTCAGAGGTACAGTTACCTCTCTGCGTACAGTTTCACCCCAACGTTGCAGCACAAGAAACCGTCCAGTCGTATTATTGTTCTGTGTGGTTATCTTAGGCATCAATGGAAGATAGCCCGGAAGAGCTGCGAAAATCGCATCTGGAGAGACCCACCCAACAGCATTGGTCCAAGAGTTTTCGGAAAGGTCAATTGCGACGACTTGTAACTGGCTCTCAATCAAATTTCTTGCACCTGCCAATAAATCAATTGCAGCCATGCCAGAACCTACAACCAACGCCTCGCATGACAATAAGTTGTCAAATAGGTAGTCGAGTGTACGAACCCGAAACACGCGCGAAACGTCAAGCTCATCACTAAACAGTGCCGATAATGGCCGGTTTATCACGTGACGATCAACATTGTTGCTACCCACTAAAGCGTCGGCGAACGGCACAATGCCTACAGTCGTATCGACCCTGTACAGCAATTGAAACCGATGATCGTCATCAGTTTCCAGCGTCCAGGCGGGACGAGTGCTGAACAGCTTCGGAGAAGCTCGTATACCATCGAGCAACCAGCGTAATCGTACTGTGGTGGTAGGAGCAAGTGCCGAAACAACTCGACCCGACGGACCAAATGCTGCCAGGAAGCTGGCGAGTTGATCGATTGTCCAAAGCGGTGGTGTCGTTACCGTGCTCATGCAGCATCTAAAGTGGCTGCGCAGCGCACGAATATAGCCGCCCAACTGCTAGGAAGCCAATGCTGAAATCTGACAGATAAAAGTGGTACTGTGGGTCCGCGAGCCTCCCGCATAATTCTCAATCCCAAGCGCTCAAGTTTGCCGCAGAGAGTGTTGCGCAAGTAACTTTCATTCACCACGTCAATTGTCAACGTACCGCCATATAGAAGTCGCTCAGCCATATTAACAGCTGTTTCCATAAGCTCGGCTAATGCCGCAGTGTTAGACTCATCCATCAAAACCAGCGCCGACGTGATAATTTCTGTACCGGTTGGTTCTTGCACTTTCCAACCAAAGCCTCGCTCAATCACAGCTTTGGATTGCATATCGACACCAATTGCAAAAAGCGGCCTTTCCTCCTTTAATTGTTTTAAAGGTAAAAGGCGCTCGCGCCAAAACAACTGATGGTCTCGATTTTGAGAGCCGAACTGTAAGGCTAGGATTTCAAATGCTGCGGTATGGGTTGGTGGCGGAAAGTCAACGTAGTTCTGCCACCGAACACATGACTCTGAACCCGTATAAGCCGCCTCGATTGCATCGCGATATGCAACAGCTACCCGATCCAGGCTGCAAGTTTGTAAAACAAATTCCTGACCGCGAAGACCTATGCCCTTGCGTCGAACCGGTTCATTGCGCAGTCGCCATAGCGTCTGCGCAAGCGAGGACGCATTCATCATGCTTTTTGCGATCTTGACGACAATATCGTCAGGATACTCCGCATATGTACCTACATCCGTTACGATGGCGCAGATGCCTGCTGCCATGGCCCGTGCCAAAGAACCCGAAGACTCGCCCGATGTTGGATCTCGCAGATTTACAACGACATCAGTTCGACCAAACAACTCGGTCATCCTTTGTTCACTAACATAGCCTGTAATCTCAACCAACGGTTCGAGTTGCCGAACTGCAATCGCTGCTTCGATATCAACTTCTTCTGGCCGGACCTCGCCAGCAATTGTCAGCCGAGCTGGAATGCCTTCTGCTCGTAGTATAACGAGAGCATCCAAAACGAGATCCAGTCTTTTGGCGCGTGATGGAAAACCCAGACACAAGAGCCGTAATTCGCCGTCGCCTGCGGTTGAGAGCAGTTCCTTATTTTGCTCTGCAAAATGCGGAATGAGATGGGTCCGAACTCTGGGAGCGGCTGCCGCAACGCGCTGACGGGCCGTCCCAGAATGAACCACAACCGCCCGAGCTTGCTGGATTAGAGGTGGCAGGAAACTGAGCTCTTGACCCAAACCACCAAACCACATGCCTCCGTCAACCGCTTGTTCAAGTAGGATGCGCCCCTTTTGACCATGGGCCGCATCAGCTAGTCGAAGGTAGGCCGCCCGTCCCCCTCCTCCGTTGGAGGTAATCCAGTCCATAGCGTGGGCCATGGTTGCATCATGGAGGGTCACTACGCCCGGGACTTGTTCCAGCCATGGGATCATATAGGCATGCCCGGCATTATTGCCTAATTGAAACAAGTGGCGCTCCGATGCACTATGCGAAGAAATACGTCGGTATTCGGAGAGATAGATGGCCTTTTGCCAGTCAGGCTCAGGGGCATCGTCGGCTACCACCCCGATGCAGGTGTAGTATGATTCCAGCGCTCCCAATAATTTGTGCGTATAATCAGCGATACCGTTGCGCGCGGGAGTCAATGGAGAGAAGACGTAAAGCAGAGGACGAGTCATACCGATACGTCTTGTTTAGAAACCGCAAATTGGGTGATCCTGTCAACACTGAACAGATCGTTGAACGCACTGACCTGTTCGGCGCAATAGGCTTCGATAGAAACCCGGCAGGCGCCAGCAAGCTCGATCATATTTTTCGGCTCAATAAGGGCCGATAATTCAGCAACCAACTGATTTTGGTCAATACAGCCAAGAGCAGGATGAGTAACAGGCAGCCCCATCATCCCGTCGAGCGTCGAGACTAACGGCATGCCAGCCGCAAGGCTTTCAACCGTTTTAATTTTTAGGCCAGACCCTCCAACGCTGGGGTTAAGTATAACGTCTGTGACGCGAAATAATTCGTCAATGGACTCAACTTCATCCAGCGTTACAATATATGGTCGCATCATTTCCGGTACACGCGAAATGGGTCCAGCCAGCACTAATTCAAAGTTGCTGGCGCACAGTTGCTTATCCTTATCGATCGCCTCCAAAAGAAGACGCAGTGAGAGGCAATTACCTGGATTTGCACTACCTAGATAGCCGGCTTTTAGGAGACCCGATTCGTCGAAGATGCGGGGAGGTCGTGTACGAAGTGCTTGGATTGATCCAAGTACGTCGACGGGGCGGGTCATAATTGATCGAAAATATTTCGCCTCGTCTTCTTGTGTCGCGATAATTCTATCTGCCCTCGCAAGTCCAACGGCCTCATCTACACAGCTTATAGAATACCACGTGGGGGCGATACCAGAACGAGCCAGCATTTCATGGCGTTCCCCAAATCGGTCGTGAGTAAAAAGAAATGTCGGTAAATCCTCCGGGAGATCATTACAAACGGCTGACATCCAGACATAGTGAATTAGTGCAAAATCAAACTTAAAGTTGCTGCACAGTCTTCGGACTTTCCTGCCCACCGCCGGATCGTACCAATCGTCCAAATTATTCCCCCGCAAGCCTGGACGTGGAAAATCAATCCCAACAGGTATGACATATAGCGCATCACATTGTGCCTGCATTCCCTGCACTTGCCAGCCTTCAGCTCCCTCAAGCGCCGAATAGACCATGTGAACTTCGCAGCCAGATGCCTGCAAGCATTGGTTTAATCTAGCGATATTTACCGCGTTGCCTTGGTTGGCTGGCAGTGTCGGGATGGGCGTGATAACGAGGCACCGCATCAACTCATCCCGAAATCGCAGGAAGAAGCGCATGATCCGCAGTTCCAGACCCTAGCGAGAGCAGGTAGGCGTCGCTTCTGACCCGAAGCAGGTTGGGTCGACCCACAGCCCAAACGGAAGCCAATACGTTAGCAACGAATTTGCCATTCGCACCGCCTTCCAGGGTAAGTCGATGGTCATTGAGTACCACATCCGGGCTTGAAATTTCGGTTGCGAACACCATTTCCAATTGCACATCAGTAGATGTGATCAGACCGGGCAAAACGAGCGTAAGAGACTGACCGGCGGCATCTTCCTGCACCACCCACCAATCTTTTTCGTTACAAGCAAAGTCGAAACTCGACAGCGAGGGGATCGAATTGAGGGTAACTAACGAAATCGGAATGCCTTCGTCGTCAGCGTTTCCTCTCAAGCCATTTGCGCGATCAATAAAGCAAGTCAGCGTGCCGTCCGGTTCGATGGCCGATACCGGGACCAAGGCCGCCATACGCCAGTGTGCCGGTTGCTCATCACTGGCCCGCCGGTAACCAATCCAATACGGTATTCGATTGCCCGCTGCGCCTGCCGAAAGTCGAGCGAGTTGGGCGCGATTCACTTCTTCCGGGATCTGCACCTGCAAGACTGCACCACAGCCCTTAGCTAAGCGCGTGGACAGCCAGGCTCGCTGCGAGACATGCCGAACCATCGCTCCCCCAGGTCCGATATCGACTATTCCCCATCCAAGACCGGGGAACTCATCATGAGCAGCAAATGATATAGACGTTGGTGCGGGAACGGGATCGGCGGGTGGCAGCGGGCCTTGTAGACCGACCAATCTCGATTGCACCAATAATAATTGGCGCTCGAAGGCTTCGCGCTGATAGCGTATTACACGCTCCAGTCGGTCAGCAGCAATCCGGGTTACATGTGGAGTTAAACGCCTTTCGAGCTGTGCAACCAAATCACCTGGCGGATTGCTGCGTGCTATATAATCTTCAAGGCGAGAAATTCGTTCCATTAGCGCAGAACCGTTCTCGTCGGGTAATACCAACGGGCTCCCCACAAGCTCGATTCCCGCTGGCTCCAACGTTACCCTTAAGACCCCCTTCGTTACCGCCTTTTTTATATCCAATCGAAACGGGATTGTACGCGGGTATGTCGTGGCTAACTCAGTATCACGATCAATCACCGTCACTGCCAACTCCCGCTGGCTATCGCGGCAAACCAATGTGAGCGGTAGCATTTCGTGGGATACATCCTGCATATCGCCAATAATGAAATCGCGGCCAACCTCACGTATCAATCCGCGCACCGCAATTGGATATCCCGCATCAATAGGTGTGCGGCTCTTGTTGTCCGGCGCCGTAGTCGTCCCAAAGTGTTCCGCATTATACTGCGTCGCAGCAAAAGTATGGCGCTCTATCAATACATCACTTAAGCCCGCCGCCCGTAGCTCAGTCCGAGCAGATTGCAGATGCGGATCTAGACAAGCTGCCGCAAGATAGGCGTCGCAGGCCTCATTTAGCCGGACTTGCAATTTAAGTACGTGACCGAGCTGCAAATATGTATCGGCATTCTTAGGTTCGTCTTCCAAAGCTACGCGATATTGCGCTTCTGCATCGGTCAGTTCACCACATTCCTTAAGCATATTACCCAGCTGAACCCGAATACCGGTCAAGCCGGGCCTAGCTTCCAGGGCACGTCTATATTGCAATGCCGCCTCTTTCCATTCGCGACGGTCACGTGCCGCATCGCCTGCTGCGATTGCCAAGGCGGCTTCCACACTATCCATCTGAGCGCGTACCAACCAGCGCCGAATCCTGCGCGGCAATGAAAGAAGGAAACGAATAATCACCGCATGACCTGCATACCGGTCCACCTTACTTTAATTAAGCGCCAGATCCATCTCCAGCTTTTCTCTAACCTGTTGCGCGGCGCCGGTAAAACTTCCAGCAGTATCTTGTCCCAAGCTTGCGAAAACTGCGCCTTGCCAGCTACCCGTCCATAGCACTCGCGCGATACGGCCGCCATGCCAGCGAGGAGGTCCGGCCGACGGATTACAGCATTAATAGCATCCGCCATCGCGATAGGCTCATCATAGGCCGGTAGATCGGCAGGTAGGCGATCACGTAACCCCCGCAGTGCTATCCCGGTAGCAACAAAAGGCATACCAGAAGCCATTGCCTCAAGCGTCTTGATTGAGATACCCGTACCGCGCTTGTCGGGCAAAATAACCAGTTTACTTAGTGACTTTACTTCTTCCAAATCCTCGACAAATCCGAGATAGAAGAGATGTGGAGTTTCTCCCACCACATTATAGATCGCGTTAGAAATATTTCCAACTAATACTAAATTGATTGCCTTTTCTGCAAGGTAAGGATTAAATACCTCTCGAATGAACCATAAGACAGATTCCTGATTAGCTGGGTGTGCATCACCGACGATGAGCAAATCGAAGTGATCAAGATATCTATAGGATTCGTGCAGGTCGAGTGCATAAGCCATATCGCGCACTACTTTAAACCTCTGATTTTTTTTCGTTTCTGGTAAGTAAGGTGTGACTAGTGAGGCACGATGGTTGGCCGTACAAAGGATAGCATGTTCTTGGGGCGCTACATTGATAACATGATCGTACCTAGCAACAGCTGCCATTTCCTCACGCAATAAACTACTAATGTTTTCTGGCTGGCCTGTGGCTTCGTTAATTAGCGGCCATTTAACCATCTGATAGCTCTGGATGTCATGCGTTTCTAATATCCGTCGCCCACCGCAGAAGCGAAACGCCCAATCGCTATGGAACACATGGTTGACGACGCTAACGTTAGCCTGGCGCATTTGTCTGTCGAAATTCGGATCTTCGGTTCGATTAAGTACATAACGTAAAAGTAATTGTCCGAATGCTCCGCGCTGAAGATAATGCCGACAAAGTCGCCTCGAATTTTTGGAGAATGTACGGAAAGCGATGCGTTGGATGGACCCGCGCGCATGCAAACTGTTTTGGAGCAGCATCTTCCAGAAATATTCCGTCGCTTCCAAGGGAGCTACTGGTTTGTCCATCAGGAATATTTGGTTCACGAAATAACCTGAACCGATCAAATAGCGAATTTGAGCTTCCATTGCGAATGAACTACCCACTCTACCCCAAAGTGGCATGACCACATTGGCTATCGGAGCCGGCTGGGCGCTGCGTACTATCGATGCCTTCGGTGCGCTTTCCAGCAAGCGGTCCACTGCATTTCCTGCTAGCAGGGCACGAGCGCGAGCAGTCATATCGAAATCACGGCCATGGCGCTGGAGGTAGCGAATTGCATTAAGCAAGCCACCAACAATGCCTTCGTTAGGACCATACACGAACTTCGGCGCGTAGTCGCAACTTTCCAGCGTAGTCCCTGATGGCACCAGCGTCGGCACTCCGAGGACAGCGCAATCATGCAGTACGGCACTAACCCGCTTTGCATATTTCTCAACATCATATGTTAGCAGCATGATCCCTGCATCACATACTTCACGAAGATAGCTCTCGTTTGATTCCGTTTCTATCAATTCAAAGTTTGGAAAATCGATCTGGTTCAGAATTTCCCGCAGGTTGTGAAATGACCCGCTGTGATAGATCAGCCTCAACCTCACAACATTGCCGCGATGCTGAGCGAGGTGGCAAGCCCGAGAGACACTACGCGCCTTGTCAGGATCGAGATCAGCCGCGCGCACGAGTATGCGTACCTCCCCACGTTCCAGTTCCGATTGCGCAAAAGCTCTACGTGCTCTGATACTATCAAGACCGCCCAGCGTTTGATCAACGTATCGCGGGTTGACCAATCCGTGCCAGATCGCAACCGGAGCATTTAGTACACGCTCTGCCTCTACGCGTAATGGCTCACAGGTACAAAGGAAATGCAAATGGCGGAATGGTGAACCAACCTTCATCCGATCAGAAATCGATCCATAAGCGGCGTAACTATAGTATCGATCGAGAAACGTTCGCGCATCTGGCGCTTCTGTACCGAAGTGAAAAAGGAAATAGGCATGCGTATCAAATGGCGGTCGATGTTTTAGAGCAGCTGTTACCTCCGAGAGACTCTCCATCATACCATAAGTCATAGTATGAAAGAAAAGAATATCGTCCGGTCCTGGATTTAATCGAGCAAGTTCACGCGCCAATTTCTGTGCGAAATTATCGCGATTGAACGGGCGCTCCCGTAAGACCTCTTTATATTCAAGAATTTCAGCTAGCCACTGTAACGATCCGGTGTGTCGACGCAGTCTCTCAAGGCGGTACACTATACGCTGTTCTTCGATATAGTCTGATCGACTGTGGGCAATGTGTTTATCATGCTCCAGCTTTTGAATCTTATCTTTGCGGATAAGATTGTTGCGGTGACGGCTCGGGCTTTTGCCGACGGCCCGGTGACGTTCGTAGATTTTGTCGTGTTCATAGAAAGCGTGCTCGAATATGCACCGCTGCTTAAACGGAAAACCAACCGCTTGCCTAATCGAAGGGGCTCGCTTGCTAGTCAACAGGACGAATTCATAACCACGCTCATTGGAAGAACGAGCAAGATCCACTGCATATTGCCAACGGTCGCCATCATGCGACGTAAAGCTAGGATCTACTACAATAAAGCGCTTTACCATGGAAAAGGCCAATTCAGATTACGAGAATGCAAGCGATCACAATCCTGAAATCTATGGTGGCAATAAAAATCATCAGTATCCGATTGTGGGCAATCAGACAGTGCTTCGACACCATGAGTCAGGAGCGGTTTAATAAATTTCGGTTCGCCCGCCACATAGTCAGTGACCACCTCAACTCTATGTCGACGAGATAGTACAACCATTGCTCGATCGGGTTGGAACAAATATTCCGGGATGTAAGATAGCAGATCGCCAAATCCTACTGACCGGTTCTCCCGGCCAATAGCTTCCGAAACAAATTGCTTAGCCCAGCGCTCAACTACTATTTGTCGTTTGGCAATCGTCTGTGAAGTCCGTTCGACCCGTATTTCTCCAAAATCGTCATACAATTGCTTCATCCCCCTGCCATACGCGTCATTACTATTCAATGCAGCGCAAAACAAATTTGTCAGCGGTACAAGGTGTCATATACTATACGAAGTACTTGTTCAGCCTGATCCGCCTTTATCTGGTCCACCCAAAGAAATAAGGGATGAAGCTGCGACTTCCAAGGCTGCACCTCCCACGGCCAAACAACTTCTTCCAACTTGGACCGTCTAATCAGACAAGGCGGATCTTGAACCCTCTCAGGCGCCCAGAAACCAAGTTCCGCTTCTACCAAACTATCAAAAATAATGGCGTCACGAGCCTGCCGCCCAAGATTGCCAAGCCCTGGGACAGCACTTCGCAGGCGACAAATAACCTTGGCCGCCAGATCGCGTGAAATCAGCGCTGGTCCAGCCAACGGTGCCGCGCGGCGCGGCGCTGCCAGCGGAGACCAGACATCATGCCACGAAAGACGCTTACAGGCATTGGCAAGTATTTGCGCAGAGAAGGGCTTGATCGGGAAAGTGGTTGGCGTTAAGACTAATGTTAATTCCCACTCAGAATATGCCGCATGTGCCAATGCCTTGAGCGCGTTGAGGCTGACTGCACCCGATGTCAAGTCCGCCAATTCTGGTTCGTCCGTACTCCAAGCTTCGGACGCCTCGAAACGCAGATTCAGACGTGGCACACGGATAACAGCCTGTTTAAGGCTTTCGATTTGCGAATAGGGGCAGGTGAGGACTACCGCAATATGTTCGCCCTCGAAGTGAGACTCTAAAGCATCAAATAGACCGTCAAGCAGTCGTACCGTAGCCTGAAATCCAAACAGTCCCGTATCAAGCGTGAGATAGAAGCCGACCCCGGCTCCGCTCTCGGCCAAGTTTGCAGCCTCTTTCAGCCGCGGAGATACGGTAAGGCCGAGAACCGGCGCAGGTGGCACCCGATCTGTTGACCGCAGCGTAACATTCGCTGCATCACCAATATTCACCGGCCCAGCTGTATCAAGTCGCTGTGTCGCCAAGATATCAAGGTTTAGAGGATCAATGGGCATACACTAACTTATTGACTTCGTATGTTCGATAGAAGCACTCGACCAATTCTGCCAAGGTATAGAATTTAGTTTGATCGGTAACGTAATATTCATTCCGCGAAAAATTTACAGCAACTCCCTTTATGGATTCGTCACTCGCAAAGTCTATTTTAAACCGTTTCGCTATAGCAGGCAATATAGGTAATACTATCTTATCTAAAGGAAAACCAAATTCCGCCAAAGGCTCGATCCGCCTTCGCTCGCAAATTTCTCCAAACAGGCGATCCATCAACTCTCGCACGAGTGTATTTACCGGATGGTTCATCGAATAAAACAGTCGGACAAGGTGCAGACGACTGGAAACATAGTCAGAGATAACCACGTCTAACCCAGCCTCTCGTTCACCCAAGCGAGTCAATGAGTCTGCTATTGGGTTCGCAAAGCGTGCAAAAATGGCTTCGGTTTCCATTTCCTTCACACAGTCGGCAATACTGCGGCCTGCCTGGAAGTTTGCTTCAATGGGATCCCAATGGTACTCATCAAGTGGACCAAGGATCCGCCCTCCCGGATGATAGCGATATGAAATTCCGGGAAAATACCCATCAAAATAGGCATTGGGCCATGAAATACATTTACTACCAAAGCGCGCTTTCAACCTCGATGTGGCAAGATCTGGTCGCGCGAAATCATCACTCAGCCTTTGGCTAAAAAGGAAATCAACCTTTTCGATACGTTCAATTATCTCGGGAACATGCTCTTCTTCAATCAGCCAGACAGGAGGGAATGGGGTAACGTCAAGAAGATCACCAGCCTGCATTGCCCAAGACTCCATCGCCTGAGCTTGACAATTCCCAAGAAATCCGACTCTCAGCATTTCTGTCGCTTTCCCATTCAAACCGCCTTGAACGCAAGACAGACCAACCCGGCGTGCCAGTGCTGGGATTCATAGACCTTCACATCAAGTATTCCTAGAGACTTAAAGAATTCATAGTTAATTGAACGACAATGATCCTCACCCAACGGATCTTCCGCAAACGGGCATGCCAGCACGATAAAGTGTTTTGCAATTTTCATAAGCTGCTGCACGAAGGCTTCAGCCTCAGTAACGTGCTCGATTGTATGACTGCAACAAACCACATCCCATGAGTTTTCAGGCAGGTCAAAAATGTCCCCTGTCATCGCCTGGATGTCGGGAAACTCACAGGCCGCGACCTGTTCGAACATTGGGTCGATATCAATACCAGCGACCGGATCGAACTTAAGCCTGGTGTATGCGGCCGGATGATGAACTAGGCGCAAAAATCCTAGGCCCGCGCCGGTTCGAGAGCCAACATCTAACAGCGAAAGCGTCTGGTGCTCAAAAATGCGAGATGAAAGAAATTGGGAAATATCAGAATAATACTGCAGAGATTGGCTATCGCAGCGCAACTTGAGCAACTGTGAGTCAGTCGGCTCGGGAGCCAACTTGTCAAAAATGGTATTTGTCCGACGCATTAATCAGAGCCCTTAATAAACCAGATAACCTCTCGCGCATGTCCATTCTCGGATTGCATACTAATCAGATGTGCACCCATAACATGGCGAATTGTCAAGCGCGGTAGAACAAGCAATTTATTCAATCCAGAGCCGCAAAGGAGCATATCCGATTGGCCGGTCGTCATGAGCGTTAATTCCAAGTCCTAAAGGTGAAATCTGCTCCGCAAATATGAAGTGGATGTCTAGTTCGCCACCTCGCTCGCGCAAGCTTCTTGTGAGTGGGACCTCGATTCGGGCGACAAACGACTCCTGATCACCAGGATTAATTAGGTCTGTGTCCATGGCAAGTCCACCGTTCAGATATATGCTGAGATGGCGCCGACCTGCGAGCTTTCCGACATGCGGCGCAAAGAGATAACCCTCCAATATGAGCGCAGTACCGGCCATCCACCTACTGTGTACAGGCAGTACAAGGTGTGAATGATTAGCCCATGTTATCGGCGCTACTTCGTTCGGCTCGACCCAGCGGCCCTGCAACATGGCGCTCCCTGCCGACCCGCGAGCGAATGTCATCACGGGATGCGTATCCGCACCATCGTATAATCGGAAACGCGCTGCTGCCGCTTCAGCATCCAGCTGAACACGTAGCTCCTCGAGTCTCGCGGCTGTCGCCGTAACCGTCTGGGCGACTTTTTCAGTCACCCGCTCCTCCGCAATCAGAGAGAACTCACGTTCGCGTACCAACCTCCACCACTGCGCTGTACGCAGTTGAGTTATAAACGATTGCTTGACAGCAGGATCATCTGCGTAGCCATGTTCAAGGTCAAATGCGCGAGCCGCCAGTAATACGTCCGGCCGAACGGTCCAAGGACAGACGTAGAGCAACGGCAACAAGGCAGGCCATCGTCCTCCTTCGCGCGCAGCGAACGCAAAACTACGCGCATCTTCAGCATTTCCAAACCAACGCGCCTCGATTCCAATCAGTGAAGCGAAATCTTGCCACTTGAAGGGGGCATCAACAAATCCTTGATCGAGAAAAGCAAACGCTGTGCCATATGCGAAAGCAATAATAGCTGCGTGAAGTGAACCCGCCAACACAAAATCAGCGGCGGCGATCCGGTCGATCAGAGCCTCGCAATCCGCCAAAGTGACGACCCTAGGACTGACAACAGCCGTTGCCCCCGTTCGCGCTAGCAATTCAGCTTCGAGCAGTGGCTCATTATAATGTGGTATGCACAGCACCTCTTTCGTTTTGCCAACCTGCGGCGCACACGGAACGTAAAGTAACGGCAATAGCAACGCGGGATCGCCCAATGGGGTGTCTTCAGACATGCCCAATGCAGCACGCGACAGTGGCCCGCGCAGACCTAATACTGCTGTCCTGCTCATAGTCTGTTCCGACAGGCCAATTGGCCCGCGCGCGCCACAACCCCAACATGCGATGGTTGCTGCCGGGTCACCGACCTGCTGAATATCTGCAGCTATCAAAGTTTCGTCGAGGGCACTGCCAATCAGACGATAGCGGTCAGCAGGAAAAAATGGCGCGAGAAGCGCTCGTTCGGCCAACAGTATTGATAAAAAATCGCCAAAATTGTGTACTGGCTCGTCCTGCGTCCAGAATAGCAGACGCGGATCATAAAATGATCCAGACTCGGTGCGTGTTATACTATCAAGGGGAGCCGACATTATTTGTGTGTGATTTCTGCGATTTGATGTTTGGCGATAAATTGGGCCAGGTTCTGTTCATCAAAGAGATACCCCTTAATCCCTGCAGCTGCAGCGGCGGCCATATCCAGATCCTTGTCACCGATCATTAAACTGTCATCATTCCTAATTGACCAATTCTCCATCAAATCCAATATCATACCAGGTGAAGGCTTACGCCAAGGATGATCCTCGCGATAGCTTTCAACTATGCCATCGGCATGATAGGGACAGTAACGAAAATCATCAATATGTGCACCGTGTAACGCCAGTTCGCGGTTCATCCAAACATGTAGCGAATTAACATCTTCTTCGGTATAGAAACCACGTGCCACGCCGGCTTGGTTGGTTACGACAAAAACCAATTTACCCGCATCGTTGAGTGTGCGAATTGCATCCTTTGCTCCCGGGATCCAAGCAAAGCGCTCCACCGAGCCAACATAACCAAGATCCTCGTTCAGAACACCGTCACGGTCAAGAAAAACGGCTGGGCGGCGCAATCGTTTGGGCAGATCGGCCTTCGCCTGAGCCAGCGCTTCAGGAACGCCTATATCAATGAAATATCCTGCTCTGACTACCCCTCGTAGTCGCCCGGATTTTGCTAGGTTAGGCAGAACCTCACCCTCCAACGACCCTTTAGCTGGCAGCAAACTAGCAATTCTATGACTCATTCGGTAAATGCCTGCATTCACCAACCCCGGACCCGGCACATCGGGTCGTTGGCTAAACCGCGTGATCCTGCCATCTTCGTTCAGTTCCACTACCCCGGACCGAGAAGCATCAGGCAACGTCCGCAGCGCAAGCACCGCATCCGCTCCGTCACCCGGCTCTGGCACGGAAAGTAGATTGAAGTCCAACCAGCTATCGCCGTTGAGCAACAGGAATTCATCATCCATAAAAGCACGAGCATGTGCCAACGCGCCAGCAGTACCTGCGCGGTCGGGTTCAACAGACACCCGCAAATTCATACCAAAACGCTGCGCAGCGCGGCTGGAACGCGCATATTCCTCAACCCGAGGCGAATGGAAGGCAGCTAGAAGTATAACATCAAGAATGCCATGGCGACCGAGTTCACCGACCAAATTTTCGAGAAAAGGCAGCCCTGCAACTTCCAGCAGCGGCTTTGGCGTACTCGCCGTCAGGGCACCGAGCCGAGAGCCGAGCCCCCCGCACAGAATGAAGGCTTGTCGCAAATTTTCCCCCGTTCTGATCGCGCTTTTGGATAATCAGTTTATCAAAACTAAGCAGACGTTACTTGCGGAAACAAATATTCTTCTACAAGACCACAGACAATATGAGCAGCGGTAATGTGCACTTGTTGAATTAGAGGTGTAGCATCACTGGGTACGCGCACCAGAATGTCCGATAGAGCCCCCATGTCGCCTCCACTGCGTCCGGTAAAGCCGATAATAACCATACCGCAATTACGTCCGGCCTCCATTGCCCGAAGAATACTGGGCGATCGGCCCGAAGTGGAGATCGCCAGCAAAACATCGCCCCGACGCCCAAGACCCAGAACTTGCCGCTCAAACACCCGGTCATAACCATAGTCGTTACCAACAGCCGTAATTACTGACGTGTCAACTGTGAGTGCTATCGCAGCAGTTGGTGGACGGTCATAGTTAAGTCTAGAAATGAACTCTCCAGCTATATGCTGAGCATCACCCGCGCTGCCACCATTGCCGCAGGTGAGCAGTTTGCCACCACTTTCGAGCGAGGCGCTGATCGCACTAACACAATCTTCGAGAGCATCAATAAATCCCTTATCTGCGAGCGCCGCATCGATCACATCTCGCGATTTGCAAAGATAATCTAAAATCGAAGGGCCACGCACGCTTAAACTTTTTTCTGCCATGACTGACATCCATGATGAGTAAAATTAACGGGATTAGCTTGAACTCCAGCCGAATGTAATACATTGACTAGCCTGTGCCGATCTTCAGGGAGAACGAAAAACATCAAAAATCCGCCACCGCCCGCACCCGAAACCTTGCCGGCCAGCGCTCCGTTTTTCATCGCAATAGAGTAAAGTTCCTCGATCCTTGGAGTGGATACGCTATTCGCTGTGGCTTTTTTCGAGATCCACGAGCGTTGAAGAATGCTAGCCATCGTGTCGATCCGTCCACGCAGCAGAGCGGCCTTCATATCGATGGCATCACTCTTCAGCTCGAGCAGAGCGTCAAGAGTTTTTGCTTTGTGGGTGGTCATGCCAACAGTCTGCTGGTCAATTATGTCTGCAGACTTGCGCGACTGCCCCGAGAAAGCAATGACCATACTCGATTCAAGCTCGCGTAGAAACGCCGACGGCACCTGCAACGGATTTACGACCACACGGTCGTTGGATAGAAATTCGACAAAGTTTATACCGCCAAATGCCGCAGCATACTGATCTTGCTTCCCACCAGACAATCCAAGATCGACCCGTTCGATTTCCCAAGCGAGGTGAGCAATGTCGTAAACGCCTAAAGGCAGGTCAAGCAATAAACGGAATGCTTCAATCAGGGCCACAACCAACGCCGAAGATGTGCCCAGACCAGAACCCATCGGAGTGTCTACGGACGTAGTCACTGTCATTGGAATTCGCTCGCCACCGTTATAGTCGCGCATAATCCGGTCGTATACACCGCGATGCAACAGTAGGCGGGACTGCCCCACATCATCAGGATCCGCGAAAAATTCCTTTTTTCCAAGGTCATCGGCAACAAACGAGACAGCGCCATCCTCTCGTGGTGACAGAAAAGCGAACGCATACCGATCAATAGTACAATTGAGGATGACGCCACCATATTCCTCGCTGAAAGGTGACAAATCCGTGCCCCCCCCCGCAAGACCGAGCCGCAACGGAGCTCGCGCACGTACCGAATCAAATCTCAATGTCCACACACCGTCTCAGTTTTAATACTCAGGCGGCTATGGCATTCAGCCAGATATAGCGTCAAGCTGAAACCTGCTATCATCAATGTTTGTCCGCTATTATCATATCGGAATGCCCGCAGGACACTTTGGTACCAGATCATGCACTCGAACTTGTCCCATTTAACCCGCCTCCGCATGAAAAAGTGACGCACTGGGCGGGGAGTACTGACATAAGGATTGTAATTTACCCTGCTTCGGGGAACCCTTACTCGTTAATTGGGTCGATTTATAATTAAGCCCTGATGCCGCCCTCGACTTTCAACTTTTTATAATCCGACTGGACGTTATAACGACGTTTGAGCATGCAGAACTGACTGTAATTGCAAAGGAAAATGTGATTTTAGTCAGTTATTGTTTTCGAATTTTAGAAGTCCATCCTGAATGGTCTTCGTCGCTGCGTCCACCCGCAACAAGCAATCTCCTGCACATTGCGGGTCATTATGATAATCAGCCCGCGCCACCGCAGCAATCCTTGGTCGGCCCCACCCTCAACGACCTCATCACCGCCTACCTCGCCAGCCCGGAATGGGCCGCCCTATCCGTGAAAACCCGCTACACCTGGGGCTTCATCGTCGAGCGTATCCGCGGTCGCTGGGCCGACACACCCATTTCACTCTGGTCCGATCCCCGACACCTGCAAGCCATTCTCGCCTGGCGCAACGAGCGCGCGCATCAGCCGCGTACCGCTGATGATCACATCACTGTGCTGCACCACATTCTTGGCTGGGCACGGCTGCATGGATGGGTCACGACCAACATTGCCACGGGAATTCCGCGTCTTTACCGCACCGGCGCGCGGGCGGAGATCATCTGGCTACCTCGGGAAATTCAGGCTTTTTGCGCGGCCGCGCCCCGTCATGTCGCCGACGGGATGCGCTTGGCATCGCTCACCGGCCTGCGCCGCGCCGATTTAGTCGGCCTGACTTGGGACGAGATCGAGCCGCTGCGCATCAAGCGGGTAACGCTGAAAAGTGGACGGCGGCGCAAGCGGGCCATGATTCCGGTGACGCCCGATCTGCGCGCTCTGCTCGACGAACTGACTACCCGCCCCCGCCAGCCGGGCGTTAAAACGGTAGTGGTAAACCGCCGAGGCGCAAGCTGGACCGGGGATGGTTTCAGTCACCGGTTCAACGATGTGCGCGACGCGCTGGACATCCGTCACACCGACGGCCGTCTCAAGCACTTGCATGACTGCGCGGAACGTACGCGACCCAGCTCGTCCGATTGGGCTTATCCGACCAGGACATCGGCGACATCATGGGATGGAGCCGTCAACAGGTCTGCGAAATCCGCAAGATCTACGTTGAGGATGACACGGCGATGCAGGCGATCATTGACCGCCTTTCAGCCCATCACCGTTCCAGCTAGCGGGACACCAGCGCCATAAGCGCGCCGAGTAACTGGATTATTGTGATGAGAAGCAGCAGCGCGAACTCAAAGTGCAAGCCGATTGCTCCGCCGGATTTTTCCTCGGCTGTCCGCACTCTCATTTGATGTCTCATAATGTTTGCATACGATAAGTGACATCAGCCTCCACCCAGCCGCGAAGTCAAGCAAAATGTCACTGATCGTCTGTAGACCGATCAGCTACACACATGCGTTCTCACGCGCATGGACGATGTGGTGCGGCGCCTTGGGGATAATGTGCGAAAGCTGCGACAAGACCGTGGCCTGAGCCAGGAGGCTTTTGCCGACGAGGCCGGCCTGCACCGCACCTATATCAGCGACATCGAGCGCGGCGCGCGCAATCCGACGATTACCGTGGTAGAGAAGCTGGCGAAGGCTTTGAAGGTGCCGGCTGGGCAGTTGCTCGACTAACGTCAGCAACTGCTTTTCCGAGTGGACTTCCCTCCCCTTCCATGGCTTGCGTCATGTCATGGATGCGGCGCGCCTCGATCTCATTATCCAGCTGTGCACCCGGATCGGCATAATCATGGAAGACAGCAGCGTCATCGCTCTGACGGCGGGCGGCGGCGAGGAATGCGATCCCCCGCGATCACCTCGCCCGTCCATCAATCGGGATCGGCCTGACAAATCCAAATTCCCGGATGGAGCGATCCGGCGCCTTCTCCTGCCGCTTGCCATGCCTGCGCGCGTTCCTTGGATCGGGCGCTAGCATCGCAAGCGGACGATAGTCGATCCGCAGATATGACACTGATTTCCAACGAAACATTGTTCGACAGTTTTGCGGTAAAGCGGCTGTGGTAGTGGTGTCCTGAGTTTATCGCATGTCCGAGGTGGCCTTCGAAGCATCTCCTCCATAACTCCCCGCTCCGGCGTTCAGGGACTTTCAGTCGCGAAGTTCCGCATTGCCGGGCACCATGCCGCGTTCCGTGACCGCCGCACTCACCGCGCGCCCAAATTTTCGCTGTATAGTCCCTGATTGTGGGGAATCCCATTGACCCCGCCCTCAACCGCATGGCAAACGGCCCGCCTCCTGCGGGTGTAGCTCAATGGCAGAGCAGAAGCTTCCCAAGCTTACGACGAGGGTTCGATTCCCTTCACCCGCTCCATTTTCCTGTCCGCCAGCATTCGCCAGCGTCTAGACAAACCCCTAAAATCAGCGATATTTAGCGCCTATTAGGCCGCAAGCGTTCACCCGTGTTCGCATTCAGCCACCAGCCGCTGGGGGTATGATTGGGGGGTCTATGCAAAACGGCCAAGTCGATACCCCCACGCACGGGGGTATATTGGGGGTATAGCCCCCTGAAAGGCAGGCAATCCCGTGGCTTTGACCGATGTAACCATCCGCAATGCAAAACCCGGCGCAAAGGCGATCAAGTTGTCAGACGGCGGCGGTATGTTCCTGCTGATCACGCCAGCCGGGGGCAAACTCTGGCGGCTCAAGTATCGTGTCGATGGCCGCGAGAAGCTGCTGGCCATCGGGGCCTATCCTGAAATCGGACTTGGAGAGGCCCGCAGGCGACGCGAGGAAGCGCGGGAACTGATCGCCCTTGGCAAAGACCCGTCACGGGAAAAGCAGCGCGAGAAGGTGCGCGCCCGCATACAGGCGGCGGATACGTTCAAGGCGATCTGCGATGAATATTGCGAAAAGCGGCGGCGCGACGGGACCAAGGGCTGGGCACCCGCTACCGCCACGCGCAGCGAATATCTGCTGTCTTTGGTCTGCGGGTCCATCGGCAAATTGCCCATTGGCGAGATTGAACCGGCGGACGTGCTGACAGCCATTCGCCGGATCGAAGGCAAGGGGAAGCTGGAAAGCGCGCGGCGTAGCCTGCAACTGGCCGGGGCCGTGTTTCGCTATGCCGTGGCGACGGCGCGGCTGGTGTCAGACCCTACCCGCGACCTGCGCGGCGCACTCACTGCACCAACTGTCACCCACTACGGCGCGATCACCGACGCAAAGAAGGCGGGCGAACTGTTGCGCGCCATCGATGATTACGAGGGAAGCGGGATTACCAAACTCGCTTTGCAGATTGCGCCCCATGTGTTTGTCCGCCCCGGTGAGTTGCGCCATGCTGAATGGAGCGAAATCGATTTGGACGGCGCGCTCTGGATCATACCGGCAGGCAAGATGAAGTCCCGCAAGACGCACCACGTCCCCCTTTCACGGCAAGCGGTGGCTCTATTGCGCGAAGTGCAGGCGATCACTGGCCCGTCTGGCTACGTCTTCCCTTCAGTGCGCACCCGCACCCGCCCCATGAGCGAAAACACAATCAACGCCGGACTGCGGCGGCTGGGGTATGCGACCGATGAAATGACGGCACATGGCTTCCGGGCGATGGCGTCCACCCTGTTGAACGAAAGTGGCAAGTGGAACCCCGACGCAATCGAACGGGCACTTGCCCACGGCGATACCGACAAGGTTCGCGCAGCGTATCATCGGGGGGCGCATTGGAAAGAGCGCGTCGATATGGCGCAATGGTGGTCGGACTATCTGGACCAGTTGCGCAAGGGGGCAAAGGTCATCTACCTTTCCAAGCGTGAAGCCTGACAAACATAAGCTTGCGGCATTCTCTGCCGAAATCGACAGTTTTGTCGCAGAACTTAAGCGCCCGATTGTGCTGGAACCGGCGTCCGGTGATTGGGTGCCAGCTCGCGAAGCCAAGGCAATAGTCCAAAAGATTTGCGGGGTCGGTAGTGACGACGCCATAAGAGCAATTTGCCGCAGGGCTGTTATTATCATTCCTGTGCAGGCACTCACATGGGGTCGGTCGGAAGACCCGCACGATTATATCAATCGGTTTGACTATTTTCGTGATCGGGAGACTGACTTAAGTCATTTTCATAGAACCATCTTTCGCACCGCATTCAGCGAGATTTGCGGTTTTTTTGAAGTCTTGGAGACAGCCAGCCAAGGGGGCGATTGTTCGGGCGTCGAACACGCAAATTGGCAGACTGGCGATTTCAAGCTGACGGTCGAGCGCGATTTTTCAGACGTAACGCTTACAATTGTGGGCTTACAATTTGACAAGGTTGCATTGACGCAATCTTTCGCGGGAGTGGTGCAGACGCCTGCCCCGGAGCCGCTCGAACGGGCAAGTCCAAGGAAGGGACGTCCGCCTAGTCCTGCTTGGCCGGACTGGATTGCGGAATTGGTAGCATACATTCACGAGCATGGTTTTCCGGCGGGTGAGGGCTCGCAAGGCCAAGAGGCGCTCATAACGGCCATCGCTGATCGACTTGCTGAAAGGGGGCTGGAAAGCCCGTCGCGCGCCACTGTGCAAGCTGCTGCTCGTTCGGTTCTAGACCGCTTGCGATCTCTCGAAGGGTAGTTTCTGGCATTTCCGGCACTATCCGGCAGCTTATCTTGAGCGAACGCCGATGATTGTCACCGCCCATTAACGGGCTGGAGACATCGAATGGAACGCCTTGTTTATTCTGTAAACGAAACCGCCCGACTGTTGAGTATAGGGCGAACTTCCATTTACGCCATGATCGCAGACGGGCGGCTGGAATCCTTCAAGCTTGGCCGCCGAACGTTGATCAGGGGCGAATCAATTCGCCGTTTGGTGGATGGGCAGGCCTGATCGCCATGCCGTCGCAACGGCCCACGCCGCGCCGGGTCAAGCTTCACCGCATCTACAGCGCGGCGGAGCTGGCGGCCTGTTGCGGTGTTCACAAGAACACCGTCCGAAACTGGCAAGCCGACGGGTTGGAACCGGTCAGCAAGGGCCGCCCCACGCTGTTTGACGGGGCAACCGTTCGCGCCTTCCTCGCCAAGCGTCGCGCCAGCCGCAAGCGGCCTT
>JAESFG010000469.1_pt1 | contig 28983 bp, 17 predicted proteins | sample 9269371 | NCBI WGS metagenome assembly JAESFG01 (sample SAMN14506227, study PRJNA617093) | algae metagenome | isolation source: Aetokthonos hydrillicola CCALA 1050 (B3-Florida) and co-occurring... | place: USA: South Carolina | collected 2013-01-01 | reverse complement strand
TTGCTAACATTGCAGGGGCTATTGTTGCTTATCATTTTATTGACCCAAAACCTTGTATTTTTATCAAAAACTCAAAGTATGAATACCGAATGGCTGCATAAGCTAATCCATAGTTCACGTTATGTTAAAAAAAATAAAAAAGTCCGGCAGTATAAAATTACCGGACTTTTTTATTTTAATCCTAAAAATCAGGAGAAATATTCTCTGTCGATATACATTTAATATCCGAAAATTTCCTCAAGACTGAGTTTTTTCACTTCTCCGTATTTTTTCAAATCATCCAGATTGATTTTCTTTTCGGATGCCACCACACAAAGCGTTACAGGTTTGCCGGCAATGTTGGCAGTTTCAAATTTCTTTACATCCTCAATAGTCATCTTATCGATGTTGTCATATATCAGTTTGCGTTCATCATAGGTAATACCTTTTTCAAGAGCAGCAAGATAACTGTAAATAACTCCATCCTGACGAATACGTTCGGTTTCATAGTTTTTCTTCATACTTTTCTTGGCAGTTTCCAATCCTTTTTCAGACGCAGGCATGTTATTTAGCAATTCATTCATGGCTGTAATGGCTTCTCCGAGCTTATCAGCCTGACTGCCCACATATCCAATTAGTGAATAGTTATCATTTTTCTTGCCAGGAGTTGAATAATAAGCATAGGTTGAATAAGCAAGAGCTTTAGATTCACGAATGGTCTGAAAAACAATACTACCCATACCTCCTCCAAAATAATTATTGAATAAATCAATGACAGGAGTCTGAACAGGATCAAATTTGCCTGTATTCCGAATCCAGTTGATTTCTGCCTGTACCATATCATATTCAGCAAAAAGTACTTCATTTTTACTCTGATTCAGCTTTACAAAACTGGTTTTAGTGGGATAAGGTATAAAAGTTTTTGGCAGCTTGTGCAAAGGAGTAAGCAATGCTGTCATTTCCGGCAAAGTCTTAGGTCCAAAATAGATGATTTTATGGCTGTAATTGCCTAAATCATGCAAAATCTTAATCAAATCAGCAGCCGTTACTTTTTCAAGTTCTTGGTCAGTAAGCTGATTATTAAAAGGATTTTTAGCCCCATACATTGCATAGCTGTTTAATCCCTGCAAAATCGCCCCCTTGTTTTGTTTGTTATCTTTTCGTTGTTTTAAAATACGTGCTTTAAGGTCGGCAAGGGCTTTTTCATCAGGCTTACAATTTGCCAGTACATATTCAAGCAAGGTAACTGCCTGAGCAAAATTCTCCTGCAAACCTGAAATGCTTACCGTTGTTACTTCTGTAGAGGCACTCACATTATAACTGGCTGCAATGTTGTAAAACTCTTTGCTGATTTGCTCTGCTGTATATTTATTAGTACTCAAAAATTGCAGGTATTGAGTAGCCAAAGGCAACAACTTGTTGTTCCAGCTTCCCATATCAAATCTGTAAGAAAGGCGGAAAATGTCGTTGTCGGTATTTTTTACATATAAAACCTCAGCATTGCCCAGTTTCCCCTTTTGCAAATCTTTATTAAAATCAAGCCAAACCGGTTTTACATCAGCCATTGGTATATTATTTACCGTTTTCAGAAAATCAGACTGGGCTTCACGGTTTACTTCTACAGGTGTAATACGAGGCTTGGGTACTTTTTTGATGCTGGCATCTTTGCCTGAGTGTTTATAAACTACAATGTAATTATCGTTATAGTATTTGTTTACAAAATCTACGAGTTGTGATTTGGTAACTTTACCAATTTTGTCTATAAAATCTGCTTCATCAGCCCAGTTTTCACCTTTAGCTTGTATAAAAGAGGTCATTAGCTGATTTGCTCTCGAACTGTTATAGTCCAGCCCCTGAATAGCACCAAGTTTGTAATTAGCAGCAACAGCTTTGATAAGAGATTCATCAAACTCTCCCTTTTTCAGTAAAGCAAGTTGGCTTAAAAGCAATTCTTTTACCTCATCAAGTGATTGTCCCTGTTTGGGGCTACCGGTTAGCTGCCATACAGCATAATCTTTAAAACGCATGATACCCGAACTGGCTCTTAATACCTTTTGCTGTTTTACCAGATTAAGGTCAATCAATCCGGCTTTGCCGCTTGACATAATTTCATCTGCCAGATTAGATAGCAATGTTACATCATTATCTACCCGACCCGGAATACGGAAGGCAATCGTAATATTTTCAGGTGTTGGTCCAAATACTTCACGACTTGCCGAAACTGTAATGGGAACTTCCGGATTGGGATGATATTCGGGTACAGGTTTTGGCTGCATGTAAGCAAATTTTTCATCTATTTTTTTTACTACCTCATCCGGATTAAAATCTCCTGCCATGATTACAGCCATATTATTGGGAACATAATAAGTGTTGTAATACTTGCGAATTTCCAAGAGTGAAGGATTTTTGAGGTGTTCGATAGTTCCTATTGTAGATTGTTGCCCATAGTTGTGAGTTGGGAAGAGGGCTTCAAGCATGGTTTCATATACTTTTCTTCCGTCATTGTCTATGCCACGATTTTTTTCCTCATATACAGCTTCCAGTTCTGTATGGAAAATTCGGAGAATGGGATTACGGAAACGCTCTGCCTGTACAGTCAGAAATCTGTCAATCGCATTCGATGGAATATCTTCTTCATAAACGGTTTCTTCTACCCATGTATGGGCATTGGTACCAATCGCTCCCATTGCTGCCATTACTTTATCATATTCATTTGCAATAGCATATTTGGCTGCCTCATTAGAAACTTTGTCTATAGACTGATAGATTTCCTTACGCTTGGTGCTATCGGTTGTTTTATTATACACTTCGTACAAAGAATCTATTTTATTGAGCAAAGGTTTTTCTTTTGCCCAATCTAACGATCCAAATTTATCAGTGCCTTTAAATAGCATGTGTTCAAGATAATGAGCCAGTCCCGTGTTGGTGCGGGGGTCGGTGTTGCTACCTGCTCTTACAGCTATCAGGGTTTGGATACGGGGTTCTTTTTTATTGACCGATAAAATTAGTTTTAACCCGTTTTTAAGGGTATAAAAACGTGCTTGCATAGGGTCGTTGGTGACATACTGGTATTTATAACCATTAGAAGTTGCCTCTTTCCACTCATGTTTTTGCTGAGCAAAGGTGCTGGTTACCCACAATGCAAGCAGATAAGGAATAAATTTTATGATTTTCATAAAGGATTTGATTAGGATAAACAAAAAGCAATTTACATTCTAAAATAACACAATCATCTTGAAATGAGTGTCTTTTTGATGAGTGGTCAAAAGAAAAGGTCAGAATTTTAAAATTCTGACCTTTTCAGGAAAATAATATTTTTATCGTTTTCGTAATCGGATACGGGTTTTGTTTTCTTCACCTTCTATGAGTCTGACAATGTTTTTACGATGGGTGATAACTACCACAACAAACATCACAAAACCATAAATTGTTACAATAGATTCGTCATGTTCAAAACGAGGTGTAAGCATGAGCAGTGGAAACGTAAGCGTTGCCAGCATAGAACCTAGTGAAATATATTTGGAAATAAGTAGAGTAATAATAAATACCCCTACACAGATAAGTGTTACTCGCCAGTCAATAGCAATGGTCATACCAAGCAGAGTGGCAACTCCTTTACCTCCTTTAAAATTTTCATATATAGGAAAAATATGACCGATAACAGCAAGTATCCCAAATGCCAGTTTATAGAAAATAACGTTCCCAAATGATATCGCCCCTGCATGAAAAACTACTAAAGCTAATCCGGCAGCCAGCAATCCTTTAAGTACGTCAATAAGCATCACTACGGTTCCTGCTTTTTTCCCTAAAACCCTGAAAGTATTAGATGCTCCAGCATTGCCACTGCCATGTTCTCTTATATCTATGCCAAAATATACTCTGCCATACCATATAGAAGTAGGAATAGAACCAATAAGATATGCTACAATTCCGGTTAAAATGATTATCAATTCGTCCATTGTTATTGTTGTGCGAAGGGTTAATACTTTATTTAAAAGTAACAGTAAAAATTATGCCAATTTTTTATTTGATTGCAAATAAGTGAATTTATTGAAATTTCCAAAAAAATAAGAGTGTTTTTTGATAAATTTTAAAAACAAATCCTATAATACTAATGAGTTTCATAACATTTTTATATGAAATATAGTAATTTTCTAAAGTTTTTACTGTTTTATTATTAATTATTCAAAATATAAGCTGAACCTCAAGGATATTTTAGAGGGCTGGTTTTTATGTTGTCATATTGTTGCCTGATGATAGCTTCTGAGGATTAATATTATTTGTCATTTTGAGAAATACAGTTTATTCCGAAATTAAATAAAGTTTGCCGGATTCAAAGAAACAATATCCTTGTAAGTCTTATTTTTATTTAATTTCTCTACCACTTTGGCAAATAAATATCTGGATGAAATGAAGAAGTATCCAATTATATACTTTGATTGCCAATTGTCAACACATTAATCCTTGAGGGGTTCACTTATTTTAAGTACTTTAATTGTGTCTCTTTACCTATAAGTGTTGCGTTACGTATTTTAGATTTGGTAAGTCTTTTATCCTTTCTAGTTTTGAAACTGATGATTCAAGAATATTGTCAGATTGATAGAAATCTTTACGATGCTTACTTTTTACGGAGATTTATTATGATATTAGGTAAATGTCCAAATTTTTTATAAAAAAATACTGTTTTGGCATACGGTTTGTTTTGACATAAGAAAAATATGTACAACTATGAAAAACCGATTTGCCATTGCTGCAATTTTTACTGTCATTTCTATATATGCCCAGGCTTTCCCGTCAGAATTTGTTCTCCGGATGTTTGATAATTCTACTTTTACAGTTGTTTTTGATGGAAGGAGATATAACAATGTAGGAAGTCCTTTTCATTTAAAAGGCATTTATCATGGTCAGCATTATATCCGTATTATTCGTTACAATCCTTACGAAAGAAGAAACTTTACGGTCTTTAGAGGATATATCTCTCTGCCGGGCAATACCCGTACGTTTGTGGTTATTGATAATCGGTTTCAGTATCGTGTAGAGAGACAAGACCCCTTGTTTAGACATCATGCACGATATGATGATTATTATCGTCATCCAAACGGGTATTCTTATAACCATGCTCCTAATCCTGATTATAATCAGCCTGGTTATAATCCTGACTATGACGACCCTTATGAATACAACGACTATAATCAATCTGGGTACGACAATCGTAATCAACCTTACAATAATCAGCCTTATGATAATCGTAATCCTTCTGGCTATGACAACAGAAACCAGCAAGGCTATCCTAACCGCAGTCAGCCTAATTATGACAACCGCAATCAGCAGCCTAACTACGATAACCGTAACCAGCAACCCTATGACAATCGAAGCCAAAACTATGATAATCGTAATCAGCCCAATTATGACAACAACAACCAAAATCAGTCAGGGTATAATCAAAACCAGAATAATCCCAATCAGTTGATTACAGATGCTGAGTTTAGCAGGCTTACACTCAGTATGCAAAAGGCTTCGTTTTCTTCAGAAAGAGCAGATTTGGCAATGGTAGCATTACAAAACTCTTTATTTACAAGTAGTCAGATTGCTCAAATGATTAAAATGATGCAATTTGATTCTGATAAGTTAAAAGTTGCTAAAGCCGGATATGACCGTGTTACCGACCGTAAAAATTATTATGTAGTGTTGGATAGCTTTACTTTTAGCAGCAGCCGTCAGGAAATGACAGACTACATGAAGAACAGATAGTAAAAATTAAGTTTGATTTAAAAAATAGAATGAGACTTGGTAAGTCTAAAATACCTACTACTTTTGATTCAGTATTAAGTTTGATTTAGGGAAACAAAAAATCCCCTGATAATCTTTATCGGGGGATTTTTTATTGATTAAGCCTTTCAATAAGCTTTTTTATTTTTTTGCTTTTTTTATGGGTTCTGTTTTTTCTTCAACTTTTTTGGGTGTTTCAGACTCTACTGTTTTTTCAGGACTTTTTATAAAATCAAGCAATACTTTTCCAAATAAACCCAACAACACAATATAAAAGATAACAGAGCCAAACAGTGCAAATTTTTCGCCAGTATAATAAGATTCAGGCTCAAAACGAAACTCTATTTTATGGTTTCCGGCAGGAATTCTTAAGCCTCTCAATACATAATTAACACGCATGTGAGAAACCAGCTTGCCATCTATATAAGCATTCCAGCCTGGCTGGTAATAAATATCTGAAAAAACAGCCAGTTTTTCGCCCTGAGTCTGAGCATCATAAGCCAGTTTATTAGGATGATAAGAGGTCAGTTTTATAGTACTTGCCGAATCCTGGCTAATAGTAAGCCCGTTAAGCTGACTGGCAAATTCTGCTTCAACATAGGCTGTTTGTGCAGCATTAAAAGTTTTGAGTCCTTTCAGGGCTTCGTCAGGTGTATTTACCATTCTAAATTCTTTCACAAACCAGGCATGCCCCAATGCTCCCAGATTTGGAATGGCAATCAGAGCTGTTCTTTGCTGATTAGGCTGAATCAGGTATTTTGTATTCAGCATATTTAGTACCTGCTGATTTCCCTGCAAAATACAAGAATCTAAAAGGTCTTCGTAACGGGTAAGCTTAATAGCACTATACCCTCCCAGTGATTTGTGGTGATAAGAAGTAATAGCATCACCTCTTGGGTCTTGGGTAAGGTTAAAAACTCTGAAATATGGGTCTTTGTCTTTCAAAATCTCTTCATCAGCCGGACTGGTTACAAACATCTGTCTTTCCAGTTTTTTTACATCCTTAAAATTTTCATCATTTACATACCGTTTGTTTACACCCCACAAATCCAGCACTATCAGCAAGCCAAGTGCAACATACACAACAGTGGCTTTTATTTTTTGAGTATTATATGCCCAAAGCAAACCGGCAGTAGCTATTACAAAAAACAAGGAACGAAATGCATCCATACGCAGCCATAATTCCCGGTCAGATTTTACAGCCTTAAATACGGCAGCATACTCGGGTTGCCGGGCAATAATTTCTCTTTCCTGTGAAGTTACAAAATCAAAGAATACACCACTCAGCAGGCAAAGTAACAATGCCAGCCCGCCTGTAATAATAGTAGCCCATTTTATGCCATTCCAAGTTTCTTTTTCGGTGAGTTCTCCACTAAAAATCTTTTTCAGAGCCAGGAAACCAAGCAGTGGGAATGCCAGTTGGGTCATACTTACGGTCATGGTTACCGACCGGAACTTATTGTAAAGTGGGATATAATGAAACATAAAATCATTAAACCAACTCAGATTTTTACCATAAGAAAGCATAATCGATAAAACTGCCACAATCAGCAGCCACCATCTTACTCTTTCTTTTACCACTATCAAGCCCAGCACAAACAGGAAGCAAACAATGGCTCCAAAATAAATCGGACCCCCTGTAAAAGGTTGCTCACCCCAGTAGTGTGCAAATTGTCTTAAAGCATCAAGTGCCTGGTTTTGCTCTAAAAACTTGTAAGTTTCTGTCTTTGAACTCCACTCTTCATTGCTGCCACCTCCATAAAAAGAAGGTATAAAAAATGTCATAGGCTCTGCCAGTCCGTTGCTCCAGCGATAAGCATAATCTTTGTCCAGACCTGTTTGTTTGGGTTTGTTGGCTGGCGTTAATACAGCACCATTCCGGGGAGTAGATTTTCCATACTCAGCAGTAGTCCAAAGCCTTGAGGCATTGGGTAAAACCGAAATACCTAAAATTACCAGCAAAATCAGGGAGGGTTTTACCAGAGGTAACCATGTTTTTTCTTTGATAATGCGTTTGCCAATTTCAGCCAGTATTATCAAACCTTTGCCTCTGCCTGTTGCATTTTCGGTAGCATCCAAAACACCAGACAAAATGGGTGAAATCAATTCTACTAAAAATAAAATACCAATCATTATCATCAGATAATAACTGATTTGCACGTGTCCGTAAAAAATCTGTAATCCCAGAAAAAGTAGGGTAACAGCTGCTCCCAGCCAATATTTTCCCCTCAAGGTAAGTACTACACCTGCCAGCACCGGAGCCATCAGAGCCATGTCATATACTTTATTGACGTGTCCGGCTTCGATAGATATAAAGTTAAATGTCGAAAAAGCAAATGCCAGTCCTCCCAGAAAAGCCAGCCAGATATTAGCTCTATATGCTAATAAAAGAATATAAAAGCCCAGAAAACTCAAAAAAGTAAGTAATACCGGCTGAGGGAGTGTATTGAGAGCGTTGTGAATAAAACGAAGCCAGTTATTGGAATAGCCTCGCCAGACAGGCATACCTGCAAATGATGAATTAGACCAGAGAATTTCTTCACCGGTTTGTTTCATATAGGTTTCAGCTTCATGAAGACTGCCTTTTACCTGCAATACGTCACTCTGAAAAATAGTTTTACCTGATAAAACAGGAGAAAAATAAACGAAAAATAAGACGAGTGCCACCACACAGGCAAGCAAATGAGGCAGAAAAGATTTAAAGAGTTTATTCATTTTTTTGAAGGTAATGGAACGCAAAAGTAGGTAAGCCATCTGAAAACGCAAAAAGATAGCCTAATATGCTGAAAATCAAATTTTATTTAAGAAAAATGACTGGCATAATGTAAAAATGTTTACTTTTCGTTACTCTTTCCCACCAAACCTAATACTTACCATGAAATCTTTTGCCATCACTCTGCTTCTTGTTACAATTAGCTACTTCCATGTTATTGCTCAGTCAAAAATTCCACTCAATCCTAATAAGACAGATGCCAAAGGTCTCAGACAAGGCAAATGGACTATTACTTTTAATAAAGACTGGTTGCCTACTACCGATAAGAAAGAAATTGCTTATTATCGCCTGATAACTTATAAAGATAATATCCCTTTGGGTAAAGTAAATGATTTTTACCTGACAGGCAGAAAACAGTTTGAGGGGATTTTACTGGCAGACCAGCCTGCCGATGTAATTGATGGAACTGGTATTTTTTATTATGAAAATGGAGTAAAAAAAGAAGAAACCCAATATACCCAAGGCATTCGTAACGGAAAATCAATAGCTTACAATGAAAAAGGTATCAAAACTTGGGAGAGCACTTTTAAAAATGATACCGAAATTGATATAAAGTTTTTCTCCCCAAATGGTGTACAAAGACAACCGACAAAATGGGTAGAAATGAATAAACTAGGTGATATATACCATGAAAACGGGAAATATGACCTTGCTTTGACTAGTTTTAAACAGGCACTGACACAGGCTGAAACAGAATTCGGAAAAAAGCACAAAAATTATGTGCTGGCTCTGCAAAATATGGGAAGTACTTATCGTCAGAAAGGAGATTATGCACAAGCAGAAACTTTAATTAAAGGGGCACTGGAATTACAAAAGGAACTGACAGGCGAGAAAAGTGAAAGTTATGTACAAACGCTCAAAGGGCTGGCATATGTATATCTTGAAACCTCAGATTATGAGCAGGCAGCCACTATCTACGAACAAGCCTTACAAATCAGAAAAGAAATTTACGGAGAAAAACATAAACTCTACGCCGAATCACTGGATAATCTGGGGGTTGCCTATCTGAATCTGGGAGTATATACCAAAGCTGAACCTGTACTTACTCAGGCACTTCAAATACGTAAAGAAATCATTGGAGAAAAAGTATATGACTATGGTATTTCACTCAATAATCTGGCAGGCTTTTATATAGAAACCGGCAATTTATCTCAGGCAGAAATACTTTATCAGCAGACGCTGGAGGTTTTTAAAAATACAATAGGTGATAAACATCCCAATTATGCAACTATTTTAGGAGGGCTGGCCAGTGTTTATACTAAAAAAGGAAATTATACCAAAGCTGAACCTTATTTATTACAGGCATTGCAAATCCGTAAAGAAACACTAGGAGAAAAGCATCCCTATTACGCCTCAGTACTTTATGAGGTTTCTGTTTTATACTTCAACATGAAAAACTATCCAAAAGCTGAAGAACTTAACAAAACAGCTCTGGAAATTACCCGACAAACTTTGGGCGAAAAACACCCTTCTTATGCCCGAATGCTACAGGGATTGGGGATTATATGCGACTGGACAGACAGATACCCACAAGGGCAGGAGTATTTTAAGCAGGCTCAAAAGATTTATAAAGAATCATTAGGTGAAAAACATCCTCTGTATGCCAGTGTGCTGGACGATTTGGGAAAAAACTATATTCGTACACAAAAATATGCAGAAGCAGAAGAAGTACTTGCTAAGTCTGTGGAAATAAGAAAAGAATTATTAGGCGAAAAAAACCGACAATATGCCATGTCATTGTACGATTTGGCTTTTTCGTATGAAATGCGTAATAATTTCAAAAAAACCGAACCTTTGCTAATACAGGCTAATGTCATTATGCAGGAAAATATTGCAAATGACTTTCTGGGAATGACTGAAAGTGACAAGAAAAGTTGCCTGCAGGTAAATTCATATGTTTTAACAGGATTCCGGTATTTTTGTATTGACTTTTTCAGAAAAAATAAAAAATATCCGGAAACACTTGGCTCGTGGTATGACTTGGAAATATCTTCGAAAGGACTGCTACTAGAAAGTACTGAAAAAACCCGGAAACGTATTCTCAACAGTAACGACCCTGCCCTTATCAAATCTTTTGAAAGCTGGGAAAATCTCAGACAACAAATTGCAAAAGCCAAAGGTCTTTCTGTTCAGGAACTTGCTAAAAGAAAAATAAAGATTGATGTTCTCGAAGCAAAAGCCAATGAAATGGAGCGAAAACTCTCTATACAATCTGAAGCTTTCAGAAATTCTTATAACCCGCCTGTAATACACTGGCAGGATATTCAGAAGAAACTAAAACCTGGTGAAGCTGCTATTGAGATTATAAGAGTAGGAATCAATCGTCCTACACTAAAAGATACTGTATATGCTGCCCTGATAATAACGCCTAAGTCTAAAAAAGGTCCAGAGTTGGTTTTGTTTGATGATGGTAGTTCAATGGAGACAAAGGGGTATCATTTTTACCGGAACAGCATTTTGGCAAAGCAGGAAGACAAACTTTCTTACAATCTCTTCTGGCAGCCCATTCAGGAAAAACTGAAAAGTGCCAAAACTAAAAAAGTATATTTTTCTCCTGATGGCGTTTATAATACTATTAACATTAATGCCCTGCAAAATCCGGTAACCCGCCAGTTTGTACTTGATGAAATTGACATTCATCTGATTACAAATACCAAAGAACTGGCATTAACACAGGTTAAAACCGATAATCCAATTAAAACCGGAAAGTTATTCGGACATCCTGCCTATCGGATAGACCCTATTAAAGCCAAGCAAACGCCTGTTTTACTCGCTGTTAACCGTGATTTTTATAATTATGGCGAAAGTTTTGAGAATGCTAAATTTACTGACCTGCCTGGTACTGACATTGAGATCAGAGGTATTGATTCACTACTGACCCAAGCCACTTGGCAGATCACCACGTATCTTCAGGAAAGAGCTACTGAAGAAAATGTAAAAGCCCTTCGTAACCCAACAGTCTTACATATTGCTACACATGGTTATTTTTTGCCATCAGCTGGAAACAACAATGCCGAACCCATGCTGCGTTCAGGAATTATTATGGCAGGTACAGAAAATTATTTCAGTGCCAAAGTAAAGCCCGATACAGATGATGGGGTACTTTCGGCTTATGAAGTAATGAATATGGATTTGGATGAAACAGAATTGGTAGCTCTTTCTGCCTGCGAAACGGGCTTGGGTGAGTTGGCTTACGGAGAAGGGGTATATGGTTTGCAACGGGCTTTCAGAGTTGCCGGAGCCCGGAGCCTGATGATGAGTCTTTGGAAAGTAAATGACCAGGCTACCCAAGAGTTGATGAGGCTTTTTTATGCAGAATGGGTAAAAACAGGAGACAAAAGAAGTGCTTTCAGAAAAGCCCAGCAGTTGATGAAAGTCAAATTTAATTACCCTTATTTCTGGGCAGCTTTTGTGATGTCAGGAGACTGATGTAAAAGTGAATCTTTAGAAAAATAAATTTTTATATTTTACATACTTTCTTTGCCGGATTACCCAAAAATCCGGCAAAATTTCATTATATTTGGTTTTCTTTTCCAAACCTGTTTTTTATTGTTTCATGAAATTTTACCTGATTTTTCTGGCAGGTTTCTCTCTTGTTGTCAGTACACTGGCACAAGATTTGACACTTAAAGCCAAACCCAGCAATTTTTCCTACGAACTGTCTGTTACCAAACATCAAACCACTATCAATGGCAAGCTTATTAATTATATGGCTACTACTGGTTATATGGCTTTAAAAGATGAATCAGGTAAACCCAAAGCCAACATATTCTTTATAGCATATACCCAGAATGGAATAACAGATTTAACCCGTCATCCGGTTACTTTTGTTTTTAATGGCGGTCCCGGTTCGGCTTCAGTTTGGCTGCACATGGGTTGTATCGGACCAAAACGGGTATTGATGACTGATAAAGGCGAAGCTCTTGCTCCTCCTTATAAATATGTAGATAACGAATACAGCTGGCTCGACAAAACGGACCTGGTTTTTATTGACCCTGTCAATACTGGTTACAGTCGTGCTGTAGAAGGTGAAAAACCCTCACAATTTTTGGGATATAACGAAGATATTGAAGCAGTTGGCGAATTTATCAGGCTTTATACAGTACAATACAAACGTTGGGCTTCTCCTAAATTTCTGGCTGGCGAAAGCTATGGCACTACCCGTGCAGCCGGACTTTCGGGGTATTTGCAAGACCGTTTTAATCTTTACCTGAATGGTATTTCGTTGATTTCTACGGTTCTCAATTTTCAGACGCTTGACTTTGATAAAGGAAATGAACTGCCTTTTGCTCTTTTTTTGCCAACCTATGCAGCAACTGCCTGGTATCATAAAAGACTCTCGCCCGAGTTTCAGGATTTGCAGAAGTTATTAAAAGAGGTTGAAGATTTTACCCTGAATGAGTATGCTGTTTTTCTGATGAAAGGCGATTTGGCTACCGAAGCCGAAACTAAATCTGTAACCGAAAAACTGGCTCGTTATACCGGACTTTCAATAGAAAATATCAAAAATAACCGCCAAAGAATTAATATTTTCAGGTTTACAAAAGACTTGCTTCGCAGTGAAGGTAAAACTGCCGGACGACTTGACAGCCGTATGACCGGCACTGACTTTGACGATGCAGGCGAACGCTTGGAATTTGACCCAAGTCTGAATGGGACAATCTCTGGTCCTTATTCAACGGCTATCAACCATTACCTGCGTCAGGAACTGAAATATGAAAATGATTTGCCTTACGAATTGCTGACAGGCAGAGTACAGCCCTGGAATTACAGCAACGTACAAAATAAATACCTGAATGTGGCTGAAACGCTGAGAAATGCTATGGCTAAAAATGCAGGACTGAAAGTATGGGTCAGTAGTGCTTATTATGATTTAGCAACGCCTTATTTTGCTACGGAATACACCTTTAATCACATGAATTTGCGTCCGGAGCAAAAGAAAAACGTCCGATTCAGTTATTTTGAAGCAGGACACATGATGTACATTCATAAACCTTCGCTTATCAAACTTAAACAAGATGCTGATAAGTTTTATGACGAAGCCAAATAAAACATCTTTTGTAGTGCAATAAAACCATGTAGCAATCAACAAAAAGTATCAGTAAACTTCATACCAAAACCTTAGTCCGACTATGTCAAACATTACTTGGAAAAACCTGATTCTGAAAACTTTAAAAACTGGCACTGACGAAGAAAAACTGGCTTTTTATAACGAAACACTGATACAACACCCTGAACCGGGTATTGAAATACAACCTTTTTATACTGCCGAAGACCTTGCAGAGTTAGAGTATCTGAAAGAATTTCATAAGGTATGGACAGAAACCAAACAAACAAAAGGCTGGATGAATGTAGTATCATTTATTAATCCTTCTGACGATGAAATACAGAATGTGATGAGTAAAGGAGCAGATGCTGTTGATATAATTTCTTATTCCGAGAAGATAAACTTGCCTAAAGACATACTACAAACTATACCTGTATTTTTTAATATAGAATCTGGGGAATGGCAAATCTTAAAACAATATCTTACTGAAAATATAAAGGATAAAAAATTATTAATGGGAGGTATTCAACTTCTTGATTTTTTTGTCGATAAAGAGGTATTGAATGAAAATAATCTGGTAGAAGTAAGTACTTTTTTCAAAGACTCTGCTTATTTCAAACCATTGATAATTCCAGCATTTGAACAAATAACAAGTTCAAGCTCTGTGGATGAACTGACTTTAGGACTAAGCAGGGCTTTAGAATTGGTTGATACTTTAACAGAAAAAGGACTTGATTCAACAACTGTATTAAAACAAATAGGCTTTGAAATAGGGATTGGAGGAGATTATTTCAGGGCGATAGCCAAACTTAGGGCTTTACGATTTTTATGGTGGCAAATTGGCAAATTGTATAACCAGAATTTAAACCTGACCGATGTTTTTGTAAAGGCTTTTCCCAAGCCGGAAGAGAGTCTAGAGAAAGAACCTTACAAAAATATGCTTGCCAACACCACCAAAGCTATGGCTGCTATTATTGGTGGTTGTGATGCTCTGGAGGTTTCAGCAACAGAAATCAAAATACTTTCAGAAGATTACCGGGAAAAATCTGATTATTACAATGAGCTCTCCGGTCGTATTGCAAGAAATGTGTCCGTAATTCTCAAAGAAGAGTCATATTTTGATGCTATTACTGACCCGGGCTCTGGTTCTTATCTGATTGAAAGCCTCACCCACCAGATTATCAAAGCTGTATGGGAGAGGTTGGGGAAAGTTTAACTGAGTTTGAATGAGATAGGAAGTGTATATCTGATTTTTACATTTTTCCCCTGATAAATACCAGGAATCCATTTTGGCATTAAGGCTATAACTCTTGCCGCTTCATTATCTAACAGAGGATGTACTCCCTTTATCACTTCAACATTTGTAATGGTTCCATCTTCGGCTATAATAAATGAAACAAATACCTTACCTTCTATTTTCTTTTTTCGAGCTTCTTTAGGGTATTTTAAGGTTTGACCGACAAATTTTGCTACTTCTGCCATGCCTTTTACTGGTTCTGCCAGTCTGAAAAAAGGAGTGTCACAAGCTACCGCTTTATTCTTATCTGTTTCTGAGTAGCACGTTCCTTCTGTTTCCTTATTACTCACATACTTAGCTTCTCTACTGAGATTCCCGTTTTCAAAATAGACTTTTAACTGGCCATTAGGCAATTCTATTTCATAATGCAACTGTCCACTTTCATACCATCCCTTTTCTATACCGTCTACTTTACCATTTTTATAATTGGCTTCAATTTCTTTATTTCCGTTTTCATACCATATTGTTCTTAAACCTTCAATATTCCCTTTTTGAAAAGTTAATTCTTCTCTTTTCATACCTAATTCATACCACTCTTTCCAAATGCCTTCTTTTAACCTAATCTCCGACGACTGATAATCACCCTCACTATGTTTTGCTCCAGAAATGTAATAAATCACACCATGTACTCTTTCCTGCTCACTATTTGATTCGACTACTTCATAATAGGCAGCATTTTCTTTTGAAGATACTATGTTCCAATCTTTATCATAATACTCAGTTACAGTCTTTTTTTGACAAAAGGCAATAATTGCAGTACACAAATACATGGCAAGGAATAATACAATTTTTTTCATATCTTTGGTTATATAATTTTTTTGGCAAAACTACTGAACCCTTTTCTATGAAACCAGATTTTTCTAAAATTCCCTTCTCACAAATCCAGCTCGAACTCACAGAAAAAGCCAAAAATATACTGTCGGCTTTTCAGGAAACCGATACTATTGCCGGCAAGCCACCTTTTTTGAGAGGTCCTTATCCGGCAATGTACACCACTCAGCCCTGGACTGTCAGACAATACGCTGGTTTCTCTACGGCGGAAGCCTCCAATGCCTTTTATCGTCGAAATTTAGCAGCCGGGCAAACCGGGCTTTCTGTGGCTTTTGATTTGGCAACCCACCGGGGGTATGACTCCGACCACCCACGAGTTGTAGGTGATGTGGGCAAAGCAGGTGTAGCCATAGACAGTATTGAAGATATGAAAATCTTGTTTGATGGCATTCCATTAGATAAAATGTCGGTTTCGATGACCATGAATGGGGCAGTAATTCCAGTACTTGCTTTTTATATTGTAGCTGCCGAAGAGCAGGGTGTTGCTCCCGAATTGCTTTCCGGAACGATTCAAAATGATATTCTCAAAGAGTTTATGGTTCGGAATACATATATCTACCCCCCTGAACCAAGTATGAAAATAGTGGCAGATATTTTTGAGTTTACTTCTAAGTTTATGCCTAAGTTTAATTCTATTTCTATTTCGGGTTATCACATGCACGAAGCGGGGGCTACTGCAGAAATAGAACTGGCTTATACACTGGCAGATGGTCTGGAATACATTCGTACGGGTATAGCAGCAGGCATAGCCATTGACGATTTTGCTCCACGATTGTCTTTTTTCTGGGGAATTGGCATGAACCATTTCAGAGAGATTGCCAAAATGAGGGCTGCCCGGGTATTATGGACAAAAATTGTAAGTCAGTTTAATCCTAAAAATGAAAAATCATTAGCTCTTCGTACCCATTCACAAACCTCCGGGTGGAGTCTTACTGAACAAGACCCCTTCAATAATGTTACCCGAACAGTAATAGAAGCCCTGGCTGCCGTGCTGGGTGGCACACAATCTCTTCATACCAATGCACTCGACGAAGCTTTGGCTTTGCCAACCGATTTTTCGGCAAGAATAGCCCGTAATACCCAGCTTTTTATTCGTGATGAAACCAACGTAACGAAAGTGATAGACCCCTGGGGTGGCAGCATTTATGTTGAGAAAATAACACAGGAACTGATAGAAAAAGCCTGGGCTTTGATTGAAGAAGTAGAAAGTCTGGGTGGCATGACCAAAGCCATTGCCGAAGGGTTGCCTAAACTCCGTATAGAAGAAGCTGCTGCTCTTAAACAAGCCCGTATTGACTCCGGAAAAGATAAAATTATCGGAGTCAATTATCTGAAAATAAATGAAAAAACAGACATAGAACTGCTGGAAGTAAATAATGCAGAAGTAAGAGAAAAACAAATTCAACGCATACAACAGGTAAAAGCCAGTCGAAATAATGAAGATGTTCAGGTTGCTCTGGCAGCTCTCTCCGAAGCAGCACACACCGGAAAAGGCAATTTGCTGGAACTGGCTATTAAAGCATCCCGACTTAGGGCTACCCTTGGCGAAATATCGCTGGCAATGGAGCAGGCATTTGGCAGACATAAAGCGATCACCAAATCTATTACCGGAGTTTATATGAAAGAAGTTTCTCAAAATGAAGATTTTCTGAAAGCCAAAGCATTATCAGACCAGTTTGCCGAACTCGATGGCAGAAGACCTAGAATTATGGTTGCCAAAATGGGACAAGATGGTCATGACCGGGGTGCCAAAGTGATAGCTACCGCCTTTGCTGATTTAGGCTTTGATGTAGATATTGGTCCTTTGTTTCAGACACCGGAAGAAGTGGCCCGACAGGCAGCCGAAAATGACGTTCATATTGTAGGAGCAAGTTCCTTAGCAGCTGGGCACAAAACGCTTCTTCCTCAATTGATAGACGAACTTGCCAAAATTGGCAGACCTGATATTATGGTAATAGCTGGTGGCGTTATTCCTCCACAGGATTATGAGTATTTATATCAGCATGGTGTGTCGCTGGTATTTGGTCCGGGTACGGTGATTGCGGTGGCTGCTCAGGAAATCCTGAAAAAGCTGATAAAATTGGATTAAAAAGTTACTTTTTTGTAGAAAAGGAATAAAGTTGTAACTTACAATGATTACTTCCTTTTCTAACTCATGTCACACACTGTAAAAACATTTGTATGGATACTTATTTGTATCCTTTTTACTTCTTCTTTATATGCTCAGGATGATGAGCTCGAAAAAGCAAAAGAGGCCTATCAAATTGCAGGGCAACTAAAAAAAGAAAAAAAGTATCTTGAGTCGGTTCCGTATCTGCAAAAAGTACTCACTTATTTTAAGAAATTAGAAGACAAAAGCAATACTTCACAACTATTGGCTGAGATTGTGGAGTGTTACTGGAATGTATCCGATTATGCCAATGCCCAAAAATTCAGTGAGCAAAGGCTTACACTTTGTCAGGAAATCAAAGATATAAATGCCCAAAAGTTTTTACTTGCAGATTTAGGGCAACTGGCACTTATCCACGAAAAAAATAATGAAAAAGCCACAAAATACCTGAATGAATCTCTTCAACTCTGTCAAATGCCCGATGATAGTGACTTAATGCTATATGATTATGATAAATTAGCTAAAATTACTTCTGCTGAAAAGCAATATTCTGCTCATCGCAAGTATCTTGAAAAAATACGGGAATTATATCTCAAATCTAACCAAAAACTAAAAGAGGGTTATACCTACTGGCAGGAAGGACTTTCGTATGATGCCGAAAAAAATTATCAAGAGTCTGTAAAGTCTTATGAAAAAGCCCTTGATTATTACCAAACCCCACTTTCTGATACTACTAATACTGCCATTCTGCTTTCCAATATTGGCAAAACCTATAAAAACCTGAAAGAGTATGATAAAGCAATCAGTTATTTTCAAAAATCATTTGAACTGAGAAAACAGCAAAATAACAAAGCTGAAATGGGTGAAAGTTATTGGGATATAGCCAGTACCTATAACTACAAAAAAGACCTCAACAGTGCTGTAAATGCTTATCAGAAAGCCCGGCAGTTTTATAATGAAGGCAACTATCCGAGTGAAGCAGCATCTATGGTAACTAAAATTGCAAGATTATATCAGGAAGATAAACAATATGATAAAGCCAATACATATTACCAAGAAACACTTAGGTTAAGAACTGCTATTGGCAAAAAAGATGGAATAGGGGAAGCCTGGTGGGATATTGCCTATAATTATGATTTACAAAAAAACTTTGATAAAGCCAATGAAGGCTATAAAACTGCCATTAACTTTTACCTGCAAGCTGGAAACAAAGAAGATGCTGCTACTTTGTATGAAAATCTGGCAATTAATGCCCAATCTGAAAAAAATTACAAAGAGTCTGTAAGCTATCATCAGAAAACGCTTGCCCTTCGTCAGGAAACTGGTAAAAAAGAACTTGTAGCTAAAAGCACACAAAACATAGGTTCAGTTTATTGGGAAGCCAAAGATTTTGCTCAGGCAAAATCTTATTATGAAAAAGCTCTCCAGCTTTACAGAGAAGTTCGGGATAAATCTGGCGAAATCTACTCGCTTGTTAACTTAGCCAAGTTGTATAATTTCTATGAAATAGACCTCAAAAAATCAGAGGCTATGTTTAATGAAGCTCTGGCTTTGGCTGAAAAAGAAAAAAATGAATCTATTCTGGCATTTTGTTACAGTGAATTGGCAAATCTGTACGAACAGAAAGGTGATTATAAAAAATATAAAGAACTGAAAGACAAATCACTTGCTCTTTACGAAAAAATAGATGATCAGGTAAATGTAGGGTATCAGTTAATCAGTACCGGAACATTTTATACAGGCAGAGGCGATTTTGAAAAAGGGATAGAGTTTTATGAAAAAGCAATTAAACTGGGAGAGAAAATAGAAAACGACAAACTGATTGCCAATGCCTATACCCGTATAGCCTGGATTGATGCATACCGGAGTAGTTTTGCTGAGGCAACCACCAAACTTCAAAAAGCATTAGGACTTTACCTGAAGACTGCTGACGATTTAGGCATGGCAGATGTATATTTTAGCATGGGTCAGAATTTAATTTCAGAAGGAAAATACCAGGAAGCTGAAAAGTATCTTGCTAAAACAGACAGTATTTATGTACTCAATCGGATGGATGCAGCTCGTGGCGACCTGAATAATGCCAGAGGAAGGCTCTATTACCGCCAGCAGGATTTTCAAAAGTCGTATCAGTATCATAAGGCAGATTATGACACCCGTATTAAATATGGCGACAATGGCGAAAACTATCGGGTAGCAGCCGTAAACGTTGGAGAATGTCTGATGTTGCTAAAAAAATATCCTGAAGCTAACACCTACCTGCAAGCCAGTCTCGATCATTCCCACAAAAATCAGGACAGGAGGGGAGAAGCTGTAACGCTGGAAGTATTGGGAGAACTCAGAATCAATGAAAAAAAATATGCTGAAGCCGAAAAATACCTGAATGATGCACTTCGCATTCATAAAGAAATGAAAACTCTTGAAAGAGAGGCTGGTGTTCTGAGACTGTTGGCAAGGCTTTATTACGAAACCAAACGTTATCCTGATGCGATACGGGTAGCTGAAGAAGGTGTAGGAATTTCTCAAAGAATCGGACTTGATTTTTATATGTGGGAAAGCCTGAATGTGCTGGGTGATGTGTATAAACTCCAAAATCAGAAGCCTAAAAGCATTACTTATTACAAAGAAGCTGTTGAAGCCCTTGAGCGGATGCGTGGTAGTGTAACAGGTGGAGAAGAAGCTCAGAAACTATTTTCTTCAGGTGAAGATAAGATAAAAGTGTATGAAACCTTAATTGACCTGCTTTTGCAACAGGGCGAAGTGGAAGAAGCGATGGAATACCTGCAACGCAACAATCAGGGACAACTGCAAAACCGGTTTAAAAACATAAAAATTGACTACCAAAACGACCAGAAAGACAAACTGCATGAAGAAGAGCGTTCTCAGAAAATGAAAATTGAGAGCCTCGATAAACAGCTAAGTGCGGAGAAAAGCAAACCTGAAGCAGAACAAAACCTGGAAAAAATCCAAAATTTGCAGAAAGTCAGAAATGTGGCAGCCAATGAATACGTAAACTTTGCCCGAAAAAACCTGAGCAACTCAGATGCCGACCGTTTTGTGGATTTACGTTTACAGAAGACCAAAATACCAAAAGACATGGCTGTTTTGTCTTATTTGTCTGGTGATAAAGCTCTCTACATTTTTGTGGCAACCAAAGACTCTGCCATTGCAAGGGTAGTTCCTTTAACTAACGAAGAACTCAAAAAACGCATTACGTATGTCCGCAACCGCCTTCGTACACACGATACAATGATTAAAAATGAGTTAAGTTCTAAAAATGAAACTCAAAACCGCAGCCAGTTTGTAAAAGATGTAAAGCAAACCGATGAGTTTCTGAAAACCATCGAACAACTTTACCAAAGTCTGATTGCTCCGGTGCAGGATGTAGTACAAAGCAAAACCAAACTGGCAATTATGCCTTCCGGCGAGTTGCACTTTTTACCCTTTCAGATACTTGGTAAAACCTTGCCTGATGGAAACTTTAACTTTTTAATCGAGGATTTTAATATTTTTTATGCCAAAGACTTTAAAATGCTAAACCGGACAGATAAGATTGAAGCAAATTCTATGAAAATAGTGGCTTTTGCCAATCCTGATAAAACCTTGCCGGCAACTGAAAAGGAAGTAAATGACATTAAGAAAACCTATCCGAATACGCAGGCTTTTTACAGAGATGATGCTACTGAAGACAAAGCCAAAACGGTAGATGCCAATTACAATGTCATTCATTTTGCCACACATGGCAATCTGGATTATTCCCGTCCTGAAAAATCATTCCTGACGATGGCAAAAAACCTGACCAAAGGCGAAGATGGTATGTTGTCGTTACAGGATTTGTGGGGTCTGGAACTGATGAGCAACCTGAATCTGGTGGTGTTGTCTGCCTGTAATACTGCCATGAGCAGCAATGCTGAAGTACCAATTAGCCCGGCTACAGGCTTCTTTGACAATGGAGTAAAATCCGTAATTGCCAGTCTCTGGAAGGTAAATGATGATGCAACTGCACTGCTGATGGCTGATTTTTACAACAATCTCAAAACAATGGAGGTTTCTGAAGCCCTGCGTCAGGCACAAATCAACCTTACTAAAAACCCTAAATTCCACCATCCTTATTACTGGAGTCCGTTTATCTTAATGGGCGACTGGAAGTAAAATCTTAATTTGAAATTATAACAACAGAGCCGGAAATAGAATCCGGCTCTGTTGTTTCATGAAAAGAATTAGGTTTGTTGTGGAGAAAATACAGAAAATCTAAGGATTGAAAAAAATGATTACAGATATAAACCTTTTTAAAAAGATTTTAATAAGTGGCAGATATGCTTTTGCTCTTCGCTGTGTTGAGACAGCTATTATTAAAGAAAAATTTACTCATTCTTTGTTATCTGAGCTTTTGCAAAAGATGTGGGAGTTTGTTTATTGTGAAGATTTGTCAGAATGGTTTTCTAAGGTAAGTGAACTCACTCCTGAAAGTACTAATTCATTGCGGGAAAGTGATGTCGAATTAATTTCTATCAAAGAATTTAAAGATTATAAAGCCTTATATGCTACAATGCCTGGTTATCTTGTTTACATGATAGACCGGACTTGGAATATCGGTTTAGGAAATCTATATTCAGATACAGGAGAGTATAGTTACGTGACTTTTGGTTGCTTAGAACGAGTAATTAATATGGCACAAGAAAACAATATACCTTTTCCTGAAATAACTAAGTTTGCTCAATCTGCTTATGATGAAATGAAATTATTGGTTGGGGAAAAAGAAGAAATCCTGAGTTTTATGAAAGTGCGTTTATTAAGCTATCATAAACTTTCATTTTTTACCCTTACCTATTTTTAATATCAAAACGGTGGGTCGTCTAAATCGGGTTGTTGATTAATTTTGCTACCGAGGGTTTTAACAATAGTACCCGATTCGCTTTCAAAAGAAGATAGTCCACTTGGCATTACCCCTTTTAATGGCACTAAATCGCCTCCATCCAAATCAGAAAACTTGGTGTATTTACCGATGAACCGTAATTGTACGGTATCCAATGAACCATTCCGGTGTTTGGCAATAATTACCTCACCAAGTCCGGTTGTAGAGTTGCCAGATTCATCTGCCGTAATACCATAATATTCAGGGCGATACAAAAACATTACCATGTCAGCATCCTGTTCAATAGAACCAGATTCACGCAAATCAGAAAGTTGTGGACGTTTATCACCACCACGTGTTTCTACAGCCCGTGAAAGCTGCGAAAGAGCTATAACAGGTACATTTAATTCTTTGGCGATACCCTTCAATGATTTCGAGATGGTAGCAATTTCCTGTTCACGATTCCCACCTTTGTTTTTTCCACCTGTGTCTGCACTCATCAATTGCAGGTAGTCAATAATTACAAGTTGTATATCATACTGACTTTTTAGCTTCCGGCACTTTGCCCGAAGTTCGAGAATAGATAGTGCAGGTGTATCATCAATAAAGATAGGGGCATTTTCGAGTCGTCGAATAGCATAATTGAGTTGTACCCATTCATGTTCAGCAAGCTGGGCTTTTTTCAGTTTTTCAGAGTCCAGTTCAGCCTCTGCTGAAACCAGACGTTGCATCAACTGTAATGACGACATCTCCAGTGAAAATATAGCTACCCCTGCACTGAAATCAACTGCAGCATTTCGCATGGCAGATACCACAAACGCTGTATTATGGGTTACAGTCATGTCTTCAAGCAAAAACAGTCGATTACCGTCTATCTCAAAACCGTAATAATCGTCTTCTTTGTCAAACTCAACTTGTATGCCTGTAACTTTCCAGTCGATTTTGCTTTGCCAAGGCTGAGCTTTTTTGCATTCAACCCGAACCGGAATTTTATCAACATCACCATAAATTCTTAACCGGAATACCTCTGATTCATAACCAATACTTGTAATCAGAGCTTTTTTCTTTTTAAGAGTAGTTCTGAAGCCCAGTGAATCGCAGAGAAATTTAATTTGCTGGACAAGTTGTTCATTCTTTTGGGTAATTTCGTAACCATTAGACTGAACCAGATAATGTCCGTCTGAATCTATGAGTCCGGCAAGCAGAAGCAGTCGGTTTTCAGTAGAATTATTTAGATAAACTTGTGGGATGTGTTTATTTTCTAACACATTTATCTTACGAAGTTCACTTTGAATAGCATAGAAGTTTTGCCCACCTCTGCTTCCTTTAGTAATAGCATAATTACTTGTTTTATTTTCCTGATGATATGCTACCAGATTTAAGTCAAGTTCTTCTACATATTCCTGTAAATATTGAATTACTTCTGTATCCTGATTTGTAATTCTGGAACTGAAGCTATGCCCGTCTCCCAGCCATAAACCCAGAAAATAGGGGTGAATAGAAACTTCTTTTTCCGGAAACTCCACGGCTACTTTATAGCCTTTATAGTTGGATTTGAATTTGTCAGATTTTTGTAGATAATCCTTTACTGTAATATTCAGTATATCGCCTTTTTTATGTTTCCCTTCATTCCGGCTGCGTTTCAGCGATAAAATATGGCTTTCGTTTACCCGATAAGAAATTCCTTTATTTTGATGAATCCAGTACATATTTTCTCTGCCTCTTGCAATAGAACGCACTTTCCGGGGAGTAGAATCATCACCCATCAGCAGTTCTCCAACTTCAATATCTTCTACGTTTTTGAGTAAGCCATTGTATAACAAGACTTTAGTGCCTTTGCCAAGACATTTTCCCATACCCGGTCTTGCAGCTATAATCACCAAATCTGATTTCTGAAAACCTGACGTAACTCTGTCTAAAGCACTAAAACCACTTGGTACACCTGTTAAGCCATCTTTCTGGTCTTTTTTAGCTTCCAAATCATCCAGAAATTGCTTTGCCAGCGTACGCATGTCTGCATAGTTTTTACGGATATACGATTCAGAAACATCAAAAATGAGTTGCTGCACTCTGTCCATAAACTGGAAAACATCCACAGTATCATCGTATCCATCTTTTTCAATCTCAGATGCTACCTGGAGCAGAGCCCGGCGAATAGCCTGTTCCGAAATAATACGGGCATGACTTTCGATATTGGCAGCGGAGTTTACCCGTTCGGTAAGTGCTGCCACATAGTGAGGACCACCCGCAGCTTCAAGTCTGCCTGACGACCGTAGTTTGCTTACTACAGTCATCATATCTATCGGTTCAGACTCCGAAAAAAGAGCTTTTATGGCATTAAAAATCTCTTTGTGAGCATCTTTATAAAAACTATCAGGCTTCAGAATATCAATTACACTTGTCAAGGCATCTTTTTCGAGCATCAATGCCCCCAGCACAGCCCCTTCCAATTCTGTAGCTTGTGGCGGGAGTTTTCCCAAACCATCAGCCAAAAATCGATTGCTTCCAATACGACTGGTACGACGGGGTTTAAAATCTTCCTGTTCCTGATAGTCCATGATATTTTTTGTACTGTTTTATTAAATTGCTTTACTGTCGGATGGTTACATTGTTCTTTTTACATGAGGATAGTAAAACAATTTAGCAATTAAACAATGTTAACCGGTAGTGTTGTTATTTAGCCTCTTCATTAATCACAACCTTCTCAATAACATCACCCTGCCGTATAAGGTCAATAACCTCCAGCCCTTCCACTACTTTTCCGAATACAGTGTGTACTCTGTCAAGGTGTTGGGTGTTTTTACGGTTATGACAAATAAAAAATTGAGAACCACCTGAGTTGGGCATCCGGGTTTTTGCCATCGAAACTACTCCCCGGTCATGGTATTGGTTGTTGCCAGTCAGTTCATCAGGAATAGTATAGCCAGGACCTCCACCACCTGTGCCGGTTGGGTCGCCGGTTTGGATCATAAAATCAGGTATTACTCTATGAAAAGTTATATTGTTGTAGTACCCTTTTCTGGCTAATGTAAGAAAATTCTCAACAGTAATAGGGGCATCTTCCACAAAAAATTCTATTTTCATGACACCCTTATTGGTATGTAGTTCTGCTGTAGTCATATGTATCAGTTTTGGTGATTTTATAATGATGTTAAGGAATTATTATCACAAAAATATAAAAAGAAATATCGATTTACGGAAAACGTCCTGATTTGTTTTCCACTTTTTTTCAACATAAAAAGTGAAATGGCAGATGACTGGAAAAATATTTTGTATTTTCAGTAGAGGAAAGTAGTTTTGGATGACAAACCTGATAGCATTTTATACTTAATTTTGAAAGAAAATGGAAAAAAATCCTGATGAACTGGAAGAAGTGCAAAAACCTGAATTGCAAAATCTGCTTGAAAAATCCACTACCGGATTACTTTTTATGAGCGAAACAGATGCTCCGTTTGAATATTTTGCAGGAGGCAAAGCTGAATCAGGAGATTCTGCCAAAAATTTTCTGAAAAAGCACCTGAATCTGGATGATGAAACTCCTGTGAAAGCAGTTTCTCTTGAAAAATTCTTTAAAAATGCTGCCACAGAACAAGACTGGCATGAGGAAGAGGAAAAAGCAACTGTCAAAAAATTTCAGGAACTGGAGCAAACCCTGAAGGAAAAACTGACGGATATAGAAGTAGTAAGAGTAGGCGAAACAGAAATAGATGCCTATATCTTGGGAAAAACTGAATCTGGGGAATGGGCAGGCTTAAAAACCAAATTGGTAGAAACCTGATACCTGCTTATGATAATCATTGTTCCTTTTATGAGGGTGAGAGGGCTGGCACTGTATCCTTTTATATTATTACAGGATAAAAACGATTTGCACAATATCCGTATCATCAATCATGAACGTATTCATCACAGGCAACAGTTAGAAATGTTGCTTGTTTTTTTTTATATTTTTTACCTGCTCGAATACCTTATTTATCGTTTTCAGGGATTTGAACACTATGAAGCTTACCGAAAACTTTCGTATGAGCAGGAGGCTTATGCTAATGATGAAAATCTGAATTACCTGAAAACCAGAAGATTCTGGAATTTTGTCAGGTATTATCGTTGAATGGTGTGATTGTTTAATGGCTAAATTGCTTTATTGATAAATTGTTAATGATGCTTACAATCCAACAATTAGACCATTTAACAATGTAACCTTTTAAACTGTTGCAAGTTCAGGTTCACTGATAAAAAGACGGGTTCCGCCGTCAGGCAGGCTCACTCCCGGCGGTAAATCAAATCCCCAGTCATCATTAGGTTGCCATAGTCCATCGTCATCATCTAGGAGATTTACATTTTGAGGAATGTATAGTAATTGAAAAATTCCTAAAATACCCGTCATTGTCAGTACAAAAACGAGCATGTAGGTTATATTGAGCAAGTAATAGTTGGTCAGCATAACTTTAATTTTTACAGAAGTAAGGCATTTCAAAATACACATTTGCTTTTTCGGTTACTTTACTTCTAATTTACAGGAAAACCAAATCCGGCTTTTATTAAGATAACGGAAAATTTATATTTTTTAGTTCCTATTTTGTATAAAGGTAACCTTTTATTAGGTGTAAAAATTTATTCAAAACGTTGTATATCAGTATTAAATAAACTAAAAGAGGAATTGTAATAAAAATAGCTAATATTATAAAAATGCAAAATTTATTTAAAATACTTATACTTTTTGTTACAGGTATATGTCTTTCTGCCACAACTTTTTATTACATTCAAAATTCAGGAAAAGCATCTGAAAAACAAGCTGTTACCAAGAAAGATACTGAATCGGTAGTGCTTTTTGCTGTTACAGGATATGGTAGTGAAACAGCAAACGTTTCGCTGGATGAACTCAAAAAAAATTATGCCTCGGGCAAAGTGTTTGTGCTGGAAAAATCAAAAAATACAGCAGATGATTTTTTTAAGGCAAAGAATACAAATGTCTTGAAAACCATACAGGAATTTGTCCCAAAAGCTGCCGACAATATTCTTATTACAGACTTAGATAACTTGCATGTACAATTTAAAGCCCTGAAAATTAATGATATTTCTTTTTTTGATAATCCTTCCAAATATGAATTGACAAGAATTGGAACTCAGAAAAAGCCTTTTGATTTCAAAAAACATATTACCAAGTTTATGCTGACAGGTGTAACTGCCATTGCAAGAGCTACTGGCAGGGTAGCTGATACCAATGGCACTCCTTATCTGACTGATAAATTAAAGAACTTTTTTCAGGATGCAGATTTCGTACATATTTCCAATGAAGTAAGCATGGCTGATGATTGTGAATATAAAGCCGGAACCCGTTTTTGTACGAAAGAACGGGATTTTCAGGCACTGCTGGATTTGAATTGTGATATTGTAGAACTGACCGGTAACCACAACCGTGATTATGGCAAAGAGCCTTTTATTAAAACCTACGAGTGGTATAAAAAGCATAACATCAAGCCTTTTGGAGGTGGACTGAATCTTGAACAGGCAAATACACCTTTGGTGATTAAAATGAAAGATGGCAAAACGTTTGGCTTTATAGGATTTAATGAATTGTGTCCGTTGGGTGAATGTGCCAAAGCTGAAAACGAACCTGGTGCCAATGCCTATGATAAGGAAAAAGCCCGTAAGGTGATAGAAAAAATGAAAAAAGAGCTGAAAGTAGATATAGTTTTTGTATCAGTTCAGTTTGGTGAAATTGATGCTTATTACCCCAGTGGTACACAAAAGCCGATTTGCAAAGATTTGATTGATTTTGGGGCAGATGTAGTCTACGGTTCACAGGCTCATCAGGTACAGTATGTAGAATTTTACAAAAACAAGCCTGTTTTTTATGGCATGGGTAATTTTTTATTTGACCAGATTCATAGGATTGGTGTAAGACAGGGATACTTTTTGCAAAATTATTTCTACAAAGGCAGACTGATTCAGGCTGTTCCGGTATTTACTATGATTGACAAAATCAGACGGGTAGCTGTGCCTGCTACGCCTGAGGAAGCAACCGTTATCCGTAAAGAAATATTCAAGGACGAACTGCTTTACAAGTAAAATTTTCTGAAAGTTAGTTACTTACGTTCATAAAGAGTCTGTATATCTGCCGGAATTACAGGCTCTTTGAGTGTAGTTTGTTTTTTATCAGTCATCCGCCAACGATGCAGCCAGGAAAACCCATTACTCGTAATTAAGTATAAGGACAAAAATAACCGAAATTTATTTTTATCTTTGTTTGATGGGACGTAAAAGTAAACATATAATTTTGACAGATGAAGAAAGAAGGCGTTTGGAAGAAGGCTATAAACAAGGGACA
>JAESFG010000468.1_pt1 | contig 29017 bp, 25 predicted proteins | sample 9269371 | NCBI WGS metagenome assembly JAESFG01 (sample SAMN14506227, study PRJNA617093) | algae metagenome | isolation source: Aetokthonos hydrillicola CCALA 1050 (B3-Florida) and co-occurring... | place: USA: South Carolina | collected 2013-01-01 | reverse complement strand
GCATGGCGGTTCCTCCGCGTCGGGTGGTCGGACAGGGTGGTGTGGTAACTTCCCTTGTACGACCAACACGGCGCGGACGGAACCGCCACCTTTTGCGCACGCTCCCCAAACTGGGGATAGCTCAGCAGTTTAACATCTTGCTCGTCAGGTGATAAAAGCGGAGAATGAGCCGACCTCTCCCGCTCGTGCCCTTCACCCGGGACCATTTCCCTATGAAGCACGCCCTGTTTCTGTTGCTCGCGACGGGCGTGGTGGTCGGCGCGCAGGTGCCCGAGGAGCCGAAGGCCCCGGCCCCCAAGCAACCGGCACCCAAGCAGCCGGCCGGCACAGTCGCCCGGTTCGCGCCGAACCCGACGGTCGTGACCGGCGCGAACGTCGACGTGGTCTCGCTCGCGGTGACGGCCGACGGGAAGCGGATCGCCTACGCGGGCGGGGCTGCGAACCCGCCGACGGGCTTCGTCGGCGTGCTGGACGTGGAGACCGGCAAGGAGTTGCTCGCCCTCAAGCCCGCGACGGTGGCGAACGCGGTGGCCTTCGCCCCGGACGGGAAGGCGCTGGCGTACACGGCCGCCGACGGCGAGTTCAAACTGGTCGAGGCGGACACCGGGAAGGAGAAGTTCGGGCACAAGCTGGACGGGGCCGCGCGGGTCGCGTTCGCACCGGACGGCAAGAGCCTCGCGACGGTCACGTTCGCCAAGACGGTGCAACTCTGGGACGCCGCGACCGGCGCGGAGCGTGCCAAGCTCGCCGGCGCGCCGGGCCGCACGTCCGGCCTCGCGTTCTCGCCAGACGGGACACGCCTGGCCGCGTGCGGGGCGGAGGTTGAGCCGAACATGCCGCTACAGGGTGCGACGGTCGTCTGGGATCTCGGCACCGAGAAGACGGTCGCGCGGCTCGAGAGTGGGCCGGGGTTCGTGCTGACCGTCGCGTTCTCGTCGGACGGGACGCGACTGGCCACCGGCGGCGGGGGCGCGGAGGTGCGCCTGTGGGACGTGGCGGCGGGGCGGGAGCGGTCGGTCATCAGCCTGCCGAACGCACCCGTTCGCGCACTCGCGTTCGCGCCCGGCGACCGCGTCCTCGCCGGGGCAGCGGGCGACGGCTCCGTTCGGCTGTGGAACCCGGAAACCGGCGACGAGGTCGCGGCGCTCGCCGGCCACCCCGGCGCATGCCAAGCTGTGGCGTTCTTCGACGGCGGCAAGCGGCTCGCGTCCGGCGGCAGCCGGCGGTCGGTGAAGGTGTGGGACGTGGCGGCCAGGAAGGAGGTCGCCACCCTCCGCCAGGACGAGCGGCCCGAAGACCTCCCGGCCCCGCTGCGGATGGCCGCGTCGCCCGACGGGGCGTTCGTGGCCCTCGCGAGCGAAGAGAAAGACGTGGTCGTCCGCGACGGCCGCACCGGGGTCGTCGTGGCGACGCTGAAGGGGCACGCCGACGCCGTCACCTGCGCCGCGTTCAGCCCGGACGGCCAGACGCTCGCCACCGGCAGCGCGGACAAGACGCTGGTGCTGTGGTCGGTGCCGTCGTTCACGAAGCGGGCCGTGCTGCGGGGCCACACGAGCTGGGTGTACGCGGTCGCCTTCGCCCCGGACGGGCGGACGCTCGCGAGCGGCGGCTACGACCGAACCGTGCGCGTCTGGAACGCCGCCACCGGCCGCGAGCACGTCTCCCTCGACGCACACAAAGGGTCCGTGCGTGCGGTCTGCTTCAGCCCGGACGGGCGGACACTCGCCACCGGCGGGAGCGACAAGGCCGTGAAACTCTGGGCGGTCGAGACGCGAAAACTGAGTGGCGTCCTCGCGGGCCACGAGGGGACGGTTCGCGCGCTGGCGTTCAGCCCCGACGGCAAGACGCTCGCCTCTGGCGGCGAAGATGCGCACGTCAAGCTCTGGGACGCCGCCGGAGGGAAGGCGCTGACCGACGCGAAGATGCCGCACACCGGCGACGTCGTCGCGCTCACCTTCGCGAACAACCGCACCGTCGCGAGCGCGTCGGCCGACGGCACGGTTCGCACCTGGGACGCGGCCACCGGCGCGCCGGCCGCGACGTTCACGGCGCACAACGGCGGGGTGACCGGGCTGGCCGCGGTGGCCGGCGGGTCGAACCTTCTGTCCGTCGGCACCGACCGCGTCCTCAAGCGGTGGCGGCAGGAGGGGGGCGGGGGGCCGGCGCGGCTGTTCGCCGGGCACACCGGGGTCGTGCAGGCGGCCGCGTTCGCGCCCGACGGCAAGCGGTTCGTGTCGTGCGGCCAATGGCCCGAGGGCGACAAGACGCTCCGCGTCTGGGACGTCGCCGGCGGCCGGCAGGTGCTGAGGATTGACCACCCCGGGCAGGCCGCGGAGGCGGTCTTCTCGCCGGACGGCAAGTTCATCGCGTCGGCCTCCGACGACCACAACGCCTACCTGTGGGACGCCGAGACGGGCGAGTACCTGCGGCCCTTCAGGGGGCACACCGCGGCGGTCCACGGCGTCGCGATCTCGCCCGACGGCCGCCGGTTGCTGACGAGCGGGGCTGACAAGACGGTTCGAATGTGGGACGTGAAGACCGGGGCGCAGTTGGTGACGTTCGCCGGGCACACGAAGATGGTCCGCCGCGTCGCGTTCCACCCGGACGGGAAGCGGGCGTTCTCGGCCGGCCGCGACGGGCTGGTGCGGCTGTGGGCCCTCGACACCGGCACCGAGATCCGGCAGTTCAAGTCGTCCGGCGACTGGGCCGACTGCCTCGCCGTGTCCGCCGACGGCCGGTTCGTCGCCACCGGCGGCAAGGAGTTGCTCGTCTACGACGTCGAAACAGGAGAGACGGTCGCCCGGTGCGCCGGGCACACGCTCGGGATCAGCGGCGCGGCCTTCTCGAAGGATGGCACCCGACTGCTGACCGCGAGCTACGATTACTCCGCGCGGCTGTGGGACCGGACGAACGGGCGCGAGCTGTACCGGTTCAGCGACCAGAAGGCATTTCAGTGGGCGGCGGCGTTCTCCCCGGACGGGGCGTGGGTGCTCACCGCCGGCGGCGGGATGGGCGCGGGCGAGGGGAAGTTCGCCAAGGGCACCGACTTCGCCCTCCGGCTGTGGCGGGCGCCCGACGCGGCGATGCTGGCGGAGTTCGCGTCGGGAAAATAGTTGGCATGGGGCGGCGCGGCCGTCGTGACTCAGACACGGCATCTCGGATCGACGGATCGTCTGGGATCGGCACCTCCGGAGGGACGGGTTATGAACCGAGTGGCGATGGTACTCACCGCCTGCGGGCTGCTGGGGCTGGCCGGCCCGGCCGCGGCGGCCGACCCGAAGCCGGACGCCCCGAAGCCGGCGGCCCGGCCCGAGCCGTCGAAGGCGGCCGCGGCGCTGTCGGCCCGGATCGACGAGGCGCTCGCCGCGTCGTGGGCGAAGGGCCGCATCACCCCGGCCGAGCCCGCGAGCGACGGCGAGTTCCTCCGCCGCATCTACCTCGACCTCGCCGGCCGCGTCCCGACCGTCACCGAGGCCCGCGCCTTCCACGCCGACGAGCGGGCCGACAAGCGGCGGCACCTCGTGGCCGAACTGCTCGCCCGGCCGACCTACGCGAAACACTTCACCACCGTCTGGCGGCACCTGCTGCTGCCGGAAGCGGACACGAACATCAACTTCGTGTTCATCGTGCCCGGGTTCGAGGCGTGGCTGCGCCACCAGTTCGCGAAGAACGTGCCCTACGACCAGATGGTGCGGGAACTGCTGAGCACCCCGATCGACCAGCAGTCGACTCAGCAGATCTTCAGCTTCAACAACCTCGGCAAGCCGACCCCGGTGGCGTACTACCTCGCCAAGGAGGGGAAGCCCGAGAACCTGGCGGCGGCCTCGGCGCGGGCGTTCCTCGGCATCCGCCTGGAGTGCGCCCAGTGCCACAACCACCCGTTCGCCGAGTGGACCCGCGAGCAGTTCTGGGAGCTGGCGGCGTTCTTCGGCGGGATCAAGGGCCGCGACCGCGGCGACGGGATCATGTTCCCCGAGCGGGAGGTGATGGACAGCCGCGAACTCGCCATCCCGGGCGGCGACCGGGTGGTGCAGGCGGGCTTCCCGGACGGCACCGAGCCGAAGTGGAAGTTCAAGACCGGGCCGCGGGAGACGCTGGCCGAGTGGGTGACCGACAAGGGCAACCCGTACTTCGCCCGCGCCACCGTCAACCGCGTGTGGGCGCAGTTCTTCGGCGTCGGGCTGGTCGAGCCGGTGGACGAGATGGCCGGCGGCGCGCAGGACACCGTCGTCCACCACGGCGAACTGCTCAACGAGCTGGCGAAGGAGTTCGTCGCGAACAAGTACGACCTGAAGCTGCTGGTCGAGGCGGTCGTCGGGTCGCGGGCGTATCAGCTTTCGAGCCGGGGGAAGGGGGCCGCGCCGCTGTTCTCCCGCCACCCGCTCCGCGGGCTGACCGGCGAGCAACTGTTCGACAGCCTGGCGACGGCCACCGGCCAGCCGGACGCGACCGGCGACGACCCGTTCGCGTTCTTCAACGGCGGGTCGCCGCGGCAGGAGTTCCTGACCAAATACGGGCAGCAGACGAGCAAGCCGACCGAGTACGAGACGTCGATCATCCAGGCGCTGACGCTGATGAACGGCAAGTTCGTGGGCGGGGCGACAAGCCCGACGAAGAGCGAGTTGCTCGCGGCCGTCGTGGATGCGCCGTTCCTGAATGACCGCTCGCGGGTCGAGGCGATCTACCTGGCGACCGTGTCCCGCAAGCCGACGGCGAAGGAGATGGAGAACGCGCTGTCGTTCGTGGAGCGGGCCGCGGCCGGCGGCGGGGGGAAGGCGCGCCGCAACGAAGCCTATGCCGACGTGTTCTGGGCCGTCCTCAACAGCGCCGAGTTCGTGTTCAACCACTGACGCTTTGCGCGTGTTGGATGTTTTGTGCCTGACGGCGTCCGAAACACCCACGACCACCAAACACGAAAAACGAAATACCAAACACATTCTTCGAGGAGCAACGCATGTCGAACCTCAACCTCGATAGGCGGCATTTCCTGCGCGCCGGGGCGGTCAGCACCGCCGTCAGCCTGTCCGGCTGGCTCGGCAACATGGCCCGCGCGGCCAACACCGAATCCGCCAAGCCCAAGCGGGCGTGCATCCTGCTGTGGATGAACGGCGGGCCGAGCCAGATCGACACGTTCGACCCCAAGCCCGAGCACCCCAACGGCGGGCCGGTCAAGGCGATCCGGACGAACGTCCCCGGCCTGCAGCTCAGCGAGTACCTGCCCAAGCTCGCGCGGCGGGCCGACAAGCTCGCGGTCCTGCGCGGGATGACGACCAAGGAGGCCGACCACAGCCGCGGCAGCTACCTGCTGCGGACCGGCCGCGTGCCCGGCGGGCCGGTCCGCTACCCGGCGCTCGGGTCGTTCGTCGGCAAGGAACTCGCCGCGCCGGACGCCGAGTTGCCGAGCTTCGTCAGCGTCGCCCCGTTCCGGCTGTTCAGCCCGGAGGCGTACGGCCCCGGGTTCCTCGGCCCCCGCTACGCCCCGCTCGTCGTCGCGGAGACCGGCCTCGAGCCGCAGAACGCCACCACCTCTCAGGACGTGGCCCGGTTGCTGCGGGTGCAGGACCTCGACCTGCCGGCCGAAGTCTCCGCCGCCCGCGGCGCGGCCCGGACCGACTTCCGCGACACCCTCGATTCCGACTTCCTGGCCGACCGCGACACCGCCGCCGGCGAGGGGCACCGCACCGCCTACCAAAGGGCCAACACCCTGATGCGGTCAGAGGCCGTCAAGGCGTTCGACCTCACCCAGGAGTCGCCGGTCCTCCGCGACAAGTACGGCCACAACCTGTTCGGCCAGGGGTGCCTGCTCGCCCGCCGGCTGGTCGAGCGCGGGGTGCCGTTCGTCGAGGTCACGCTCTCGTCCGTGCCCGGGATGGGCAACGGCATCGACTGGGACACCCACGGCAACAACTTCGACATCGTCAAGAGGCTGTGCGGCGTGCTCGACCCGGCGTGGTCGGCGCTGCTGGATGACCTGTCCGACCGCGGGCTGCTGGACACCACCACGGTGATGTGGATGGGCGAGTTCGGCCGCACGCCGAAGATCAACCAGGGCCGCGGTCGCGACCACTGGGCCAACTCGTGGAGCACCGTCCTCGCCGGCGGCGGGATCAAGGGCGGGCAGGCGTACGGCCGCACCAGCCCCGACGGCACCGAGGTGAAGGACGGCCCGGTGAACGTGCCCGACCTGCTCGCGACCGTCTGCGCCGCGGTCGGCCTCGACCCGAAGAAGCAGAACGACTCGAACGTCGGCCGCCCCATCCGGCTGGTCGAGCCGAACGCGGTGCCCATCAAGGCGGTGCTGTCATGACCCCGCGCAGCGCCCGGCTCGCCCTGCTCGCCGCCGCGGTCGGCGGCCTGTTCGCGGTCCCGACCGGGGCGGCCGAGGTCGCGCCGCCGCCGTCGCCGAAGTGCCAGCCGTTCGACGTCCTGTACCTGTCCGAAGCCCGGCCGCTCGTGATGCGCCTCCGCGTCGCGACCGACGGCGTCCCGCTGGAGGACGCGTGGGAGCGGTTCGCGGACGACCTCTTCGCCAGGCTTGACGCCGACGGGAGCGGCTCGCTGGACGACAAGGAAGGGGCGAAGCTCCGCCCGACGCTCGTGCTGCTGACGGGGCGCAACGTGCCGTCCGGCGACGCGGGCCGCCCGCCGGCGACGCGCGACGCCCTGGCCGCGTACCTCCGGCAGAACAACCTCGGCCCGCTGCGCCTCCCGCCGGCCGCGAACCCGCGCAACAACCGGGGCGAGTTGCGGCGCGGCGGCGGGGCGACGCCGGACGAACTCGACAAGGCGATCATGGAGCACCTCGACACGAACAAGGACGGGAAGCTCTCGCCGGCCGAACTCGCCGCCGCCCCGGTCGCGCTCCGCAAGCTCGACACGGACGAGAACGAACTGATCAGCACCGACGAACTGCTCGGCCGGGCGGTCGGCTCCCCGTTCTTCGTCAGCGACTTCGACGGCCGGATGGTGCAGGCTTTTCCGGCGGTGGAACTCCTGTCACTCGGCCGCAAGCCCGACGGGGCGCTCGCGCGGCGGCTGCTCGGCCGGTACGGGCCGAAGCCGGCGGGGAACGCGAACCAGAACCCGAACGGGATCGACCCGCGGTTCGTGCGGGACGGGATGCCCGGGCCGATCGAGTCCGCCGCCCGCCGGCTCACGCCGAAGGACATCAAGCTCGGGGCCGAGGCGTTCGCGGCGCTCGACCAGGACGGGGACGGGGAACTCGACGCCGAGGAACTGGCCCGGTTCGGGCCGGCCGCCGTGCCCGACGTCGATCTCGTCCTGCGGCTCGGCCCGCCGCCCGCCGGGCGCGCCCCGGCCGAGGTGCTGTCGGCCGGCGAGGCGCTCAAGACGCGGCTCGGCGAGCGGGGCGAGGACGTGGCCCTGGAGACGCCCGGCGTCCGGCTCGAACTGATCCCGGCGGGGCTGTCGGCCGATGCCGCGGCGGCCGCCTTCCGGGCGCGGCACCTCGACCGCTTCCGCGCCTTCGACCGCGACGGGAACGGCTACCTCGACGTCGGCGAGGCCAACGGCGACTTCGTGTTCCGCGACCTCTTCACCTTCCTCGACGCCGACCGCGACGGCCGGGTGTCCGAGAAGGAACTGATCGCCGCGCTCGACGGGCTTGGGGGGCTGGCGGCGTCGGCCGCCCGCGGCCTGGCGGCGGCCGACGTGACCGAGGCCGCCCGCGGGCTGTTCGGGTTGCTCGACGCCGACGGCGACGGCCGGCTGTCGGTGCGGGAGTTGCGGGCCGCGCCGAAGTTGGTGGCGCGGTTCGACGCCGACGGGGACGGGTTGCTCGCGCCGGGCGAGGTGCCGCGGCGGTTCCGGGCGGCGCTCGCGCACGGCCTGGCGAACGTCGCCGTCCCGCGCCGGAACCAGTTCGGCGGCGAAGTTATGGCCGGGACGCCGCGCCCGCCGGCCGGGCCGCTGTGGTTCCGGAAGATGGACCGCAACCGCGACGGCGACGTGAGCCGCCGCGAGTTCCTCGGCACCGACGAGGAGTTCCGCAAACTCGACACCGACGGCGACGGCCTGATCAGCCTTCAGGAGGCCGAAGCGGCGGGCGCGGACTAGCGCGTTCGGCGGTGCCGCCACAGCGGATGCTCGGCTTCGCAATCGGCCCGAGCCGGGTTTGCCACCCCGGTCATTGTTGCCGACCGCGAACCGAACGGATTGAGCGCGAAACCGTGCAGTTCCGCAGGCGTCGCAAACGGGCTCCGGATTGGCACGCCGGGTGCAGTATTTGGTGGGGACGGCACCGATCGGGTCGAGACTCTCCCGGCCCACCTCACATACCTCCCGGCACCTCCAACAACCTGTCAACGAACGCCGGTGGCTTCGGTCACCGGCTTCATCTTTTGTGCCGGCCGGTGACGCTTGACGCCCGCCGGTCGTGCGCATACCACATTATCCTTCCTGACACGGAGGGCCGGCGATGACGTTTGCCGAGGCGGTGGCAGAGTTGTGGGCGAAACACCCGAAGGCGGAGTTGAGCCCGTCGGTCAAGACCGGTAAGGCGTTCGCCCGCGCCGCCCGGGTCGATTTCAAGAAGGACAAGGGCGGGGTGTACGTCGGGCGCGACACCGACGGGACGGAAGTGCTCGTCTACTTCAACGACGACGCGCGGGTCATCGCCTGCACCGAGATCGAACCCGACGAGGAATAGTCGCGGGCCGGCCCGCTCGATGAGCCGGGCGGCTCGAAGCTCACGACCGCACTCCGGCGGATGCCCCGTCGGAGATGCGAGGGCAGTCCGGAGGCGGGCTTCGTCCGCCACGGCGACGAATCAACCGACGAGGCCCCGCGGGCCGCCGTTGACAATGTGGAACGCGCTCCGTGGTTTTGGAGTTTGCCCGGCTGGACTGAAGGCGCGACCGCGGCCGCAGGTGCGTTCGGGAGTCGGTCCCGCGGGACGGACTCGCACCGTCTTGCGTTGAGCCGTGACTTTTCGAGGTCAACGGCCCGGTGGAGGGCGACGGCCCCCGCGGCGTGGCTGAAGGGCTGACGTGGCGATGCAATAACAGTTGGTCGAATTGGGCAACGGGGCCAGTCGCTCGCCGCCGGACGTGCGGCTGGTCGGGGCGGCCGTGCCCGTCGGGCGTGGGCGTCACACGCGGTTGAGTTCGCCTGGCGACGGGACGACAACGGGCTGAACGGTAGGGGCGTTCTGGGGCGATTGCCGGGCCCGCTCCAGGATTTCGCGACAGAGTTCCTTGAACCGCCCGGTCGAATCGCGTTCGTACTTCGCGGCGAACGACTTGTACGGGTCGTTCCCGACCTGCGCGCGGGTGATGGCGACGGCGTGCGGGATGACCGTCCTGAACGGCCGGGGCAGGTCCGGGGCGTCGGGCCGCTCGAACCCGAGCTTCTCCCGCCCCGTCCGGATCGTGTTGGCGTACTCGCTGTGCGTCTCGATCTCGCGGCGCATCGACCACAGCAGCCCGACCGGGCGGGTGGTCTTCACGCCGATGTTGTGCAGCCGTCGGGTCAAGTGGCGGGCGCCGCGCACCGACAGCCGGTCGGGGATGGTGGGGACGATGTATCCGTCGGCGACGAGCAGGAAGAACCGCACCTGCCAGGCGATCGCGGGCGGGCAGTCGATGAACACGAAGTCGTAGTTCGCCTTCAGCCACCGGGCGAACACGTCCCGCCGCTTCTCCCTCAGGAACTTGACCGCGTCCAGCGCGGTCTTCGCCTCCCGGTTCTTGGCGGGGCGGAAGTTCGAGCTGAAGTCCTCCAGCCGGAGCGAACCGGCGATGACGTGGAGCCGCGCCCCGAGGCTCAGGATGCTCTGACTCTGGACCGCGAAGCGGGCGATCCGGTCGGCCTGGAAGTCGTCGTCCAGCGCCTCCGTGAGGAGATCGCTTAAGGTCTTGTTGGCGTTCTCCAGGTCGTCAAGTTCCTTCTCGCCGAGCAGCATCGCCGACGCCCCGCACTGGTGGTCGGTGTCGATCACCAGGACGCGGTTGCCCTGCTCGGCCAGGTACTCGGCGACCGCCACGGTGGTCGTCGTCTTGGCGACCCCGCCCTTGAGGCTGAGGAGCATCAGGAGGGAGGCCGGGGTCTTGGCCCGGCGACTGCCGCCGGACGCCCACTCGCGCCGCAGGTGGGCGAGCGCCGCGTCCGTGGGCTGCCGCAGGTCGTACGGCACCAGGAAGCCGAGCCGGGGGTGGACGACTTCGGGCACGCAGTCGCGGACCAGCACCGGGACGACGCGGTCCGGGTGGTGATCCATGACCCAGTCCAGTTTCTGCGGGTGCCCGGCGAGTTCGGGGGAGAGCAGGACGATGTACCACGCGGCCGCCGGGTCCGGGAGGCCCTTCACCTTGGCGAGGTCGAAGACCTCCGCCCGCACCCCGTCCTGCGCGCGGAGGGCGTCCATGATCCGCTTGGCGACGCCCTCGTCCCGCGCGTCGCGGAGGACGTAGACGCGAGTCAGCTTGGCCATTCTGGGGATTCCGTCGGGTGGAAGGCCGTTCCGCGACGACGGCGGCCACGACCCGGTGAGGCGTCCGTGCGAGGGCACGGCCGCACCCTCGCGGCCGGGAGTCGTGGTCGGGCGATTGGCGGACGATCACTCCGCATCTTCAGTCACAGTCGGGTGCAACTATCCACTCTAAACATATATCGGTCAACTCGGTCGTTCAGTTTTTCTTGTGGTGGCGGTTCGTCCCGCGGACGAGTTCGACCCGCTCGAAGTCGTCACTCCCGTCGTCGAACTTGCGCGAAGCGTTGGCGGTGCTGCCCGGCTCCCCGCTCAAGACCGGCGTGGAGGTGGTGCGGCACCCGGGCCGTGACTCCGACGCGAGTCGGTCGCATGTGGCCGGCGGCCACCGCAATTTTGGCCGACCGGCCGCGCACCGGCGGATGGGATTCTGCCGGCCCAACTTGCTGCGCGCCGTCGGCGCGAGATAATCGCCGGACCGTCGCCCCGTCCCACGGTGAGGAGGAACCCATGACGCCCGCCATCCTGTCGGCGCTGCTGCTGACCGCCGCGGCCGACCCGAAGCCCGAGCCGCCGGCGGCGGTCAAGGAAGTGCTCGACAAGTACCTCAAGGCCGCCGACGCCAAGGACGTCAAGGCGATGACGGCGCTGGCCGGCGCCCCCTGGCTCGACCTCGACCGCAAGGTCGTCGGCGAGCGCGACGCCCTGGGCAAGGCGGTCGAACGGGTCGCCGGGCAACTCCCGAAGGACGCGGGCCGGCGGAAGGTGGAGGCGCTTCCTTACAAGAAGCTCCGCGACCAAGTGAAGGACGAGGCCGAGCGCAAGCTGATGGACGAGGTGCTCGGCGCCGACGGCTGGCTGGTCGTGGTGGAGGAGGACGGCTACCCGCTGTCGGTGCGGACGGTGTTGGTGCGGGTCGCGGGCGGCAAGGCGGTGGTGGCCGGCGGGCCACTGAAGGAGAACCAGATCACCCGGCGGAACCGCATCCCGGAGGCGGCGGAGAAGTTGCTCGACAAGGCCGACGGGTTCGAGGTGTACTCGCTCGACCCGGACCGGGTGTTCGACAAGGACGGCAAGTTGGTCGAGCCGAAGGACGGGTTCCACGGGTGGCGGGTTCTGGGCAAGACCGAGGTGAAGGCCGCCGGCGACCGCAAGAAACTGGCCGACGCGCTGCGGTTGGGGGCCGAGGACAACTTCGGCATGGCGGCCGCCTGCTTCATCCCGCGGCACGGGGTGCGGCTGACCGCCGACAAGCAGACGGTCGATTTGGTGATCTGCTTCCAGTGCCTTTCGGTCCAGGTCTACATCGACGGGAAGAAGGCCGAAGGGTTCCTGGTCACGAGCGACCCGCAGTCGGCGTTCGACGCGGTGCTGAAGGCGGCCGGGGTGAAGCTGCCGAAGGCGGCCAAAGACTGAACGCGGCCGCACGGCGGGTACACCACCGGTGACGCGTGCGGTGCGCCGCCGGCGCATCTCGCGTCACGGCCGCGGCACCGAAAGGGGTTGCAATAGCAAACGACCGCCACCCCATGCGTAGCCGGGGAGGCGGTCGAAGTGCTGGAAATTGAGGGCTTTACCGAGTTGCGGCGGTAGGATTTGAACCTACGACCTCCAGGTTCGGTGGAGGAATAATTTGCCTTGATTTCTAGGTGATTATGTCGGTTCTGGCCTTTTCTCGGCACCTATCTGGCACCTATCATCAAGTCGTGGTTCGCGGTGTGAATGAGGGGTGCTGTCATGGGGCGCAAGCGGGAGCGTGGCGTTCGAGGTAAACCGTGGTATCGGGCCGAGCGTGACCAGTGGTACGTCACGATCGACAAGAAGAAGGAGCCGCTCTTCGACTCGAAGGGCAACCCGGTCCGGGGGCGGGACAATCGGGCGGACGCCGAACGGGCGTGGCACGAGATGGCGGTCATGGCCGCGGTGCCGGACAACGGGGCCGATAACGAGGTCAGGACCATCCTCGAACTCTTCCTCCAAGACGCCGATAAGCGGGGCGTGACGAAGAAGACCATCGGCAGCTACACGGCCTACTTCAAGTCGTTCAACGCGCGGCACCCGAAGCTCTTGGTCCGCGACCTGCGGCCCGCTCACGTCCGCGACTGGTGGGACGCCAGTCACCCGGAATGGGGCAACTCGACCCGCAACCTGTCGGGGGCCGCTCTCAAGGCCGCGTTCCGCTGGGCCGCGTCTCCAGGGAAGGGCGGGGCCATCATTCCTCGCAACCCGCTGGAGGGCATGTCGCTCCCGACCATGCGGAAGCGGTCGGCCGAGGTCGTGGTCAGTGAGGAGGAGTTCGCCGGCCTGTTGAAGCTGATCAAGTCGGACGCGGTTCGTGACATCCTTGTGGTGGCGTGGGAGACCGGCACCCGCCCGGTCAACCTGTCGCGGGCGACCGCGGAGAACCTGACCGAGGAGGACGCCGCCCTGATCTTTACCGACACGAACACGGAACCGGGTAGCCCGGTCCACAAGACTTTCAAGCAGACCGGCCGTCCGCTCGTCGTGCCGCTCACCGACACCGCCCGCGACGTCGTCCGCCGGCTCGCGAAGAAGTACCCGGAGGGGCCACTGTTCCGTACCCCGACCGGGCTCCCTTGGACGGCCATCCGGTTGGCGAACACGGTGCTGCACTACGCGAAGCAGGCGGGGCTAGACGGCCGGTTCACGGCGTATTCGTGCCGCCACACGCGGGCGACGGCACTTCTCGAAGCCGGGCACACCGACACCGATGTCGCGGCGATCCTGGGCAACACGCCGGGGGTAATCCACCGGAGCTACAGCCACGTCTCGGCCAAGGTCAACCGACTCCGCGATCTGCTGAACCGGAGCCGCAAGCCTACAGAAACCGGAACCGCATAGCCGGGGTCGTCTTCGACTTCGCCGCCCGCGTCCGACGAACCGAACGGGGCGGCGGGAGCGTGACGTTTTCCCGCTCCCGCATGTAGTCGGCCAACCCCTTCCGGTAGAAGCGGATCATTCGCCCGTCGCGGTAGCCTTTTAGCGTGCCGTCGCGGAACAGTTCGTAGAGCTTCGTTTTCTTCAACCCGGTCACCTCCATCGCCTCCTGCCAGCCGCACACCATCGCGTCGCCCGTACCGCTTGGCTGCGGCTTCGCGGGAGCCACCTGTTGCTTCGCAGTTTCGTCGGGCGGTCGGGTTGCGCGGCCGTCCTGCTGAGCGGCGGTTGGCATGCACACTCCCATCGCCCGGCTAAGCTGCCGGGCCAGCCGAACCCAGTCGCCCACGACGGACACGCCCTCCGCAAGCGACAGCGGGCGGGCGCACAGTCTCGCTGCGAACCCGGCGGACGCCTCGGACCACTCCTCGGCAGTGTGCCGGGTCAGTTCGGCGCGGATCTCGGCCACGCACTCGACGTACTGGGCGTGAAGCGCCGGGTACGGCTCCCAAGTGCAGGTGTGCGTTAGCCTGTCGGGCATGTCGCCGAGTACGGCGGCGAGTTCGTCCAGTTCGGGCTCACTCAGCAGCGCCCGCTCGACCTCGCCGAAGACGCCGGCCCAGATGCGGTCGGCCAGCGGCGCGAAGCGGCCGGAATGTCGCCTCGCGAACCACCGCGGAAAGTCGAGCAGTTCCCGTTCGGAAGGCCGCAACATACCCGTGCGCTTCGGCCGCTCGGTGACGCCGTGCAGGTATTGGCGGATGTTGCCGAGGACGTAATCGCACAAATCGACATCGAACTCGAACAGACGCTCGCCGGCCATCACATTCTCCATTCGAGGCGCACCGAAGCCCACGTCGGTCTAATCCTCTCGAACGACCCGGACCTTCTCTCTGTCCGCGGTCGGCTGCACTGGCTCCTCATCCTCGGCCTCCCGGTCGCCCGCGGGCGAACTGCCGCCCTGGACGCCGAGCCGGACGAGCAGAGCGCCGGCGACCTCGGTTAAGACGCGCTCGTCGGCACCCGGAAGTTGATCCAACACGGTCCTGATCACCAGCCGCATCCGCGCCGGTTCACGGGCGTACTGCGGGTCGATGCGGGCGGCGGCGGCGAGCGCGGTGTGGATGTGGACGACGGCCCTCACGAAGGCGTTCGGCCCGGTCAGGCGAGCCGCCTGCCGCGCCAGCAGGTCGTAGTAGCCGCCGTCGAGCCCGACGACCGCTAGCGCGGCGAGGTGCTTGTACGCGTCGTTGACGCCGAGCCCGCGGTTCGACGCGAACTCGGCGACCAGGTGTTCGAGTTCGGGGCCGGGGCGGAAGGCGACGGGGGGCCCCTGCTTCGGCTTCTCTTTCCGTGATTTGGCCATTCTAAATACCCACTTCACATTTTGTTTACTATTAGTAAACTACAAAAGACGGTCGCACGGTGCAAGGCCAAAGTTGTTCTTGCCGACAGGTACATCGGCACTCGGCACGGCCGGTGAAAGCTGCCGCGACCGTTAACAACTCCGGGTGATTCAACGTGAATGCAAAGATTATCGACTCCGTGCTCTCCCGGCTGTCTTTGCGCGACTACCAGGAGCAGGCTGTGCGGGCGTTCCTCGCCGGGTACGCCGACCGGGCGACGGTGAAGGTCGTCTCCCTGCCGACCGGGAGCGGCAAGACCGTCGTCGGCGTAGCGGTGGCCGCGTGCCTCATCCGGGCCGGCTACACGGTCCTCTGGGCGTGCAAGCGGTGGAACCTCCTGCGCATGGCGGCGGACGAGTTCGTCCGCCACTTCCCCGAACTGCGGCAACACCTGCGCCGGATCGGCGGGGAGTCGAAGCAGTTCGAGTTGGGCCATCTATCTGATGCCCTCGGCGGTCGTCTCTACTTCACGACACTCCAGAGTTGGTATCGCCGCCGCGGCACGGGCGTTCTGGCGCGGCTCGACCCCGATCGGCTGGCCGCGGTTTGGGACGAGGTGCACTGGGGCTTCCCCACCCGCGTGGGGCTGGCGTTCCGCGCTCAGTACCTGGGCCGGGCCGCGGTCCTGGGTTTGACGGCCACGCCGCCCAACGATTCCGCCGAGGTGGTCTTTCAGAAGACGTTCGCGGACCTGGTCGGGTCGGTACTGGCGACCCCGGTGGTGGAGTCGGCGGCGACCGGGGTGACCTGGACGCCGACGCTCCGGCGGGACGACTACTCGCCGGAATCGCTCGACGTCCTCGCCCGCGCCGCCGGCCGCAACGCGTGCATCGTTGACAAGGTGGCCGCACTGCGGGAAGAGGGACGCGCCCGCCACACCATCGTCTTCGCCATCTCGATCGCCCACGCGCACGAGTTGGCCCGGCTGCTCGGCGAGCGCGGCGTCCCCGCCCGGGTCGTCCACAGCCGCCAGCCGCAGGCGGCGCAGGAGCAGGCGATCGAGGCGTTCCGCCGGGGCCGGGTCGACGTCCTGGTCAACGTCGCCATGCTGGCCGAGGGGTTCGACTTCCCGCCGACCGACGCGGTCGTCCTGGCCCGGCCGTGCGCCAGCCGGGTGCTGCTGGCCCAGATGATCGGGCGGGGGGCGCGGAAGGCCCCGGGCAAGGACACCTTCGTCGTGGTGGACGTCCGGGACGACCTGACGCGTTACGAGGACGTGCTCGTCGGGGCGGCGGACGTGGTGCCGACCGCGCCGACGGCGGAACCCAAGGGACGAGCCTACCGGCCCCCCGCCGACTACTCGGAACCCACGGGCCACCCGCGGTTCGAGAACTACGTCATCCCCGGCCACGGCGCGGTGCCGATCGCCCTGGGGCACACGTTCGGGGTCGAGATCGAACTCACCGCCAAAACCGGCGTCCCGGACGAAGGGCCGCAGTGGGAGGCCGCAGCGCTCGGACTCATCGCGAAGCTCAGGACGGCCGTCACCGCCCCGGTCTACCCGGAGCCGCTCGACGGGCGGGGCGGGCCGCTGACCCACTGGCGCGTCGTGTACGACAGTTCGGCCGGGTGGGAGGTCGTCAGCCCCATTCTGATGAACGCGGGCGGTTTCGACGAACTCCGGCGGGCGTGCGACGCGATCTCCGAACTGGTGCAGAGCAGCGGCGGCGGGCTGTGTGTGAACCACCGGACGGGGCTGCACGTGACCCTCGCCAGCGGGCTGAACACCGACGAGCGGCTCAGGGGTTTCGTCGGCCTGGTCCAGCGGCTCGAGCCCGGCCTGTTCACCCTGGTCGCCCCGTCCCGGCTCTACGCGTTCGACCCGGCGACCCGTCACTACTCGCGCCGCGCTGGCAACCGGTACTGCCTATCCCTCCGCGGGCTCGGCGACCCGGCCGCTCTCTCCCTGGACCGCTTCGTCGGGGACTACCAGAACCGCTACCGCACGGTCAACCTGATCAAGTCGAGGAACGCCGTCCCGGTGCTCGAAGTGCGCATGCACCACGGCACCCACGAGTTCCACAAAATCGCCCTCTGGGTCTCGCTCTGGATGCAGATCTTCAATACTGCCCGTTACCAGTGGACCGGGGCGGCACGGCCGGGGCTGGTGCTGCCCGGCCGCAACAGCCGGATCGGACTCGCCCAGGCCGACCGCGAGGACATCGTCGCGCTGTTGCAGACCGAGGGCGTGGCGCTGACGCCGGAGTTCGTCCGGCAGTTGCGCCGCCGGCGGGCCGAGTTGCGCCCGTCCTGGGCGAAGGTGGTCCCCAACCGCGTCGCCCGGTGGGAGGCCGCGGGGTGGTACGCCGACGCAGCCCGCGACCACAGCCCCGCCACTGACACCCCGCCAGGCCGGTGATGAACGCCGCCCTGTGCCGCCCCACCGAGCGAGCCCTCAACAGACCGGGCTTCGACCGCAAGGCGAGCCTCGACCCGGCTCGCCCTCACTGCCGACAAATTTCAAAAGTGGTTTTGACATCGCGAGTTTTCCGCAAGACGGTTAGACTTCGCCCACTTGTCCGGGGCTCAGCGACGAGCCCCTCCCGGAGGCTGATCATGTCCCGACGACCTTCTGCGCGTCGCGGTCCGAGTCACGACCCGCGGGTCGAGGACGGCGTCCGCATCACGGACCTGCCCGTCGACATCTTCGCCCGAAAGCTCGACCTGACGCCGTGTGGCCACCGCCGGTGGAAGGCCCTCTGCCCGTGCCACGGCGACACCAACGCGAGCCTGTCCATCTCCGAGACCGAGGGCGGCGACCTCCTCATGATGTGTCACGGCTGTCACGCCACGGGTGACGCGGTCGCCGAGGCGCTGGGCCTGCCGGCCAAGTACCTCTTCGCGTCCGAGTACGCCCGCGCCCACAACAGCCGCGGCGTGGTCTACTCCTCCGGCGAGAGGGCCGTCGCCGAGAAGATCCCGCTCTACGACCGGATGAAGATGGTGATGACCTGCTTGGACACGTCGGGGCTGTCAGACTGGGCGGCACACCTCGGCGTGACCGAGGAGAGCCTGACGCTGCTGGAGTCCGGCCGGCTGGGCGACGTGCTCTACACGCCGGAGCGGGATTACCGCGGTCGGGTCGTCGGCTTCGCCAAGCGCGAGATGAACTCCACCAGAAAGCGATGCGTGCCGGACAGCGTGCGGGGGCTGTACATCCCCGCTCGACAGGTCGCGACGGCGGGGCCGCTCTACATCGCCGAGGGCATGAGCGACACGGCGGCGCTGCTCTCCGCGGGGGCGAGGGTCGTCGGGCGGTCGCAGGCGCTGACGCGCGACCGGCAACTCCGGTGGCTCGCCAAGTGGATCGCCCGCAACGACGACTCGTCCGCGCCGGTCATCGTGCTCGGCGACAACGACGGCCCGTTCGGGCACGACGGCGTGGGCTGGCGCGGAGGCCGCGAGTGCGCCCGAGGGCTGAAGGCGATCCTGGCCGACCGAGTGGTCTGGTGGGCGGTGCCGCGCTGGGATCGCGGCGTGAGGTACAAGGACGTGCGCGACCAGATCCGGGCCGGTGACTGGGAGCGCGGGCTCCACGTGCACACTATCCGGCCGGACGAGGACCGTGCGGCCAAGCGTCGCCCGAAGTGAGTCGCCCAAAACCGGAGGGGGTCGGGGCCTGCTGTGGCGGCTCGCCCCGACCCCCTCGCAACGGAGATCCTTCTCATGACCACTTTATCAGATGCCCCTGCGCGCTGCAAGCTCGCGAACACGTCGAACGACCAGCCGCTCTCGATCCGGCAAATCGCGGAGTGGATGCTGGAAAAGATCGGCAACAAGACGTTCGTTGCCGTCAAGGGTGTCGTCCACCTCGTCTGCGACGGCAAGGTCCAGCCGCTGGCGTCCGCCGCCGAACTGTTCGCGGCCATCGACCACTACGCGGACGTGGCCTGGAGTCGATCCCCTTCCGCCCGCACCAAGGAAGAGTTCTTCCGCGGGCTACCGAGGTATCTCGAGCAGTACGACTGGGTCTCTGAACACCCGCACTTCCCGCGCATCAAGGGCGTGCTCTACACGCGCAAGGCCCCCAAGGCGTCACAGACGGGGATGCTCGCGAAACTCATCGGGCACTTTTCGCCGGCTGGCCCGATCGACCGTCGCCTTCTTGAAGCCCTGGCGTGCACCTTCTACTGGGGTGGCCCCTGCGGCCGGCGACCGATGTTCGCGATCACCGGAGAGGGACGCGGTTCGGGCAAGAGTACCGTCGTCGACGTGCTCTCGTCCCTCGTGGGCGGTGTCGTGTCGATCGGCTCCGAGTCGTTGCAGGATGCGAGTCAGATCACGACCCGGCTCCTCAGCGGGGACGGCCGCACCAAGATGGTGTGCAACCTCGACAACCTGAAGACGCACCGGTTTTCGTCCTCGACCGTGGAGGGACTGGTCACGGCCCAGGACATCAGCGGCCGGCAGTTGTTCGTCGGCAACGGCACGCGGCCCAACTACGTGACGTGGTGCACCACCGTCAACGGCGCGTCGTTCTCGGAGGACTTCGCCCAGCGCAACGTGGTCATCAAGCTCAAGAAGCCCACGTACGCCGGCAACTGGGAGGCCACGGTCGGTGCGTTCATCGAGACGAACCGCGAGGCGATCGAGGCCGACGTGCGCCACACCCTGGAGGTCGCAAAGCCCAAGCCCGTCGCCGCGTTCACGCGCCGCGGGGTTTGGGAGCAGCAGGTGCTGGCGAAGTTCAAGAACCCGAACAAGACGATCGCCGAACTCCTCAGCCGCGGCCAGGCCATCAACGCCGACGCCTACGACCGCGACGACCTGCTGGACTTCCTCCGCGGCAAGCTGCGGCAGATGGGCGTGGGCAAGCCGGACGCCGCCTGGGGCCTCATCGGGACGTCGCTCCTGACCGCCTGGCTGAAGGAGTACGATGACGCAATCCACCGCAAAACGGTGCACGGCTTCGTGTCGCGGCACCTGGAGGGGGTGCTGTTTTTCAAGCGGGTTGCGTCATCGCGTCATTGGGTGTGGAAAGGGGCCAAAGTGAATAAGACTCAGGAAAAGCCTGGGTTTTCGCTCGCTTGAAGAGGACGGAGATGACGCAATGACGCGATGACGCAACCCTCAAGTGTATCGGCTATACACTGTGTAACCACCTGCATGGGGAGGGTTGCGTCATGCGTCACCGGCGTCGGGTCGTCACGCACCGCCCGCGTTAGGCTACGATGTTTTCAAATCCGCTTTTTGGAACTACGCCGGGGCGAGACGACCGGCACCCGCAAGCGGTGCGTGCGAGCCGCTCCCACGTAATTCCCGCTCGCTCGCACGCACCGACCACCAGTTCGCGGCCGTCGACATGACGGCGCTGGCCGACGAACGAGTCCGACAGGCCGGGGCCTTCGCGACGCCCCGCGTCACCGGCCGCTATCCCGTTCCCGGAGGACGAACTGAGTTGTAAGAAACGGAGCAAGCCGCCTCACGACGAGGCCGGTCCCCGCCGCCTCGTGGTCCCACCATGGCCAAGCCGAAGCCCGCGACCGAAGCCGAGGCGAGAGATGCCGCCGCCGCTCTGTTGCGGTTCTGGGAGGCGGGCCGGGGCAGTTGGGGCCGCGTCGATCCCGACAAGCCGGCCGTGCGGCGCAAGACGGACGCGACCGCCGAATCCGACTACAAGTATGGCAACAAGCTCGACCTGCTCCAAGCCGAAGCCGACCGCCTGGGCATGAACCCGGACACGCTGAAGAAGGCGTGGAAGGTGGGCCGTGAATACACCCGCGAGCAGATAGAACTCTTCGGCGGACTGGTCGTGAAGCACCGGGCGCGGTTCGGCCCGACCCACCTCACCCGTCTTCTTGCGGTCAGCCACCGGAAGGGCCGGGACGCCCTGGCGCGGGCCGCGATCCGCGAGCGGTGGGGGGTAAGCCGGCTGGAGCGGGCCATCCAGGCGGGCAAAGGCGGACGCCGCCCACGGGTCGGCAAGAAGCCGGCCATCCCCGACACGGAACCCGAACTCCTGGTCGCCCTCACCCTACTGTGCGACAAGTGGGGCCGGTGGGTCGCCGCGGCCGGGGCGCAGATCCCCGACGACCTGCGGGGCGTTGTCGACCGGGCGACTGCCGCCGTCGCCAAGGTCAGGAACGCCGTCGCCGCGAAGTTGAGCGAGGTCGAGTAGCCGGCGATCGGAGCGGTCCACGCCGCAAGACCGAACGCGCCGACCTCCAATTGGGGTGGCGGCTTGCAAACGCGTTCCCGCGTGCGATACTTCACCCGTTCGCTGCCGTCAGACACCCCCGGAGCCCGCCGTGGCGAAGCAAAAGCCCAAACGACCCGCCAAGCCGGCCAAGTCGACCGAGTCGGACAAGTCGGCTGAGCCCGCCGCGAGCGCACAGCCCGCGGCGGTCGAGACGATCACGGACGCGGCGATCTACGAGAGCAACCGGGAGGTGATCGAGAAGAAGTTGGCCGAAATCGTGAGCCACCTCAACGGGCTGAACGTCCTCGTCGCCTTGAAGATCATCGACCTCCTACCGGACTATTACGACGAGCACGGCGTCACCCGCGAGGACCGGAACCGGAAGCGCAGGAAGGCGAAGCCGAACAAGCCCGCCGGCGGAAGCCCGCTCAACTGGTGAACACGATCCGGGCGGGCTCGGAAGCGACGTCGCGTCCAAAGTCGGCACCGTACGCAACGCGGTCGACTCGAACAGCCTGAGCTTCGCCCGTGGGGCCAACCCGCGGGCCTGTTGCCGCCGCACAACCGCCAGCGCCTGATTGCGCACAAAAGCCGCCGGGCGGCGATCTCGGCCCTGCGGTGCCGAACCGCCGCGACCGCCCGCCGGTTGTCGGCACGATCGGCGAACGCAGGGACATTCCCTCCGGCGGTTGGCCGTCACGCTTGCCCGCACCACGTACGGGTCGCACGATCACTCCGCGACGCCGATCTCGGCCGACGCCCGGTGGGGTGCCGGGGGTGCGACGGCAACAAATCCCGAACCGCTGTCGTGATACAACAGACCCTCATGCCCGCGGTCGCCGGGTCGCCGATCTGGTCCGCGGCAAGGAGGGAGCCGTGACCGCGACCCAGTGGCGGCGGTGCGCCGACCCCGTGCCGATGCTCGCGGCCCTCCGCGGCCTGGCGTCCGGGCGCAAGCTCCGGCTGTTCGCGGTCGCGTGCTGCCGCCGCGTCGCCCACGTGCTCCCGGACGACCGCGTCCGCCGCGCCCTCGACGCGGCCGAGCGGGTGGCCGACGGCGAGATCGGTGTGGCCGAGTGGGCCGACGCCGAGGCGCGGGTGAAGGCGGTCCGCGGCGGTCTCGACCCGCTCGCCGACCCCCGGCGGTGGGACGCGGCGACGGCCGCGGTCATCGCGGTCTCCCACGCGTCCCGGCCGGAGCACGAGGTGCACCTCGCCGCCAACGCGGCGTCCGCCGCGGCGAGTGCCGTCCGACCGGCCGGCGCGTCCCCCGCGAAGACCGAGTCCGCGGCCCACGCCCGCCTGATCCGCGAGGTCTTCGGCGACCCGATACGGCGGGTGAAGTTCTCGCCGGCGTGGCGGACCTCGACGGCCGTCGCCCTCGCGGCCCAGATGTACGCGTCGGGCGACTTCTCCGCGATGCCGATCCTGGGCGACGCCCTTCAGGACGCGGACTGCGACAGCGGGCCGGTGCTGAGGCACTGCCGCGACGCGAACGCCGCGCACGTCCGCGGGTGTTGGGTCGTCGACCTCGTTCTGGGCAGGGAGTGATCCCCTCGATTCCGGCGCTGGAGGCGCGGCCCCGCGGGTGGGCGTCATCGGACCAAAAGCGGCTCAGGGGATAACCGATGACCGAAGAAGAGTGGATGGCGTGTGCCGACCCGACGCCGATGCTGGAGTTGCTGCGCCGCTCGACGCCTCCCCGGAAGTCGCGGGATCGGCGGGTGGGGAGTTGCTATTTGGAGTCGGACTATTACCTGCCGGACCTGGGCCGAAAGGTCGGCCTCTTCATCTGCGCGTGCCTGGCCCGAAGCGCATCGACCCGAGACGTGGAGGAGCGTCTGCTGCTGCGGGAGTTCGAGAGGTACTGCGACGCCCGCGCCGCCTGGGAGGCGGTGGAGGAAAAGTACTGGGCCTGGGTCAGGCGGCAGCAGGAGCGGATTCGGGAAGCGGACCGCAGGAATAATTCCGTCACGAGCGTCTCCTGGATGTCGCCGGGCGAGTATTTCGCCGACCCGGCCCTGATCAGGCAGGCGGTGGACCGCCGGCTTCAGTGCGCCTTCCTTCGCGACATCTTCGGCAACCCCTTCCGGCCCGTCGCGGCGGACGCGTCCTGGCTCACCCCCGATGTCGTCGCGCTCGCAACCGGCATCGACGCCGACGGAGCCTTCGACCGGATGCCGATCCTGGCCGACGCCCTTCAGGACGCCGGTTGCGACAGCGACGACGTTTTGAACCACTGCCGTGGGAGTGGGCCGCACGTCCGCGGGTGCTGGGTTGTCGACCTTGTCTTGGACAAGGCGTAGTGCCGCGGCGCGGGGTCATTCTCCGCGAACGGGCTCGCCCTCCGACCGGGGGCGAAGGAGACGAGCGGATGCGCAACCTGATCCTGGCGACGGCGGCGCTGGCGCTGCTGTCGGCCTGCTTCGGCCCGGCGTTTCTGCCCCAGCCGACCGAGCAGAAGGTAACGCCCGACGACGTCGCCGGCACGTGGACGTACCCGGCCGACTCCGGCTCGACCACGATCACCCTCGAACTGCGGCCGAACGGCACGTTCGTCCAGACGGTCCGGCACGGCAGCGGCCGGACCCAGACTCACGAAGGCACGTGGGGTCTGGAAGCCGCCCGCCCCCGGTTGAGGGTTCTCAAGCCCGCCTTCGGCCCGCCGAGCGGTCAGGAGTGGGTGATCGAAGACGCGCGCTGGTGGGTCGTCGAGAGCCGCCGCGAGGGGCTGAAGTTCGCCGTCTTCGGCGCGGCCGACGACCGCGACCCGGACGCGTGCAACGAGTTCGAGAAGGTCCGCTAACGATTCACGCCCGAACCGCGCCGGTCGCGCTCAGGGGCCTCTTTCCCTCGACGTGCCGCGACACCGCCGAGCAGGGCGTCGTGCGCGGACGGCCCTTCCGCGGCGGTCCTGAACGGGTCGCCGATGGCGAAGAGTTGCTGGTACAGGTGCGGGGCCGAATCGTGCCCCGCGGGCCGCATCGACCCGACCGCGATGACCGAGCCGTAACGACCGGCCGCGAGGTGCGAAGCGTCGAGAGCGGTTCGCGGTACGGCACGCGGCCTGCCCATGACGAACTCGGCGGTCGTGTAGAACCCCGGCTCCCCGGTCGGTCCGGTCGGGACCGGGATCACCGGCCCGCTGTTGGGCGGGACTTGGAACCCGCCCTCCTGGCCGGCGACCGGGGCGGCGAGCGCCGCGGCGAGTACCCCGGCCAGAGCGGACTTCGTACCCGCCATGCGAGTTCCTCGTCGGCCGAAGCCGGTGCGGTCGGAGCGTCAGCGGCGGTGCGGGGATGGCTTGGGCATGACCGGGGTGTTCCAGTCCCGGCCCGGCGGGGCGTCCTTCGGCGGGAAGTCCTTGCGGCCCTCAAGGTACACGGTCCGCACCCGGAGGTGGCGCTGGCCGTCGACCACCTCGGCGTAGAACGCGACGCACGCCCACACCGCCCCGTCGGCGCTCGCCTGGGGCGTCTTGCTGATCGACACGTCGACGGCCGAGGTCGGGAGGGCGGCGCGGACCTGCTCGTCGGTGGGCGGCTCGGGAAGCTGGGCGCACAGGGCAACGGCCAGGACGGTCTGGAGCATCTTACCCCCGGATGTGCTGCGGCGATGCCGGGGCATACCGGCCCGGCCCCGCGCCGTCAACCGCTCGCCGAGCGGACCGAAGGCGACCTCCGCGGGCGGGTGCGGCTCGGCGGGTGTGAGGACAGCCGTCCTGACGAGGGGCTGATGCGTCAGTGCGGAACGCCGGCAGAGGTGTGGGCCGAATCGGACGCGACGAACATGTGGCCGGGCGCAAGCGGAACGGCGCACGGAAGCCGGGTTTCAGGTTCGGAATCGAGTTCCTGAGCGGCCGTTGGCGGCTCTCGAACCCCCGCCGGGCGCGGAAGACGGGTCGCTAACTCCCGCTTGTGTCCCTTTCACGTCCCTTGCGGGCCGGTCGGACACCCGGCTCAGGGCGGTTCGGGCGTCGGCGGCGGTGCGCGAGCGCCGCGCACGCGTCTGCTCTCGCGGAAATGCCCTGGAAATGCGACACTGGAAGGGGTCCGAGTGGTGGCTGCGTAGCGGCGTAGTCCAACGGCGGTCGGCGGTAACCAAGATGGCGTTCGAGGCGCGCAAGGCCGGCGGCAACACGTACCTGTACGTCTCCCGGCGGGACCGGGTCACGGGCAAGGTCGTGAAGCGGTACATCGGCCGCGGCCCGAAGGCCGACGCCGCCGCCGCGGAACTGGCGGCGCGTCGGAAGCGGCGGACCTACGAGCGTCTGGCGGTGGAGCGGACGCGGGCCGAGCTTCGGGCCGTAGACGCGATGATGGCCGAACTGGACCGAGCCGCTTCGCTCGTCCTGGAGGCGACTCTGCTCGCGGCCGGCTACCACCGGCAGAACTACTCCCGGTGGCGCAAGCGGAGGGTGAGGGATGACAGCGGAAGGTAGCGAGGAGCCGCCGGCGGTAGAGCCGGCCGACGAACTGGCCGAGATGCGGGCGGTCATCGCGAAGGCCAAGGCGGGCGACGCGAGCGTGTTGCCGCAGTTGCGGGCGGTCCTCGACAACAACCCGGCTCTGGTCCGGCACTACGGGGACATCGGGAGGCACGCCCAAGCCGCCTGGGTCGCACTGGCGGCGGGCCGCTCGCTGTACCTGAAAGAGACGCTCACCCGCGCCGCCGATGCCCGGCGGGCCGAGTTGACCCGGCCGGGCGCGTCGCCCCCCGAGCGGCTCCTAGTCGAGCGGGTGGTCGCGTGCGACCTGCAACTGGGCTATTTGATGACCGCCGAGGCCGACGCGCTCGGTGCGGGCGAAAGCTACCGGCAACTCGATTTCACGGCCAAGCGGATCGAGCGGGCGCAGCGGATGCTCCTCAACGCGCTGGCTGCGCTGGTCGCCTACCAGCGGCTCGTGCCTGTGGCGGTTGCGGAAGTCACGGCGGGCGAGCCGGTCCGCGCCGATGCCCGCCGCGAACGGGACGGCCAGTCCGCTCAGGTCGCCCCGCCCCGGGTCGCGGCGTACCCGTTCGAGGAAGAGCCGGCCGTGCCGGAATATGACGGGCGCGAGCCGGTACGGGTGCGCGTCTCCGGCTGAGCCCGGCATCATGAAAGGAGCCCCGCCGTGAGCGACCTGTCCGCGAAGACGTCCTGGCAGGTGAACGTCGACCTGCTGTTCCACGCGCTGAAGGCCAACAGCACCGTCCTCAACGAGCACGCCACCCACCTACTGTGCCAGTTCAACGGCCCGACGGTCAGCCGGATGGTGCGGGAGGCGTCGCGGCCGAAGAACGGCCTCGCGTACCGGCTCCGATTGCTCGGTGTGATCGAGCGGGTCGGGTCGGTGCCGACCGCGGCCGACTGGCTGGACCTGAAAGTGCTCACCGCGAACAAGAACCCGAAGCTCCGAGAAGCCGCCGGCCGGTGCATCGTTCGTTGCACCGCCGCGGGGCCGTGAGCGTACCTCCGGCAAAGGAGCGAAGTGCGAAGAGAACGTGCTTCCTTCTCGGCGAGGTGAAGCCGCACCATCACCGTGGCAAGATGGCGGGATGCCGGAAATCGCATCCTGCCATGATAATCGCCTAAGATTTACAGTGTTTTCCAGTGCGATGGCAGGATGGTGGGATGAATTAGAAGAAAGAAGACTCAGGAGGGGTGAAGCTCTTCCCCCGAAGGAGAGCAGCGGATAAGTTCCCCGATTCGGTCTCATCCTGCCATCGGCCGGACACCGTGTCCGATCGTGACTCAATTCGTGCGTTTGGGGACATGCAAAGCTTCGCTGCCAGCACGAGCCGGCATGGTCGCCTCATCGACCGATACGCGGCCTTGCCCGCCGTGTGAGGTGCCGTCGAAAAACGCAATCCAATGCGTTTCTCATCGCCCGTGTCGGGCCAGTCGATGATCCGGCGTGGAACCGGTCGCGACGGAACCCGTGATCGGTGTACGGACCTCCCGGACCGGCTCTGCGACCGTATCGGCCCGGTTGTTCGACACGGTCGCCGTGGTTGCGGACGGCCGGAAGGATCAGCGCCCGCTTGCCAAACCCGAATCCCGTACGCTCCCCGGTTGAACGCTACGAGGGCCAAGCCATGTCCGCAGCAACTCCAACTTGTGCGTCTGGTGAACTACAAGAGACAAACACCGACGCGACGACTATGCAATGGCATCGAGAGCATCGAGGAACGGGGCGATCTTCGCCGTCAACTGTTTGAGCGTCTCTTCAGCGGCGTGAAAGGTCACCTGAAACTGGTGATCCGCTTCATTGCCGGCGACCTCTTGCTGCCCGGCGAGCTTCTCCTCATCCCCGACATCGATCTCGCGGAATTTCGCTTCGTACACAGCTTCACGGTCGTACTCTGCTAGTTTTTGAAGTTCCTTCTTGCCCAGCAGCGCTTCGATGGCTTCGAGATCAGTTGAGTTCAAAACAGCCATCAGTTCCGCCACTTGCTTCTTCGCCTTTTTCAGCTTCTCAATCGTTTCCTGAGCCTCATAGAGGGCGTCTTCAGTCAACTCCAGTTCCGGTTCAGGTCCACCGACCTTTTGCGGGTCAAAATGGTCACGCACTTCCCGGAGCTTGTCCGCGATTTCCTGCACGTCAATCGCCATGGTTCTCGCCTCTGCTCTTCCTCAGGCAGCACCAAAGCCAGCGCCAGAGTTGCCGCTGTATCAGGTTGATGTTGTTGCCGGGACACGGGGACCGTTCCCAGACCAAGTGATTGTATGCCGGCCGTCAACCTCAGGTACGAGAGCCGCATCTCCGAACGCCGAGTCCGGTCGGCGATCAAGCGGACGGAGTAGCGTTGGCCGTGCTCTCCCGGTCACTTCAAGAGCACCTTGAAATCGTCCGGTATCCAAACATCGTATCCCATCCACGGACGTGTCGCGAGCGGCCACCCACTAAGTGAGGAGTCTCTTCGAGGTCGATGTTCACCCGCCAGTTCGGATGATGACAACGCGGAAGCCGATGTTGTCGCACCTGGTGCCGGGCGCACCGGGGTCGTGGGCGACCGCAGTGCAGTGGAACGCCCCCGACCACCACGATCCGCCCCGCATCACCGGGTCGCGGATCTCGCCCGTCGCCTCGTCGGTGCGGCGGTCACACCGACCCGCTGGCGAAGTCGTTGGGAGTCGGGACGGTGTGCTTCAAGACGTTCGGTGCCGGCAAGCTGGTGGGTGACACCAGCGGGTACAACCAGCCGCGCTAGACGCGACCGCGGGGGCAAGGTGTCCAGCGGCGGGTCCGACGACGTGGAAGCGATTCTACCGCGACTGTCGGCCGCGGAGTGCCTGCGCTACACCCTGGCGCTCGACCCAGGCGTGGCGCTTCTGGAAATGTGCTACCCGAACAAACAGGACGCCGCGTTCGACACTGTCCGCTCGTTCCGGCCTCTCGCGGCCGAAGAACTGATGGTTTTACGCCGCTGATGGTGCTTCGGGAGGCGGGTTGGAGCAGCAAACCAGTCTTACTGGCAGCGGCTTTCCGTTAGAATAACGCTTGCATTCGAGATTTACGCTTTGCGAAGGGGTAAGTGATGCCAACGATCATCGTGGAAGGCAAGGGGGAGCGAGAAGTAAGCCCTCCACTAGCAAGCGTGCTAACCGAGTGGGAGATTCGCTCTCGTGACTATTTCGACATGCCGCTTCCGGTAGAGGTGGTTCATTACAAGAACACGCCACTGAAAGATGGCCGTCCAATCAATACGGCCGCGATTACTCCCGTGCATGGATCATGGAAGTTGCTGGTAATCCTTGAGACGCTAGAAACGATTTCTGATGAATTGATAGCCCATGAAATCCTCCACAAGACGCTATCCATTGAAGGGTACAGGGACTGCCTTTTGGTCGATACGCCGAATAGCCAACTGCAGCAGCTACTAAACTCGATGATGGCCCATGTGCCATTGAACGTCCGCATGAGACGACACGGCTTCGACCCGACTGTACTCGAAGACCCAAAAGCGGAAACTGCGATCGACAGGATTGGACGGGTTTCCGGCCATCCAGCCGGCGAACTAGGTTCTGTTGACGTTGGTTGACCATCTGGGGTAAGGAGTTGGGCGCGATTTCCTCCCCGTTTCGGTGTCGGTCATGCGGTACATGCTCACGGACGAGCGGTGGGCGGCGATGGAGCCGCTGGT
>JAESFG010000467.1_pt1 | contig 29370 bp, 26 predicted proteins | sample 9269371 | NCBI WGS metagenome assembly JAESFG01 (sample SAMN14506227, study PRJNA617093) | algae metagenome | isolation source: Aetokthonos hydrillicola CCALA 1050 (B3-Florida) and co-occurring... | place: USA: South Carolina | collected 2013-01-01 | reverse complement strand
TGGCTCGCCACCAAGGCAGAGGAACTCGGCGTCGAGATCTATCCCGGTTTTGCGGCGACCGAAGTGCTCTACGACGAGAACGGCGCCGTCCGTGGCGTCGCCACCGGCGACATGGGCATCGGCCGCGACGGCGAGCCGGGCGGCAACTACGCCCGCGGCATGGAATTGCTCGGCAAGTACACCCTTATCGGCGAAGGCGTGCGCGGATCGCTCGCCAAGCAGCTGATCCGTCAGTTCAAGCTCGACGAGGGCCGAGAGCCGCAGAAATTCGGCATCGGCATCAAGGAACTCTGGCAGGTCAAGCCTGAGAACCACAAGCCGGGGCTGGTGCAGCACTCCTTCGGTTGGCCGCTGGACGGCACGACGGGCGGCGGCTCGTTCCTCTACCATCTCGAGGACAATCAGGTCGCCGTCGGCTTCGTCATGCATCTCAACTACAAGAATCCCTGGCTCTATCCGTTCGAGGAGTTCCAGCGCTTCAAGACACATCCCGCGATCCGCGGGACGTTCGAAGGCGGCAAGCGGCTTGCCTATGGCGCGCGTGCCATCACCGAGGGCGGCTGGCAGTCGGTGCCGAAGCTCTCGTTCCCCGGTGGCGCGCTGATCGGCTGCTCGGCGGGCTTCGTCAATGTGCCCCGCATCAAGGGCTCGCACAACGCGGTGCTCTCGGGCATGCTGGCGGCCGAGAAGCTCGCCGCCGCGATCGCTGCCGGCCGCGCCAATGACGAGCCGGTCGAGATCGAGAACGAATGGCGCTCGACGGCGATCGGCAAGGACCTGAAGCGCGTCCGCAACGTCAAGCCGCTGTGGTCGAAGTTCGGCACCTATCTCGGCATCGCGCTCGGCGGTCTCGACATGTGGATCAACCAGATCTTCGGCGGCTCGCCCTTCACGCTCAGGCACGGCAAGACCGATGCCGCCTCGTTGGAGCCCGCGTCGAAGCACAAGAAGATCGACTATCCCAAGCCTGACGGCGTTCTGACTTTCGACCGCCTGTCCTCGGTCTATCTTTCCAATACCAATCATGAGGAAGACCAGCCGATCCACCTTCAGGTGAAGGACGCGGCGCTTCAGGTGAAGTCCGAACTCGAAGTCTATGGCGGTCCGTCGAACCGCTACTGTCCGGCCGGCGTCTACGAGTGGGTGGAAAAGGACGGCAACAACGTCTTCGTGATCAACGCGCAGAACTGCGTCCACTGCAAGACCTGCGACATCAAGGACCCCAACCAGAACATCAACTGGGTACCGCCGCAGGGCGGCGAGGGTCCGGTCTATCCGAATATGTGATAATCAAGGACGGATATGGAAATCACGATCCGTCCCGCGCGCCGCGACGATATCGACAGGCTTGTAGAAATCGGTCTCGATGCACACGAGACATTGCGGCTCGAAGGCGCTGTGCCGGATGAGCCGCCATCGGACGATGATGAAGACGAATTTCTGCAATGGCTCGCAGAGGGGACGCTGGTGGTCGCCGTCGACGCGTCCGACACGCCGCTGGGCTATGGCGGCGCGCTCCCGACCAGCAATTGCCTTCACATCTGCGAACTCGACGTGGCGCGCGCCTGGCAACGCAGAGGCATCGGTCGCAGCCTGATGCTGGCGCTGATCGCAGAGGCCCGGAAACAGGGCCTCAAGGCGATCACGCTGACCACCGACCGGATCGTGCCATTCAATGCGCGCTTCTATGAGACATTGGGCTTCCGCGTTCTCGACGCGGATGAATTGACGATACTGCTCAGAGACATATTGGCGGATGAAGCGGCGAGGGGGTTGGACGCCGCGCGGCGCTGCGCCATGCTGCTTTCCTTGTGAAATCTCTATTCCAGTTCCGACGCGAGCCCCATTGCTTCCGCAACTCGCCTCAACCGCTTGTCGCGAGTCCAGAGTTGGGCCTCGGGCGTGAGGTAGGCAGATGCGAGCAGGTGGGCATCGACATAGCCGACGCCGCTGCCCGCAAGGAACCTGTTCCTTATGAGCGACAGGACCTCGGCTTCGCTGGCGATCTGAGGCCTCGGCATCTCAAGCAAAGACGCTATGATGGTATCGCGGTCTCGCAGCGAGCCCAGCGCGACTTCGCCGATCATGAACGGATGGATCAGGACCTGGCCCTTCCTGAACAGTTCGAAGAGACGGTCATTGTTTTCTCGCACATGATCGATCCAGACCGACGTGTCGAGGATAATCACTCGTTTCCGAACCTCGTCCCGTCCTCGCTCCACCGTCGCCGGGGTGGCGCCGTTGCATCGGGATCGCTTCCACCCAGCCGTGCAAGCCTCATGGCAGCTTCTCTCTGAACCATGCGCTTGAGCGCTTCGTTCAACAAGGCAGACTTTTCCTCGATGCCGCTCATCTCCTGCGCCTTCGCAAGCAATTCGTCGTCGATCGTAACCGTGGTTCTCATTGCGGACCTCGCACTTCCGTTCCCTGCTGCATCAAGAATAGCATCAACTGATGCGCCAATCAATGCGGCCGCTTGGCGCGAGGAATTGGGAAGGCGTACGGATTGCGGCGAAACCGTGGCCGTTTAACCCGACATTAACCATGTTTCCTTACTCCTCGTTAGCATTCAGGGGTATCAAGGGGATCTCACATGTCGATGTCGCGTCGCGGGCTGCTGCTCGGCTCTCTCGCTCTTCTTGCCGGCTGCTCGACGACGGGCCGGAACGACCGGGCCAACTACGCCGCCCGTCCGGACGAGACCCATCCGATGCCGGCGATGAAGCTCGACAAGATCAAGCCCGAGTTCCGCCGGACCGAAGTCGCCTACGAGACCAAGTACAAGCCGGGCACCATCGTCGTCGATACGCCGTCGCGCCGGCTCTATTACGTGCTCGGCGACGGCAAGGCGATCCGCTATGCGATCAGCGTCGGCCGCGAGGGGCGCGAGCTGCGCGGCAACGCCTATGTCGGCCGCAAGGCGGAATGGCCGAGCTGGACGCCGACCGCCAACATGATCCGCCGCGACCCAGAAAAGAACCGCAAATATGCCGGCGGCGTGCCCGGTGGCCTGACCAATCCGCTGGGCGCCCGTGCGCTCTATCTCTATCGCGGCGGCCACGACATTAATTTCCGCATCCACGGCACCAACCAGCCGAACTCGATCGGCTATGCGATGTCGTCGGGCTGCATCCGCATGCTCAATCACGACGTGATCGACCTCTATGGCCGCGCCGGCGTCGGCACCCAGGTTGTCGTGATCCAGCCCTGACCTCAGCCCTGTTCCGAGCCACGACCTCAGCGGACCCGGCGTGAGAGGACGCCGGTCGACAGGAGCACGCCCGCCCCGGTGACAAAGGCGGCGGTGATCACGGCCGCGCCCAGCGGCTCGCCGAGCAGGAAGCCGCCGGCCAGCGCCGCTGCGACCGGCGTGATCGCGGTATAGGCCGCCGCCTGCGTGCCGCCGAGGATCCGCACGGCCCAGCCGTAGAGGATGGTCGAAACCAGACCGGACAGCACGCCCTGGGTCAGAAGCTGCAGCGCGATCTCCTTCCCCGACACGTCGAAGACGCCCGTTTCGAAGAAGGGGAAGAGGGCGAGATTGACGATTGTCGACCAGACTGCGATGAGCGCGCCGCCCTCGAAGGCCGTCAGCCCCGAACGCTTGAAGGCATGGGTATAGATCGCCCAGCAGGTGGCACCGATCGGCAGCACGATATAGCTCCGCCAGTCGAGCGCGTCGCCCGAAAGACTGCCGGCGAGCAGGATGACGCCGCCGAGCACGATTGCCGCCATGCCGAGCTTGCGGGCGGTATCGGGCCGCTCGCCGAGAACCAGCATGCCGATCAGCGCGGTGAAGAACGGCATCGAGCCCGGCAGCAGCACACCCGCCGCCGACGCCGGCGTGTGGTGCATGCCATAGCCGACGATCTGGAAGAAGAGCGCGCCGGAGCCCAGGATCATCAGCACGAGCGGTACCTTAGGGACCTCCCTGGGCCACAGGCCGGTCCGCAGCCAGACAGGGGCGAGCAGCAGCGCCGGCAGGCCGTAGCGGATCAGGCTGAGGTCGAGCGGGGTCAGCGCCGTCTGGGCGCTATGCCGGGTCGAGACCAGCCAGGACGCCCAGATCAGCACGACGCTCAGCGCCGAGAGCGCGCCGAGCGCCCTTTTGGATGATGCCTGTGTCGCTGTCGCCCTGACCATGTCCGCTCCGTTCCTCCGAGCCGTTCCGGAGCGGCACGATAGAGAGAAATGCCGGGGCGTGTCCTTGCGAATTCGGGCTTGAATGAAACGCTTCGCGCAATATTCTATCTCAAGAAGCCAACAGGAAGACGGAAAATGCCAAAGTTGGACGATTTCGATCTCGCGATACTCTCGGCGCTGCAGGACAACGGCCGCGCGTCCAATGTCGATATTGCCGACACGGTCCACCTCTCGCCGTCGCCCTGCCTGCGGCGCATCCGCCATCTCGAAGAGTCGGGGGTGATCCGCGGCTATCGCGCCGACATCGACCGCACCAAGGTCGGCCTCGGCCTCACCGTCTTTGTTGAAATGAAGGTCGGCGGCCACAACAAGGAGAGCGCCAACCGTTTCCAGGAGGCGCTGGCTGAGGTGCCGGAAGTGATCTCCTGCTTCATGATCTCGGGCAGCGCCGATTTTCTGGCCGAGGTCGTCGTCGAAGACCTGCCCGCCTATGAGCGGGTCCTGACCGACAGTCTCCTGACGCTGCCCTTCGTCACCGACATCCGTTCGAACTTTGCGATCCGGACGGTCAAGGCCGCCGGACCGCTGAAGCTGCCGCGGGCCGGATAAGGCTCAGAACCCCTCGAGCACGATCTTGCCGATCGTCGTCTGGCTCTCGATCTGCCGGTGGGCGCGGCGGAGATTTGCGGCATTGATCACCCCATAGCTCTCCGACGCCGTGGTCCGGATCTTGCCGCCGTCGACGAGGTCGGCGACCTGATTCAGAAGATTGTGCTGTTCGATCATGTCGGCGGTCTGGTGGACGCCGCGGGTGAACATGAATTCCCAGTGCAGCGAGACCGCCTTCTGCTTGAACAGCTTGAAATTGAAGTCGGCAGGATCGTCGATCAGGCCGACATGGCCCTGCGGTGCGACGATCTCCGCCATGGCCTGCTGGTGCTGATCGGAATGCGTCGTGGGAAACACGAAGCCCGGTACGATGCCGAGTTCCGTCATCTGCGCCGCGAGCGGTTTGGAATGGTCGATGACGTGATGGGCGCCGAGCGACCGGACCCAGTCGGCCGTTTCCGGCCGCGAGGCGGTGGCAATGACCCTGAGGTCGGTCATGAGACGCGCGAGCTGCACCGCGATCGATCCGACGCCGCCGGCGCCGCCGATGATCAGGATCGCATTGTGGTCCCCGGGAACCGGATCCTCGACCTTCAGCCGGTCGAACAGCATCTCGTAGGCAGTAATCGTGGTCAGCGGCAGGGCGGCCGCCTCGCGGAAGGAGAGGGTCTTCGGCTTGCGGCCGACGATGCGCTCGTCGACCAGGTGGAATTCGGCATTGGTGCCGTCGCGGTTGATGACGCCCGCATAATGGACTTCGTCGCCCGGCCGGAAGAGCGTGACCGCCTCTCCCACCGCCTTCACCACACCCGCGGCGTCGTAGCCGAGCTGAACGAGGCCGCCGGGCGCGGCTTCGCGGCTCTTGCGCACCTTGGTATCGACGGGGTTCACGGACACGGCTTTTATCTCGACGAGGATGTCGTGGCCGGAAGCGACCGGAACGGGGCGGTCGACATCGATCAGAGCCGTTTCGGAACCGATCTCCTGGGGTTTTTCATAGGCGACTGCGCGCATCTTTCACTCCTGCGATGTTGTCGAGACGACAGATGCGCATTATCTCCCGATCGCGCAAGAATGCACATTTTCTGTCTGTAGGCACAAAAAGGATACCGTGGCGCACCGGTCTCCGCCCGGAAAGGCTCGCCATGTCCCGTCCCCGCGCGAAGCTCTCGAACGATTTTCCCGGATGCCCTGTCGAATCCACCTTGAGCTTCCTCGACGGCAAGTGGAAGGGCGTGATCCTCTTCCATCTCCTCGCCGGCACCCATCGATTCAGCGCGCTGAAGCGCAAACTGACCTCGATCACCCAGCGTATGCTGACGAAGCAACTCCGGGAACTCGAGGAGGCGGGACTGGTGACGCGTACGGTTCACCCGGTCGTGCCGCCGCATGTCGACTATGCGCTGACGCCGGCCGGACGGAGCCTGGAGCCGGTCATCGTCGCTCTCGAGGCCTGGGGCCGCCGCCATGTGGTCTCGATCGACGGCCGCAAGATGATCATTCCGCCGGAGACGCGAGAGGCTGCATGAGCCGGACCGACGGGTTTCTTCGCTCGAGCCAGAGGGAAACGCCGAAGACGGCGAGACCCGCAAACGACAGTGCCGCGCCGACAAAGCCGGTGGCGGCGTAGCCGTAGCCCCAGGCGATGACGAGGCCGCCGAGCCAGGCGCCGATGGCATTCGCCACGTTGAAGGCCGAGTGCATCGAGGCCGCCGCCATGGTCTGGCCCTCGGCTGCGACGTCCATCAATCGTGTCTGCACCGCAGGACCCGCTGCGAAGCCGCAGCCGACCAGGAACACCGTCGTCATCAGGATCCAGACCTGGCCGGCGCCGAGACCGAAGGCAGTCATGACCAGCATGTTGAGCACGAGCATGCCGCCGATCGTTCCCATCAGTGCCATGTCGGCGAGCTTGGAGCCGACGAGATTGCCGACATTCATGCCGACGCCGAAGACCACGAGAACGGCCGGCACCATCTCGGCGTCAAGCAGGGTGACTTCGGTGACGGTCGAGGCGATATAGCTGAAAATCGAAAACATGCCGCCGAATCCGGTCGCGGCGACGGCGAGCGTCAACCAGACCTGCGGCCGGGCGAAGGCGCCGAGCTCGCGGCGGATAGAAGCGCCTTCGATGACCTCATCCTGCGGCAGGTAGAACCAGATTAGCGTCACTGTCAGCGCGGCAATCAACCCAACGGCCCAGAACATGATCTCCCAGGACAGGGCCTGGCCGAAAAAGGCCATGATCGGCGTGCCCGCCAGTGTCGCGACCGTCAGCCCGAGCATCACCTTGCCGACGGCCCGCACGCGCTGGTGCAGCGGCACCATCGAGGCGGCAACGAGCGCGCCGACCCCGAAATAGGCGCCATGCGGCAGGCCCGAAAGAAACCGCAGCACCGTGAAGGACGTGAAACCGGGCGCGATCGCGCTCAGCACGTTGGTGAGAGCGAAGCAGCCCATGAGCAGGAGCAGCAGCTGACGCCGCGCCATTTTCGCAGCGAGAACGGCAATCACGGGTGCGCCAACCACAACGCCGAGCGCATAGGCCGAGATAACGTAGCCTGCGACCGGCGTCGAAACGGAGAATGTGCCGGCGACGCCCGGCAGCAGGCCCATGATGGCGAATTCGCCTGTGCCGATCGCAAATCCGCCGGTCGCCAGAGCAAAGAGCACGAGGGCGACCTGCAGCCGGGAATAGGGGGCCGCGGGCCCGGATCGGGCGAGGGGGTCGGCGGCCGGCGTGGTGCCCATGAGTTTCTCCTGCCCGCCGGGCGGGACTGGTGCGTGCGGTGGAGGGGGGCGGGCTCTGCGCGAAAGCCCTTGATTGGTCGTCTGATATAACAACAGCACGCCGCTGCGGTAAAGCGTCCTGTTGCGCTGCACAACAACCGTTATGCCATGGAACAAGCCGCGACATGACCGCATTTCTATGCGAGATAATGCGCGGGCAACCGGAAATCAGGGCAGTTTCATGCAGTTCAGGGCCTTGTTCAATCGGGACGGCGGCACGTTCCGGACGACCGATATGGACGCCTATGCGAAAAAGGCAGAGCAGCTATTCCGCGATGCCGGGCACGACATTGCCTGCGAGGTGGTGAGCGGCAAGGATATTGTCTCCGCGCTGGAACGCGCGGCGGAGGAAAAGGGCGTCGATGCGCTCATCGCCGGTGGGGGCGACGGGACGATTTCGGCGGCAGCCGGCATCGCCTGGAAAACCGGGCTGCCGCTGGGCGTCGTGCCGGCGGGCACAATGAACCTCTTTGCCCGCTCGTTGAAGCTGCCGCTCGACATCTGGGCCGCGCTCGGTACCCTGGCGACCGGCCGGATCATGGCGGCCGATATCGGCACCGCCGATGGCAAGCCCTTCGTCCATCAGTTCTCCGCCGGCATGCATGCCCGCATGGTGCGGCTCCGCGACGCGATGACCTATGCCTCGCGGATGGGCAAGCTCGCCGCCAATGTCCGGGCCTCGCTGAACGTCGTGCTGGATCCGCCGCAGTTCGAGGTGGTCTTCGACGCCGACGGCCACCAGGAGCACCGGCGTGTCTCGGCGATCAACGTTTCCAACAACCCGTTCGGTGACAACAGCCTGATGTTTTCCGAGGAGCTCAACACCGGTCATCTCGGCTTCTACCTCACCGATCCGCTGCGGCCCGCGGGCGCGGCACGGCTCGCGGTCGATATCCTTCGCGGCAAGATGCGGCAAAACACGGCGATAACAGAGATGCGGGCACGTGCCGTCGACCTGCATTTCCCCAAGCTTCGTCGCAACGCCAACTGCGTCCTCGATGGCGAATTGATGCCGCTCGGGCGCAACGTTGCGATCCGCCTGCAAAACGAGGAACTGAAGGTGATCGTGCCCGCCGTCGCCTGACGGGCTGCAGGCGCCTACTGGAACGCGGTCTCGAAGAAGCTGCGGAGCTTGCGTGAATGCAGCTGTGCCGGTGGCATGGCCGAGAGCTTTTCCAGCGCCAGGATGCCGATCTTGAGGTGCTGCAGCACCTGGTTTTTGTAGAAGGCCGTTGCCATGCCCGGCAGCTTCAGCTCGCCATGCAGGGGCTTGTCGGAAACGCAGAGCAGCGTGCCATAGGGCACGCGGAAGCGAAAACCGTTTGCGGCGATGGTGGCCGACTCCATGTCGAGCGCGATGGCACGCGCCTGGCTGAGCCGCTTCACTGGTCCGCTCTGGTCGCGCAGTTCCCAGTTGCGGTTGTCGATCGTGGCGACGGTGCCCGTCCGCATGATCCGCTTGAGTTCGTAGCCATCATAGCCGGTGACTTCGGCCACTGCGTCCTGCAGCGCCTGCTGCACCTCGGCGAGCGCCGGGATCGGCACCCAGACCGGCAGGTCGTCGTCGAGAACGTGGTCCTCGCGCATATAGGCGTGCGCCAGCACATAATCGCCAAGCGTCTGGCTGTTGCGAAGTCCGGCGCAATGGCCGAGCATCAGCCAGGCATGAGGGCGCAGTACGGCGACATGATCGGTGATCGTCTTGGCGTTGGAGGGCCCCACGCCGATATTGACCAGCGTGATGCCGGCATGACCCTTCTTCTTGAGATGATAGGCCGGCATCTGCGGCAGGCGGGTCATCGGCGTGCCGGAAGCCGGTTCGGACGCGCCGGCAGGCGTCACCACATTGCCGGGTTCAACGAATTCCGTATAGCCGTTGCCGCCCGCCGCCATCGTCTCCCGCGCCCAGACGCAGAATTCGTCGACATAGAACTGATAGTTGGTGAACAGCACGAAGTTCTGGAAATGCTTGGCGGCCGTGGCGGTGTAGTGGCTGAGCCGGGCCAGCGAATAGTCGATGCGTTGGGCAGTGAAGGGCGCGAGAGGCCGCGGTCCACCGGGCGGCGGCTCGTATTCGCCATTGGCGATCTCGTCATCGGTCGTGGTCAGATCCGGCGTGTCGAAGAGATCGCGCAGCGGCACGTCGATGGTGTTGGCCGCGCTCGCCTCGACATGGGCGCCCTCGCCGAAGGCGAAATGCAGCGGAATGGGCGTCGTCGATTCGGAGATGGTGACCGGCAGGCCGTGGTTGCGGATCAGCTGCCCGACCTGGGTCTTGAGATAGTGGCGGAAGAGCTTCGGCTGGGTGATCGTCGTCGAATAGAGGCCCGGCTCGCTCAGGAAGCCGTAGGGAAGGCGGGAATCGATGCGGTCGTAGCGCATCGTCTCCATGCGGATCTCAGGATAGAAGGCCCGGTAGCGGCAATGCGGCGCATGTCCCTGGATTACCGCCTCGAAGCTGTCCCGCAAGAACCCGGTATTGCGTTCGTAAAGAGATTGCAGCGCCTCGACAGCAGCGAGCGCATCGTCGAAGGCTGTCGGCTGGAACGGTTCGGGCGTGACGGTTTCGAGGAGGGAAGAAGAGAGGATTCGCTTGGCCATGTGCCATTATAATGGGCACTTGATGACAATCAATCGGGGTTGGCCCCGCTTCTCCGCAGAATTGTCGCCACCGCTGGCGGTTTCTCCCCGTCTTAGAGCGAAACCCGGCAATGGATGCCCGAGGGTTGCGGGCAGGGCGCTGCAAGGCCGATGGTCCCTGTAAGGTTTCGGCGTTCGGCATTCTGGACTGCCATGGTCAGGCCCATGGCGAAGAGACCCATGACGAGGCAGAAGATGGAGAAGCGACGCGCGATGATGGACATGTCCGAACGAACCCGTTGTGTGTTGTCCCAGTTCTAGACAGATCAGGCTGAACTGACGCTGATGTCGCCATTCATGAGGCGTTCAGAATGGTTGCCGGGCGTTTACCAATTGGAGCCGATTGTCGGCAATCGCTGCAGGCTGGCCGAAGTGTCGCAGCCTGCGGGCGCGTGCGGCCTTGGCTTGCGCCGTCGCGGCCCCTATCTTCCGCGCATGCAGACCGAACATACCCAGGAAGATCCCGCGACGCGGCGGGCACGCATTGTTGACCAACGCCGGGCGGAGACCGGCATCGACGAGGCGATGATCGACCGCCTCGTGCGGCGGTTCTACGGCCGGGTCCGGCTTGATCCCACGCTCGGACCGATCTTCGAGGCCCGGGTGGAAGACTGGGAAGATCACTTCCGCCGTCTGGGCGCCTTTTGGTCGTCCGTCACGCTGGGCACCGGGGCCTATTCCGGTACGCCGATGCAGAAGCATATGGGACTGCCCGCGGACGGCCGCCATTTCGACATCTGGCTCAGGCTCTTTGCCGAAACCGCCGCCGAAACCTGCCCGGCAGAAGCCGCCACGCTCTTCATCGAACGTGCGCTCCGCATAGCCGAAAGCCTCGAGCTGGCGATTGCCGCCGACCTCGGCCATATGCTCGGCAAAGGCGAGCGGCTGGCTCGCCCTGATGCCGAGGTTCATCTTCCGGCAGTCTGATCAGAGCCGGTTCCAGGTTTGCGACTTGCAGAAGACGCTCATCACGCAGCCCTTCATCTTCAAGCTGTTGCCCGACACCGTGCCATAGCCGGAATAGGTCTTGTCGTCGCTCGGATCGGTGATCTCGCCGGAATAGTCGGCGCCCGAACCGTCCATCTTGCCGATCTGCTTGCCGGCAAACTTGCCGGTCTTGACGGTCACACAGAAGCTCCCGCCGCAAGGGGCGATCACGGCGGTCTCGCCGCTCGCCGTCTTCCAGTTGCCCTCGATCGGCTCCGCCGCCTGTGCCAGAGTTGCCGCACCGGCGAGCATGGCTGCAGCCACTAGTATGCGTAACATTGTCACGATCCTCCATTTTGCCACCTGAACCGGCGTCCCGGACGGCGCGGCTCCTCGCCAGATCTATATGACGCGCACGTCAACGTAAATGCCGTAAGGGCGTCCGGTGCGGGCTCACGTGATCGTCTTCCGACGCGCACAACCGTTTTCGTGGTGAACGATCGGTTGATTTCCAATCGTGAAGGCCCGGTAAATGCAAGGGGCGGAATCCGGCAAGTCCACCCCATCCGATGCTTAACGAAAATCCAATTTTACCAAGCATTTGTACTTTGTTTGTCTCGAATTAAGCATGCATTTTAGGCGAATGTTGAAAGGCCTGATGCATAGTGGAGCCATAAGACGAGCGGGGACGAAAACACCGCCAATCACCGGAGAAGGCCGAAGAACACCGCGCAAGACGGAACGGCCTTCTCCGGAGCCTTCAAGGCAAAACAGGGTGAAAAACAAGAACTGTATTCAGGCTAAGGGACAAAGACATGGCACGCTTTGACATGAACACGATGGAAGCCGTGATGGGCGGCGAGACCCGTGCGGACACCTTCTGCAACATGGGTTTGATGTATGCGACCGGCCGCGGCTGCGAGATGGACCTCGTCTCAGCCCACAAGTGGCTCAACATCGCCGCCATCAAGGGCTCCGAACGCGCCGCGGCTCTGCGCGCCGAACTCGCCCGCTCGATGACTAAGGCCGAACTTGCGGCCGCGCTCCGCGCAGCCCGCGAATGGATGACGATGCATTGACGTGGGGCAGGTTGTCGGGTGGCTGGTACGGTCGTGATCGGTCAATAGTCAGCAATTATTAGTCGGTAGTGAGTGGCGCAATCGATTGTTATGGGCGACCGCTCTTGATGATCGGGGCCACTTAACAGATGTTGCTGTCAACTGCTGACCGCTGACTGCCAGCTACTGGTTCCCCACCCGCGACAGAACCTTCGGCAACGCATTTTCGAACAGGTCGAGATCGGCCTTGACGCCGACACTGACACGAATACAGCGGTTGAGCGGGGCCACGCCCGGCATGCGAATGAAGACGCCTTCCTCCATCAGCCCGTCGACGATGGCGCGGGCGTAGACGCCGTCGCGGCCGCAGTCGATCGCCACGAAATTCGTCGCCGAGGGCAGGGGGGTAAGCCCGTTCGCCCGCGCAATCTCCGCGATCCGCTCCCGCGCAGCGGCGATCTTGCCGAGCACTTCGGTCAGATAATCCTGGTCGTCGAGCGCTGCGATCGCGGCGGCCACGCCGATCCTGTTCAGTCCGAAATGGTTGCGGATCTTGTCGAAGGCCAGCGCCGTATCGGGTGCGGTTACGACATAACCGATGCGAGACCCCGCCAGTCCATAGGCCTTGGAGAAGGTCCGCGTCCGTATGACGTTCGGCCGGTCGAGCAGGGCATCGGCGGGCGGCACCGCGCCTTCCGGCGCAGTTTCGCCATAGGCTTCGTCCAGAACAAGCATCGTGGTCTCGGGAATGGCCCGGGCGAAATCCAGCACCCGTCCGGCACCGTGCCAGCTCCCCATCGGATTGTCGGGATTGGCGAAATAGACCAGCGGCGCATCCTCGCGCCGGACGGCCTCGAGCAGGCCATCCAGATCCTCGCGGTCGTCCTTGTAGGGCACCGTGACCAGCCGCCCGCCGAAGCCGGCAACATGGTAGTTGAAGGTCGGATAGCCGCCGAGCGACGTGACCACCGGCTGCCCTGGCTCGATCACCAGTCGGACGATCTGGCCGAGAAGGCCGTCGATGCCTTCGCCGATATTCACATGGTCAGGACCGACGCCGAGATGGGCGGCGATGGCGTTCTTGAGATCATGGCTCTCCGGATCTGTGTATTTCCAGGTCTCGGTTGCCGCCTGCCGCATCGCCTCGATCACCGACGGCGCGGGACCAAAGCCGCTTTCATTGGCGCCGATGCGCGCCTTGACCGTGAGATGCCTGTTGCGCTCGATCGCTTCCGGCCCGACGAAAGGCACCGTCGCCGGAAGTCCGGCTGCGATACGGGTGAAACGCGAAAAACCTGCCATTCCGAATATCCCTGTTCCTCGACCCGGGGCGCGACAATAGGATATTCATGCGGCGCTGCAAGCCTTGATGGCAGGTCTCATCGAGACTGGTATCAGATCGCGCGGGTGAAGAAGTCTCCGCGGACGATGGAGTGCAAGAGTTCGTCGTCTATCGGCTTGATGAACTTTACGCCGACCCGATTGCCCTTGCGGTAGACCTCCGCGCATCCGATGCGGTTGGCGGTCCCGAGGACGTTGAGGTAGTAATGATCCGGCAATCCGACGGTCGTCGGAATGTTCAGGCCGGCGCCGAGCTTGGAAAGGTCGAGCAGCTCGCAGCTTCTCGACGAGATGCCGCTCAGGGACGGGTTGACGGCGATGATGCGGGCCGGCCGGTTGACGAGGAATCGTTCCGCCGCGCGCCGCTGGCGAAGGTCGTCGTCCCTCTGGGTCTGGTATGCATGTTCTGCCATCGCGGGCTCCGTGCTGTTGTGAGCCTACGGTGACACCGGGTCCCTTTCATCCGCTTCAACGGAAAGACTAGACTTTTAGGGATCGCTAAAATCCAGGCCGGAAACCCGCTTGTCGTGTGTCACGAAGGCACATTCAACTGGGAAAATCCCGGTCGGCGCTGGCAAGCGGGTGGAGTTGAGACGCTTCGGCCGGTCAGATGGGCTCGATTTCGAGCGACGCCGTGCCGACGAGGCTCTGCAGGAAACCGGCGTCCAGGAACATGTTGAACTTTGCCAGCAGGTGGTCGCCGTGGCGGCTGACCTCTGTGGAGCCGATTTCCTCGCTTGATCCGAGAATGACGAGGAAGAAGTTGCGCGGGATATCCACGCGCGGATTAACGTTGAGAAGGGCGGCTGCGCAAGAAATCCGTTCGACGAGGCAATTATACTGCTTGGCGATCGTCAGGTGATGGCCGACGGGAATGATCAGGCCGGGTCTGTCGATGCGATGAAGGCGGAAGCTGCGCTTGGGGTTCTGCAGCTGCAGCCGCTCGTGAAAGTCCTTGAACACTTGCAGGGCCATGGTGCCCTCCAGCTTTGTTGACCGACCTTACAATAGCACCAGAAGGTTGAGCAATCCTGAATACTTAGCGTTGACAATGGGTTGACGTTTCAGATTGGGTTTCGGTTGCTGCCTGGCGTTGACATCACCGGTAATTTCGCCTAGCTGACCCGGAGGGCTGAGGTGCCCGCCGCTCGCGGGCTTCTGCCCAAGGTGAAACCCTCCTTTCGACGCTCCCGATGCGTGACTGCGGACTGACGGCAATGCGAGCGCCCGCCGACGGCAAGAGACTGCCGAGTTCCGCCGCCACGATACGAAGGAGCTTTCATGTCGACATCGTCCGACACAGCGGGAAACGCCTTCCTGCATGGTAGCCTGCCGGCGCTGTTTGCCCGCACAGCTGCGCCCATTATCCTGATCATGACCGTCAACGGCCTCTATGTGGTGGCCGATGCCTATTTCCTCGGCCTCTATGCCGGGCCCGACGCGCTTTCCGCGGTATCGCTCATTTTTCCGATGATGATGATGCTGCTCGCATTGCAGACGCTGGTTTCGAGCGGCATGTCGAGCATTCTCGCGCGCCGTCTCGGGGCAGGGCGCCGGGAGGAGGCACGCCAGGTCTTTGCCGGCGCCCACCTGCTGGCGCTCGGCGTGGCGGCCGTCGTCTGGCTCGTGTTTTTTACGCTCGGCCGGGCGGCCATCGAGACGGGCGCGAGCGGTGCGCCTGCCGTTGCCGCCAACGCGCATGTCTTCATGCGTGTGATGGTTCTCTTCTGCCCGGTCGCCTTCCTGCTGTCGCTCCATATCGACGGCCTGCGCTGTGAGGGCCGGCTCGGGATGATGACGGCAGCCACGATCTCCGCGACTGGGCTCAATATTGCCTTCAACTGGCTCTTTCTTGCCGTCTTCAATCTCGGCATCGCGGGCTCAGCCTTCGGCTCTGTGCTGGCCCAGGCGATCTGTCTTCTGGCGATCCTTGTCTTCCGTCTTCGCACGCCCGGCGTCCTCCGGCCCGGGGCGCTTGGCAGGGTGCCGGAATGGCGGCAGATGCTGGCGCTCGGCGCGCCGTCGAGCCTGGGCTTCCTCGGGATTTCCCTGAATTCGGCGGCTGTGATCGCCCATATCCGGGTCTGGGAAGGCGTGCATTTCGCCACGACCATCGCGGCCTACGGAATCGTCACCCGCATCCTGACCTTCGCCTATCTACCGATGATGGGCGTCTCCATCGCCTTCCAGACGATCGTCGGCAACAATTTCGGCGCACGGCAGATGGAGCGGACCAATGACAGCCTGAAGATCGCCCTTGTCGTCTCGGCCCTCTATTGCGGTGGCGTGCAACTTTCCGTCCTGCTCTTTGCGCCCGCTCTCGGCCATGTCTTCGCCAACGACGCCGCGATTGCGGCCGAGACGGCACGCATCCTTCCCTGGACGACGGCGATCTACGTGATCTGCGGTCTTCCCGTCATCCTCTCCGGCTATTTCCAGGCGATCGGTGACGCCGGCCGCGCCGGCATACTCGGGCTGTCCCGGACCTATCTGTTCTCGATCCCGCTGCTCTTCGTTCTGCCGCATGTCTTCGGCGAAACCGGCATCTGGATGGCGGCGCCGGCAGCCGATGTTGCTATGCTCGGCTTGATCGCTGTGGTGCTCGGTGTCAACGCGGCTCGGAAAGGCTGGCGATTTGGGGTGCTGCAGCCGGTGTGAGAATCCGGCCGGGTCGGGTCACCAGACCCGGCCCGGCCATTCCTCGCGATCGGACAGCTGGTCGAAGGCAGTGTCGGCCGAGATGAGCGGTATGGCCTGCTGCTGGTCTCGGGCTAGGCGCGTCGTGCAGGTCGATGCTGACGCATCGGCCAAGCGGCGCAACGACGCCGGAGACCAGCCTCACGTCACCTTCTGCCGGCTTCTCGGGCCGTCTGGCGTCGTCGAGGTCCTTGACCGATGCTTTAGCATCGCCCGGCGGACCTCTCCTAGCCAAAAGACCCGATCGAGCCGGTCCTATGGGTTCCTATCATCGAGATCTGGTATAAGTTCGCTAATGGAAGCTGGAAGTCGATTCACGTATTCAGCAGCCATTCGTGCTCGAGCTGGTTGTGGAATTTCCACACCCGCTTCGGGCCGGCCATGACGTTGAGATAGTAGAGATCGTAGCCGTGGATCGTGGCGCAGGGGTGGTATCCCTTGGGCACGAGCGTCACGTCGCCGTCCTCCACCGCCATCGCTTCGTCGAGCGAACGATCGTCGGTATAGACGCGCTGAAAGGCAAAGCCCTGCGGCGGGTTGAGCCGGTGGTAGTAGGTCTCTTCGAGCAGGCTCTCGTTCGGCAGGTCGTCGCGGTCGTGCTTGTGCGAGGGATAGGACGAGGTGTTGCCCGAAGGCGTGATCACCTCCACGACCAGCAGCGCATGGGCCGAATTGTCGTCCTGGGGCATGATGTTGGTGACCAGCCGCGTATTGGAGCCCTTGCCACGCTTGAACTGCGGATGCGTGCCGGGCGGAATGAGCCGGGTCTTGAAGTCTCCGCCGCCCGGCGCGGAGCAGACCGCGAGTTCGAGATCGGTCAGCGCCTTGACCTGCCATTCGGACCCCGGCGGGACATAGAGCGCATGTGGCGCGCCCTCGAACGGGCTCATCCGTTCGCCGACGATGCCGAGCGGCTGCTCGTCCACGACCGTTTCGCTCCGTCCACTGATCCAGACCAGGCAGACCTCGCGATCGCCGGTCAGCGCGCTGATCCGGTCTCCGGCCTTCACCTTGTGGAGGTCGAAGCCGACATGGGTCCAGCCGGCGCTTTCCGGCGTCACGTGCGTGACGCGGCCGCGGTCGCCTTTGGGTTTGACGAGCAGGTTGGGCATGAACGATCCTCCGGTTAAATCGAGGAGAACGAACCCCTCACCAAGTGCGCCCAGGCGTTCGGCTATGCCTCACGCGGGCTTACTATCCTCTCCCACAAGGGGAGAGGTAAAGTCGTGGCACCGCCTTGGCCACATCGAAGGCGGCGCGTGAGGCACCTTACCTCTCCCCTTGTGGGAGAGGATAGTTCGTCCGCGAGAGCCGAAGGCGATCGGTTGGACGAACTTGGTGAGGGGCAATTTCCCCCACGTACACTGCTTCACCCCTTCGGAAACCCTTCCGTCTCCACAGTATAGCCGGCAGCCGTCATCACCCGCATCAGTTCCTTGTGGCCGATCTCGGCCATCCTGGCCGGCGGGGCCTTCTTCGGATCCTGTTCGGCTTCGACGACGAACCAGCCCTCATAGCCGTAGTCGGCAAACTTCTTGACGATCGCGCCGAAATCGAGCGAGCCGTCGCCCGGCACTGTGAAGGCGCCGAGCGCGACTGCGTCGAGGAAGGACTGCTTGGTCCGGTCGAGCCCGTCGACGACGGTCCTGCGGATGTCCTTAACGTGGACATGGTTGATCCGGGCATGATGATTGTCGATGGCGCGCAGCACGTTGCCGCCGGCGAAGGCGAGATGTCCGGCATCGAGAAGCAGAGGAATGCCCGCGCCGGAATTCTTCATGAAGGCGTCGAGCTCCGGCTCGGTCTCGACCACCGCCGCCATGTGATGATGGTAGGAGAGGGGCATGCCCTGCTCGGCACACCACTCACCGAACTGGGTGACCTTCCTTGCATAGGCCTTCATCTCGTCGTCGCCGAGGCGCGGCTTGGTGGCGAGCGGCTTGGACCGGTCGCCCTGGATCGAGCGGCCAACCTCGCCATAGACGATGCAGGGCGCGTTGACCGCCTTGAAGAGCTCGATCATTGGCGCGATGCGGTCCTTGTTGACCGCGAGCTCCTCGTCGACGAGCGTGCCCGAGAACCAGCCGCCGCAGAGGGTGACGTCGGCCGCGCGCAGGATCGGCAGCATCTCCTCGGGATTACCGGGGAAGCGTCGGCCCTGTTCCATGCCGGTGAAGCCCGCGGTGCGGGACTGGCGCAGGCACTCTTCGAGCGAGACGTCGTCCGAGAGTTCCGGAAGGTCGTCGTTCCACCAGGCGATGGGCGACATGCCGAGTTTGGCTTTCATGCTGGGTCTCCTTGGCATCGCGCGATGCGATGCGTCATCCGATTCTCTGAGCGGCGAGCGCCTTGACATAGGCCTCGCGCGCCGCATTGACCTTTTCCCGCGGGCTGACTTCGGGCACAGCGACATCCCACCAGTGGCCACCGGCTTCGGTGGTGATCAGCGGGTCGGTGTCGATGACGATGACCGTCGTGCGGCCATTGTCCTTGGTGTCGATGAGCGCCTGTTCAAGCTCTGCGATCGAGGCCGCCTTGATCGCCACCGCGCCCATCGCCTCCGCATGCTTGCGGAAGTCGATGTCGGGCATCTCCTCATGGTAGGCGTCCTTCAGGAGATTGTTGAAGTTGGCGCCACCGGTCGCCATCTGCAGCCGGTTGATGCAGCCGAAGCCGCGGTTGTCGAGCAGCACGACGGTGAGCTTCTTGCCGAGCATGACGGCGGTCGCGAGCTCGGAATTCATCATCATGTAAGAGCCGTCGCCGACCATCACGGTCACATCGGCATCGGGCCGCGCCATCTTGACGCCGAGCCCGCCGGCGATCTCGTAGCCCATGCAGGAAAAACCGTATTCGAGATGGTAGCTGCCGGGCGAGGTCGCCGGCCAGAGCTTGTGGAGTTCACCTGGCAGGCCGCCCGAGGCGCAGAGCAGAACCGTGTTCTCACCCGACTTGTGCCGCGCGGTGGCGCCGATCACCTGGGCGTCGGAGGGCAGGTGCGCGTTGGTGGCCGCCATCGCCTGGTCCGCAGCCTTCATCCAGTCGGCCTTGACCGCGGCCGCCTTGTCCCGCAGCGCCTTGGGGGCCGACCAGCCGCCGAGCGCCTTCGACAGGGCCTCGAGCGTCACCTTGGCGTCGCCGACCACCGGGAGCGCGTCGTGCTTGGCGGCGTCGAAGCTCGCCGTGTTGACGCCGATGAAAGTGACGTCGGGGTTCTTGAAGATCGCCCAGGAGCCGGTGGTAAAATCCTGGAGCCGTGAGCCGACTGCCAGGATGACGTCGGCCTCTTCGGTGAGCGCATTTGCGGCCGAGGTGCCTGTGACGCCGACCGAGCCCATGGCGAGCGGATGGCGCTCGTCGATCGCCGACTTGCCGGCCTGGGTGACGACGACGGGGATGCCGTGTTTGTCGGCAAAATCGGTCAGTTCCTTCGTGGCCAGCGAATAGAGCACGCCGCCGCCAGCGATGATGACCGGCTTGGTCGAGGCCTTGAGCGCGGCGACCGCGGCAGCGAGTTCGTTCTCGTCGGGCAGGGGCCGGCGGAAGGACCAGACCTTCTCCTCGAAGAAGCTTTCGGGGTAGTCGAAGGCTTCCGCCTGCACGTCCTGGCAGAGCGACAGGCAGACCGGGCCGCAATCGACCGGGTCCGTCAGCACCTGCATGGCGCGGCGAAGGGCCGAAATGATCTGTTCCGGCCGGGTGATGCGGTCGAAATAGCGGCATACCGGGCGGAAAGCATCGTTGGCCGAAACCGTGCCGTCGCCGAAATTCTCGATCTGCTGCAACACCGGGTCGGGCGCGCGGTTGGCGAAGACGTCGCCGGGCAGGAACAGCACCGGCAGGCGGTCGACATGGGCGACGCCGGCGGCTGTCACCATGTTGAGCGCGCCGGGGCCGATCGAAGTCGTGCAGGCCATGAAGCGCTGCCGGAACATTGCCTTGGCATAGGCCACCGCCGAATGCGCCATGCTCTGTTCGTTGTGGGCACGGTAGGTCGGCAGCTCCGAACGCACCTGGTAGAGCGCCTCGCCCATGCCGGCGACATTGCCGTGGCCGAAGATCGCCCAGACGCCGCCGAAGATCGGCACCTTCCGGCCGTCGACCACCGTCATCTGGTTCTTCATGAAGTGCACGACGGCCTGTGCCATCGTCATCCGGATCGTCTTCGCCATCGTCTTCCTCCCGCCATCACTCGGCGTCGCGGTTGTGATTACCCCTCCCCAACCCCTCCCCACAAGGGGGAGGGGCTCCGCGCCTCGCGTGCCCTCCACGACCCCCAATCCGGCGTCGATTCTCGGGGCAGCGCGGTCCCGCGGGTTAAGCCCTCCCCCTTGTGGGGAGGGTTGGGGAGGGGTCTTGTCTTCTCAAAGCCCCCGTGTCCGGAGCCACGCCTTGGTCAGCTCCTCGAAGCGGCCCGCCATGTCGGAAATTGCCGCCTCGTCGCTCATCTGGCCCGAAAGCCATTGGCGCGCCGCGTGCGCGAAAATCGTGCGGCCGACGGCGAAGCCCTTGACCGAGGGGGCGACCGTGGTGGCCGCGAAGGCCTTTTCCAGCTCCGCCGCCGGCGCCTCCAGCCCGAGCAGCACAATGCCGCGGCAATAGTCGTCGTTTTCGGCGATGGCAGCCTCGATATTCTTCCAGGCCTGGGCCGAATGCTGCGGTTCGAGCTTCCACCAGTCGGGCTTGATGCCGAGGGCGTAGAATTCCCGCATCGCCCGGGCGATGGTGTCATCGTCGAGCGCGCCATGCTTGCCGGCGATGATCTCGACGAGCAATTCGCGGCCGACCCGACGCGCGGCCTCGAACAGCGAGCGGATCTTCTGCTGCTGTTCCTTCTTGAGATGCTCAGGATCGTCCGGATGGTAGAAGCACAGGCACTTGATGCAATGGTCGACCGGCCATTCGACCAGCTGCGAGCCGATGTCCTGCGAGAACTCGAAGCGCAGGGGGCGTGAGCCAGGCAGTTCGACTGGCCGGCCTATCCAGGAAAAGCCCTTCTTGGCCGCGTCGAAGAAGGCCTCCCGGCCGAAGCGCTCGTCGATCAGCATGCCGTATCCGTCGCGGCCCTGGCCCACGCGTGCGGCAGCGGCGACGGCCAGCCTTTTGAAGGCGTTGATCTTGTGGTGCGGCACCTTGAGTTCGTCGGCGATGTCCGTCAGCTGCGAGCGATGGTCGATGGCGAGCGCCATCAGGAGCGGGATTTCACGCCGGCGGTTCGTGGCCCAATGGATGTGGTTGAGCGCCTCGTCCTTGCGCAGCGCCCGATATTTGCTGCCGTGCTCGAGGAAGTAGCTCAGCTCTTCCCAGCTCGGATATTCCGGCGCGCAGAGAAGCCGCGACACCGCGAAGGCACCGCAGGCATTCGCCCAGGTGGCTGACGTCGCATGCGGCTCGCCCTTCAGCCAGCCCCGCAAGAAGCCGGACATGAAGGCGTCACCGGCACCCAGCACGTTGTAGACCTCGATCGGAAAACCCTGGCCGACGATCCCGTCCTCGAGATCGTCGCTGATCGGACCGTCATAGACGACGCAGCCCATGGCGCCGCGCTTCAGCACGATCGTGGCGTCGGTCACCGCACGGATCGCCTTCAGCGACGCGAGCACGCTGTCGGCGCCGGAGGCGATCATGATCTCCTCCTCGGTGCCGACGATCAGGTCGCAATCCGGCAATACCGATTTCATGAGCGACGAGACGCGGTCGGATTTCACATAGCGCTCGAAGCCCTCGGCATGGCCCGCCAGGCCCCAGAGATTCGGGCGGTAATCGATGTCGAAGATCACCTTGCCGCCGCTGTCCTTGGCGATCCGGATCGCCTTGCGCTGGGCAGCCTCCGTGTTCGGGCGGGAAAAGTGCGTGCCCGAGACCAGAACGGATGCCGACGAGCGGATGAAGTCCTCGTCGATATCGTCTTCTGACAGAGCCATGTCGGCACAGTCGGTGCGCACGAAGATCATCGGCGACACGCCCTCGGATTCCACCGAAAGAAGCACCAGCGCCGTCAGTCTTTCCTTGTCGGTGACGATGCCGGCCGTGGAGACGCCTTCGCGGTCGAGCTGCTCGCGGATGAAGCGGCCCATCTGCTCGTCTCCCACCCGCGTGATCAGGGCCGAACGCAGGCCGAGCCGGGCCGTGCCGACCGAGATATTGGTCGGGCAGCCGCCGACGGATTTTGCAAAGGAGGCGATGTCCTCGAGCCGTGACCCGCTCTGCTGGCCATAGAGATCGACGGAAGAGCGTCCGATGGTGATGACATCGAGCACTCGTCCTGGCGCGCGTTCGCTGCTCACATCATCCTCCGGGCGGTTCAGTTGAAGTCGAGCGAGTGAAACATTAATTCCGCAATTTTGTCAAATGGAACTTTCGTTTCATTTCTCGCCGCCGCCTTTCCTGCGCCCTACCTGCCGCCGGCGCTCCGCGACGGCAACGGGCAGGGCCATGGCCAGCGCCATGGATGCCGAGATCGACCGGAATCCGGAATAGTCCGACTCGGCCACCTCGAACCAGATGCGCGAGGGTCCGGCGAGCGGCGAGAAGACGGAGTCGGTGATCGAAACCAGCGGGACGCCGCGATCTGCGAAGGATTGGGCATAGGCGACCGTCTCGGCAGCATAAGGCGAGAAGGATACGGCAAGGGCGACATCCGCCGGCGTTGCGAACTGTGCCATCTCGGGCTCGACGCCGTTCGGGGAGGCGACCATCGTATAGCGGATCCCGAGTTTTCCGAAGGCATAGGCCATATGCGCGGTCAAGGGATAGGCGCGCCGCTTCGCAATGAGGTAGATGGTCTCTGCTCTCGCCAGAAGGTCCACTGCCCGGGCGAAAAGGCCGGGATCGACCGTCGCGGCAAGCCTGTTGATCGACTGCGAAGCGGCATTCAGGAAGCCCCGCAACAATTCGGTCTCCTCGACATGGCCCCCGGCCTGTTCGAGATTGCTGAGCCGCTCCTCGTAGGTGAGGTGCTTCTCCTTGAGTCGGCTGCGAAAGATGCTCTGGAGGTCCGAAAAGCCGCCATAGCCGAGATGGTGGGCGAGGCGCACCAGCGTCGACGGCTGAACCTCGGCCGCGCCCGCGATGCTGGCGGCCGTGCCGAAGGCCACGTCGTCCGGGTTACCAAGGCAATAGGCAGCGGCCTGGGCGAGCCGTTTCGGCATCTCGTCCTTGATGTTGACCATCAGCGTGCGCAGGCTGTCATAGTCGCGTGGCGGCGGGCTTGCGGCTGCTTTGTCCATGCGGGTCCCTCAGGCTCCGGCGCGGCATATCGCGTTCGGAATGCCTGTTCCATCGCTAGCCGATGCGGCCGTGCCTGTCACCCCACTGTCTAAAATTTTCATTCCTTTTTGTGGCTAACGTGGACTATATGTTCCGCATGATCGGCCCGATCGGGACGGTGCAGCATGCGCCAAACCGCCGTGTTGTCCCGCGACGGGGGGTAATGCGCTCGGAAAGTCCGCATCCTGCATCGCTCGACGAGGCATGCGCCGGAAGCCGTTTCGGTGCCGCCGAAGGTTCAGGAGCGACCACACGGCCGAAGCACCCTGAAAAAATTGATTCAGCCGTCATTGAAAGTGACATGCCCATCCGTAATATTCCCGAACGATTTTCTGGAGGTTCGGGCATGTTCACGCGGCTTACACCACGCCGTCTCCCATTTCTGGTGATCTTTGCAGCCGTTGTGTCCTTCTCCGGGACCGCGGCGGAAGCGGCCAAGCGCGTTGCCCTCCTGATCGGAAATGCCGACTACAAGGCGACCGCGCCGCTCCGCAATCCCGCCAACGACGTCGAACTGATGAGCAAGACGCTGAAGGCGGCGGGCTTCGACGAGGTCGATGTCGCCATCGATGTCGATCTGGTCGGCATGAAGAAGGCACTCCGGGCCTTCGAGGACAAGGCCTATGGGTCCGAAGTCGCCGTCCTCTACTATTCCGGCCACGGTATCGAAATGGGCGGGACCAACTACCTGATCCCGACCGATGCGGTGCTGAAGTCCGACCGTGACGTCGAGGACGAGGCGCTCGCGCTCGAGCGCGCCGAGCGTTCGCTGAACGGCGCGACCCGCTTGAAGCTCATCATCCTCGACGCCTGCCGCAACAATCCCTTCCTCGAGACGATGCAAGCCTCCTCCGGCACGCGCACGGTGCAGAAGGGCCTCGCCAAGGTCGAGCCCGAGGGAGCCGACACCCTGGTCGCTTATGCCTCGCGCGCCGGGACGGTTGCGCTCGACGGCGCTGGTGTCAATTCGCCCTTCGCCGAGGCGCTGTCCAAATACATCGCCCAGCCGGGCGTCGATATCCGCATCGCCCTCGGTCAGGTGCGGGACGAGGTGGTGAAGGTCACCCAGCGCAAGCAGGAGCCGTTCGTCTACGGCTCGCTCGGCGGTGCGCAGATCTATCTCTCGATCAAGGAACTCAACGTCACCGTCAACAACAACATCGCGAGCGACAAGACCGACGACAACAAGGAAGAGGTGGCGCCGAACGGCATCTCGTCTGCCGCGGCCGACTGGCAGAACATCAAGGATCTCGCCGACAAGGAGCTGCTCGAGGCCTTCATCGCCAAGCACGGCGCCGATCCGGTCTACAAGATGCTCGCGGAAAAGAAGCTGAAGCTGCTGGCCGAAGCCGAGGCGAAGGCCGATGTGAGCGCCGACCAGATCGCCTGGGAGGCGCTCAAGGGCTCGACCGACGTCGCCGCCATCAAGCGCTTCATGGAGCGCTATCCGGAAAGCAAGTACAAGGGAGAAGCCGAGCAGGCGATCGCCATGCTCGCCCCGGCGCAGAACCCGACCGTCGTCTCCTCCGACATGAAGGACACGCCCGCCGCGCGCGACTGCTATCTGCTGGCCGCCGAGCCGCAGTCGATGACCGGCTTTCCCGGCGTCTACCTGACCAAGATCGACGCCAAGCGCGCGCTGACCGCCTGCGCCCAGGCTGTCAACGAGAATCCCCAGGATGCCATGCTGATCAATCTCCTGGGCCGCGCCCACGAGGCTGACCGGAACTATGCCGAAGCCCGCCGGAACTACGAGAAGGCCTCCGAGATGGGCAATCTCTATGCGTTGACCAATCTCGGCTGGTTCTCCGTTTACGGCATCGACGGTCCGGTCAATGTCGAGGAGGGCCGCAAGGCGTTCGAAAAGGGCGCCAACCAGGGCAATCACGCGGCGCAGGCCTCGCTCGCCTTCCTCTATCGGGACGGTTATGGCGGCATCGAGCAGAACAATGCGCTCGCCATCAAGTGGTACGAGAAGTCGGCGGAACAGGGCAACGCCACAGCACTCGGCAATCTCGGCTGGTTCTATCGCGAGGGCGTGGGCGTCGAGAAGGACTATCAGAAGTCGCTCGGATATTACCGCCGGGGCGCCGATGCCGGCGACCTCAGCTCGATCGCCGCGATGGGTTATGCCGCCCAGAACGGCCTCGGCATGCAGCAGAGCTATGACGAGGCACGCAAGTGGTACGAGAAGGGGGCCAATGCCGGCGACGCCTATTCCATGGCTTCCCTCGGTTTCCTTTACGATGCCGGCGCGGGCGTGAAGCAGGATTATGTCGAGGCGCGGTACTGGTATGAAAAGGCGGCCGACGCCGGCAGCGCCTATGCGATGGGCAACCTGTCGCGGCTCTACGACCAGGGTCTCGGCACCGCCGTCGATCCCAAGGAGGCCGTCCGCTGGGCGGTGGCTGCGGTCGAGCGGGGCGACACCGGCAAACTGGACGAGCTGAAGACTTCGCCGACCAACTTCTCGGCCGCGTTCCGCAAGGAGTTCCAGAAGGTCGTCAAGGAGCGTGGTTACTTCCACGGCGTCATCGATGGCAATTTCGGTCCCGACACCATGACGGCGATAGACAGCCTCGCCGCCGGCAAGGACCTGAGCTCCGATCACGTGGATACGTCCGGCAACGATGATGCCGCCAAGCCGGACAATGCCGTCGGACTTTCCCAGAGCGGCAGCGCGACATCTGGCGACGCCACCTCGAACGACGCCACCTCAAACGACGCGGCCTCAAATGACACGACGGCGAATGACGCCGGCGTGTCGACGACCATCGCCGACGCGATCACCTTCCGCCCCAACGTCAAGAGCAAGACCAAGGACGCCAGGGAATGCTACGCGCTGGCCGGCGAGCCGGGCTCGGAACCCGATTTCCCCGGCGTGATCTTCACCGATATCCAGGTCCGCAAGGCGATCGAGGTCTGCGCCCGTGCCGTCGACCAGGATCCGAGCGACTCCATGCTCTATGACATGCTCGGCCGCTCCCACGACATGGATCGCAACTACGAGCAGGCGCGCCGCTGGTACCAGAAGGCAGTCGATCTCGGCAATTCCTATGCCTATTCGAACATGGCCTGGCTCGCGATCTACGGCAACGGCGAGCCGCAGGACATGCAGAAGGGCATGCGCATGATGGAGCGTGCGGCGAGCGCCGGCAACTCCTATGCCCAGGCCTCGCTCGGCTGGATCTATCGCGAAGGCTATGGCGGCATCGCCCAGAACTACAAGGTTTCCCTCGACTGGTACCTGAAGGCTGCAGACCAGGGCTATGCCAATGCCCAGGCCTCCGTCGGCTATCTCTATCGCGAGGGGCTCGGCGTCGACCGCGATTACGACAAGTCGCTCGCCTATTACCGCAAGGCGGCAGAGCAGGGCGACGTCAACGCAATGGGGGCGGTCGGCTACGCACTCCAGAACGGTCTCGGAACGAATGTCGATTTCGTCGAGGCTCGCCGCTGGTACGAGAAGGCGGTGGACAAGAACGATCCCTATTCGCTCTCCGCGCTCGCCTGGCTCTATCGTGAAGGCAAGGGCGTCGATCAGGACTATGGCAAGGCGCTCGATCTCTATCGCCTTGCCGCAGAGAAGAACGACGTCAACGGCATGTCGTCGCTCGGCTACATGGCGCAGTACGGTCTCGGCATGCCTGTCAACTACGCCGAGGCGCTCCGCTGGTACGAGATGGCGTCAGCGCAGAACGACGCCTATGCCTTCTCGGCGCTCGGCTACATGTATCGCGAAGGAACCGGCGTGGCGCGCGACTACCAGAAGTCGCTCGACTACTATCGCCGCGGCGCCGAGCTGGGCGATCTCAATTCCATGGGATCGATGGGATATGCGCTGCAGAACGGTCTCGGCACGCCCGTCAACCTGGAAGAGGCACGCCAGTGGTACGAGAAGGCTGCCGAGCGGGAGGATCCCTATTCCATGGCCTCGCTCGCGTGGCTCTATGAAAACGGCAAGGGCGTCCGCCAGGACTACCAGCAGGCAAAGATGTGGTACGAGAAGGCGGCCGAGGGCGGTAATACCTATGCCATGGGCAACCTCTCGTTCCTGTATGATGCCGGCATGGGCACCCCGCCCGACGCCCGTCAGGCAGCGCGCTTCGCGATCTCCTCGATGGAGGGTGGCGAAATCTCGTTCATCAACGACATGAAGAGCGGCGCGAAGAACTTCACCCCGGAATTCCGCCAGGAACTACAGCGGGCGCTCAAGGAACGCGGCTACTATTCCGGCCCGATCGACGGTGTCTTCGGCGCAACGACCTCGGTCGCCATCGACAAGCTGACCGGCCAGCGTAGCTGAGCCAGGTATCGGCTCCCAAACGAGAACGCCCGGCCGTGAGGCCGGGCGTTCTTGTGTTCAGGGTGCCCCTGTTCAGAGCACGAAGTCGCTGTCGTGCAGCGTATTGACGTCCTTGACCTTGATTTCGAAGTCGACCGTTCCGTCGCCATCGACATCGCCCTGGAGCACATGGTCCTCGAAGCGGAGTTCGCCCGTGCCCGAGGCGCTGAAGGCCGAATCGCCGACGAAGGTGAAGGACCCGACGGCGCTCAGGTCGATCTTGTCACCGTCCTCGAAGTCCTTGATGATGTCGGCATTGCTGCCTTTGCCGAGCTCGCTCTGGTCGGCGAAGACGAAGGTGTCGCTGCCGCTTTCACCCCAGAGCTGGTCCTTGCCCTTGCCGCCGGTCAGCTCGTCGCGGCCGTTGCCGCCGTAGAGGTAATCGTCACCATCGCCGCCGTAGAGCTTGTCGTCGCCCTTCATGCCGGCCACGTCGTCCTGCCCGTCGAGACCCCAGAGCTTGTTGTTGCCCTTCGAGCCGATCATGCCGTCGCCATAGGACGTGCCCTCGGCATTCTCGAAATTCTCGATCCGTTCCTTGCGGCCCTCGCCGGTGCGGGCGAATTCACGCCCGAGGTCGAGGTCCACGCCCCAGCCGTCGAGATACTTGTCATCATCCTGGGCGATGTAGCTGACCGTATCATTGCCGTCGCCGCCCACCAGGCGGTTCCAGTAGCCGGCCGATTCGATGCGGTCGTCGCCGCCGCCGCCGAAATAGTCGCTGTGACGGGTGTAGAGCGTCATCGTATCGTCGCCCGCGCCGCCATAGACCTCGTCGTGACGGCCGCTCTTGGCATAACCCTTGCCGATATAGGTGTCGGCGCCGCCGCCGAGATCGATCCGGTTGGCGCCTTCCACGGTGCTCTTCACCCAGTCATTGTCGTCGCCCGCATCGACCCAGGTGTCGGTCAGCGTGATCGAGATCTCGTCGTCGCCGCCCTTTGTGATGATGTTGTAATAGTCCTTGCTGTTGGTCTGGTTGACGATGTCGACGCCGTTGTCGCCTTCGTAGGTATTCTTGGCCATGGATGTCTCCTCGTGGTCCGCACCCGCATGATCGTGCCGATCTGGACCAGATTGTTGGTCAAATCACGGCATGCAAACGGGCATCATAGACCCTGTTGCACGACGCGCTCTGAATCCCGCCTGAAGCGACCGTTAATCTGGCGTTCAGGAACGCGTCGTGTCTGTTGCGCACGGGATCCGATGCGGGCCGAACGCAGAGCGTACCGATGGGTTCCGCCTTTCGTCACAGGGACGGTTAGCTTGGGAGGGTCCGCGGGGACCGACCTGTCAGGGTTCGCGCCGGGCTCACGCTTATACCAGATCTCGATGATAGGAACTCATAGGATGACGTGAGGCTGGTCTCCGGCTAGGCGCGTCGTGCAGGTCGATGCTTGCGCATCGGCCAAGCGGCGCAACGACGCCGGAGACCAGCCTCACGTCACCTTCGGCCGGCTTCTCGGGCCGTCTGGCGTCGTCGAGGTCCTTGACCGATGCGACAGCATCGCTCGGCGGACCTCTCCTAGCCAGAAGACCCGATCGAGCCGG
>JAESFG010000466.1_pt1 | contig 29569 bp, 25 predicted proteins | sample 9269371 | NCBI WGS metagenome assembly JAESFG01 (sample SAMN14506227, study PRJNA617093) | algae metagenome | isolation source: Aetokthonos hydrillicola CCALA 1050 (B3-Florida) and co-occurring... | place: USA: South Carolina | collected 2013-01-01 | reverse complement strand
GAGGCCCTGTAGCGCGGTGGTCGCCGCGCGGGTGGTGATGCGCTGGCTCCCGTTTACCCCGCGCACCGCGCTCGCCCTCGTCCTGGCTTCGACCATCACCGCCGGAACAAACTGGGGATAGCTCAGCGCGGATAAAGATTGCCCGGGCGGCCGCGGGTTGTCACAATATCTGTCTCCGACCTCTACTCGCACTGGGGGCATCCTCAATGCTCGCCCAGACCGTGGTCTGCCCGGGCTGCCGGACCGAACTGAAGCTGAAGGCCAAGTCCCTCGCCGGCCGGACCGAGGCCCCGTGCCCGGTCTGCAAGGTGCGGATCCCGCTCGCGCCCGCCGTCACCCAGCCGACCAGCGACACCGACGCGTCCGTCGCCGACCGCACCCAGCGCGCCCCGGGCGCCCCCCCGCTCCCCCAGGTGTTCGCCTTCCTCGCCCCGCCCAGGCAGCCCGACGAGATCGGCCGGCTGGCCCACTACCGCGTGCTCGGCGAGCTCGGCCGCGGCGGCATGGGGGTGGTGTTCCGCGCCGAGGACGCCCACCTCCGCCGCCCGGTCGCGCTGAAGGTGATGCTCCCGCAGTACGCCGCCAACCCGACCGACAAGGCCCGGTTCCTGCGCGAGGCCCGCGCCCAGGCCCAGGTCGAGCACGACCACGTCGCCACCATCTTCCAGGTCGGCGAGGACCGCGTGCCGTACCTGGCCATGCCGCTGCTCAAGGGGCTGAGCCTGTCCGAGGCCCTGCGGGCCAACCCGCTGGTGCCGCTGCCGTCGGCGGTACGGATCGCCCGCGAGATGGCCGAGGGGCTGGCCGCGGCCCACGAGAAGGGGCTGATCCACCGCGACATCAAGCCCGGCAACGTGTGGCTCGAGGGCAAGCAACTGCGGGTCAAGATCCTCGACTTCGGCCTCGCCCGCGCCGCCGCCGCGACCGGCCCGAACGAGGCGGTCACCCAGCAGGGGGCGGTGGTCGGCACCCCGGCGTACATGAGCCCCGAACAGGCCCGGGGCGAGCCGCTCGACGCCCGCAGCGACCTGTTCAGCCTCGGCACCGTCCTCTACCAGATGATGACCGGGCGGCAGCCGTTCCGCTCGTCGAACACCACCGCCATCCTCATCGCCGTGGCCACCGAGCAGCCGCCCAACCCGGCGACGGTGACCCCGGCCGTGCCGCCGGCGCTCGACGCGCTGACGATGGCGCTGCTGGCCAAGGACCCGGCGTTCCGGCCGCAGACGGCCGAGGACGTGGCCGGGCACCTGCGGGCGATCGAGGCCGAGATGCGGGCGGCCGAAGCCCCGGCCAGCGGCAGCGGGTACGTCGCGGTGCCGATGCCCGCCCCGGCGCCCGGGGGCGGCCCCAACCCGTGGTCCCAACTCGACGACGCCACCGAGGCCGAGGGGGCCGAGCTTCAGCCGGTGGTGAGTTCGTCGACGCGGCACACCTCCTCCGGCCGGCACGCGGCGGTCAAGGTGCCGGCCCGGCGGCAGTCTCGGCCGTCCCGCCGCCCGGTGTACCTGGCCGCCGCCGCGTTCGCGGCGGTGCTCGCCCTCGGCATCACCGCCATCGCCGCCTACCTGCTGACCGACACCGGCACGGTCGCGGTCGAGATCACCGACGCCGAGACCGAGTCCCGCTACCGCAGCGGCCGGCTGGTGCTGGCCGCCGGCGGCCGCGACCGCTACACCCTGACGGCCGCCGACCGCACGCTGAGCGTCGGCAGCGGGACCTACACGGTCCGCATCGACGGGGCCGAGGTGAACGCCGAGCCACGCGAGATCAGCGTCAAGCGCGGCGAGCCGACGAAGGTTTGGCTCACCGCGCCGCCCAAGCCGGCCACGACGACGAACCCGCCGTCGCCGAAAAAGGAACCCGCGCCGAACCGCGACGCCGACCGCCGGGGCGCCGAGTTCGTCATCCGCGCCGGCGGGGGCGTGCGGATCAACGGCGGCATCCAACTCTACCGCAACGCCAACCTGCTGCCGGCCGGCGACTTCCGGCTCACCTACGTCGATCTGACCAACTGCCCCCGGGCCACCGACGACGGCCTAGCGGCGCTGAAGGACTGCCGCGACCTGACCGGGCTCATGCTGTCCCGGACGCCGGTCACCGACGCCGGCCTCGCGCACTTCAAGGACCACACCGAGATCGCCGACCTGTGGCTCGCCAACACCGCCGTCGGCGACGCCGGGCTGGCCCACCTCAAGAACTGCAAGCGGCTGGCCAACGTCAACCTGTCCACGTCGCGGGTCGGCGACGCCGGGCTGGCCGCCATCAAGGACTGCAAGGACACCCTGTACTCGCTCCACGCGGGCGACACCCGGGTGACCGACGCCGGGCTGGCCCACTTCGCCGGCACCACCGGGCTGACGTACCTCAACCTGATGAACACCGCCGCGACCGACGCCGGGCTGGCCCACTTCGCCGCTAACAAGAAGCTCGGAATGCTCTGGCTCCGCGGGCTGAACATCACCGACGCCGGGCTGGCCCACTTCGCCGAGTGCGTCAACCTGGCGCAACTGTCGCTGGCCGACACCCCGATCACCGACGCCGGGCTGGCCCACTTCAAGAACTGCAAGTCGTTCGGCGGCGTGTACCTGAACGGCACCAAGATCACCGACGCCGGGCTGGAACACCTCAAGGGGTGCCCCCGGCTGACGCTCCTCTACCTCGGTGGCACGAAGGTGACCGACGCCGGGCTGGAGCACCTGCGGGAGAGCAAGTCCCTCTCCACGCTGAACGCCAACAACACCGGGCTGACCGACGCCGCCGCCGACGCGCTCGCCCGGTTCACCGCCCTGAGCTACTTGAACGTCGCGCAGACGCAGGTCGGCAAAGACGGGGTCGCCAAGCTGCGCAAGGAACTGCCCAACTGCACCATCGACTGGAACGGCGGCACGGTGGGGGCCAGAATCGCCCCGCCGGGCGGCGAGCCGGACCGCGTCGCCGCCGAGTACGTCATCGACGTGGGCGGCTCCTACAAGATCAACAACGAGGCCCGCGTCCGGCGGACCGAGGCGCTTCCCGCCGCGCCGTTTTCTCTCACTTACGTCAGCTTATTCGAGAACAAGAAGGTGACCGACGCCGGGCTGGCCGCGCTGGCCGGGTGTCGCGGCCTCAAGTACCTGTCGCTCAACCGCACCACCGTCGGCGACGCCGGGGTCGCGCACCTCAAGGACTGCCGTGAGCTGACCGGCCTGTACCTGCAGCGGACACGGGTGACCGACGCCGGGCTGGCCGTGTTCGACGGCCTGACCACGCTTCACGGGCTGAACGTGGCGGCGACCGCGGTGACCGACGCCGGGCTGGCCTACTTCAAGGACTGCAAGGACCTGAAGTGGCTCCACGTGTACGACACGGCGATCACCGACGCCGGCCTCGCGCCGTTCGGGGCGTGCAAGGACCTGGCCACGCTCGGCGTGTACCGCACCGCGTTCTCCGACGCCGGGGCGGCCCACTTCAAGGACTGCAAGGAGATCGCCGACCTGTGGGTGAACGACACCAAGATCACCGACGCCGGGCTGGTTCACTTCAAGGGGTGTAAAAACCTCACGCAGTTGTACGCCGGCGGCAACCCGATCACCGACGCCGGGCTGGCGAACTTCAAGGACTGCCCCGGGCTGACGAAGCTGTCGCTGGGCCGGACGAAGGTGACCGACGCCGGGCTGGCCCACTTCGCCGGCCGCCGGCTGCTCAACCACCTGTCGCTGTCCGACACCCCGATCACCGACGCCGGGCTGGCCCACTTCGCCGACTGCCCGCTGCTGGCCGAGGTGTGGGTGAACGACACCGCGGTGACCGACGCCGGGCTGGCCCACTTCAAGGACTGCCTGCGGATCACGCTGCTGTCGCTGGCGAACACGAAGGTGACCGACGCCGGGGTGACGCAGATGGTGAAGTACCGCAGCCTGTCCGAACTGAACCTGTCCGGCACCCCGGTCACCGACGCGGCCGTGGCCGCGCTGTCCGAGTGCAAGAGCCTGACGTCGCTGAACCTGACCCGCACGAAGGTGACGGCCGACGGGGTCGCCGAACTCCGCAAGGCGCTGCCCGCGTGCCGGGTCGAGTGGGACAACTGAGCGCCGCAGCACCGTGCGGAAGCGGGCCGGGCCGCGTCTCGGCACCCGGCGCTACTTCTGCTGCCGCGCCCAGGTTTCGAGGAAGTACCCGCTGCCGGCGGGCGACTCGAACTTGGCCGGACGCGGCTTGTCGGCCGGGCCGTAGCACATCTTCAGTTGGTCGCCGGCCAGGTCGTAGATGCCGTGGCTCTTCTTCCCCTTCAGCGGGCCGTCGGCGAACTCGAAGGTGATCGTCTTGGCCGCCGGGTCGAGCGCGATGTTGGCCAGCGCCAGCCGCAGGACGATCGGCTTGCCGTCCTTGTCCGTCTTCGAGTCCTTGAAGTACAGGTGGTACTCGCTCTTGTCGAACACGACGGTGACCTGCTTCATCAGGTCCACCGGCATCATCGCCTTGCCCTCGGAGTCGCACTGTAGCGGCTTCCAGTAGCCCTGCAATTTGTCGAGGTCGGTGGCCGGCGGCGCCGGCGGGTCGGCGAGCGCGACCATGCCCATTCCCAGCACCCCCATCAGCGCACACACGCGGAGCATCGCAGCCCCTCCAGCGCGACTGGCGAAACGTTTGGCCCCGCTATGGCCGCGGAACCGGGCGGCGTCAACCGCAACCACAATCCCGGGAATTGTCGGTGGACGCCCGTTGACAAATATTGGTAGGCTGTATACTATTCGGCTGTGAGGCGTTGACACACGATCGCGGTGTGCCGGCCGCCGGCCTGGGTGAGCAGGAGCGTGCGGTACCCGGGGCCGTCGAGTTTGAGCTTTCGGAGCAGGTCGTCGGCGTCCGCAGGCGAGCCGCGCTTGACGACGGTAACGCGACCGACACCCCGCGCACGCAGGTCGTCGCGCAACCGCTGCACGTGGAACGGGCCGGCGTGTTCGACCGCGAACGCGGTGGCGAACGGCGTCGGCGTGCCGGACTCCGAGGTCAGCAGCGACGCCCGCGGGTCGAGGGGCCGCGCGCCGAGGCGGTCCGCGAGCAGCGGCAGAAGCCCGGCGCGCACGACGGCCGGGTCCGGGTCGTACACGAACGCGCCGATGTCGGCGTGCGGGTGCGGTTCGGGTTCCGTGTCAGCGGACAGCGTGTCGCCGGTCGGCAGCACCGTCGCGCGGCGGGCCGCGGTGCGGAGCGGGCCGAACCAGAGCACGCACTCTTTCAGTTCGCCGCCGAGCGAGACGAACTCGACTTCGGCGCCAAGCCCGCGCACGTCGGACTGCGCGACGCCGGGGGCGATTTTGACCGCGAGCGGAAAGCCCGGCGCGAACCGCGCCCGGAGGGCCGACAGCGAAGGGGTATAGTCCTCGGGGTTGAGGTGGCGGCGGCCGTCGGCGCGCCGCGCCGGGTCCGCGAACGCCGCCCGCGCGTCGGGCAAGGGCAGGGTGAGCGCGTCGCCGACGTAGACGCGCACGTTTCGATCAAGCGCCGCGGCGTTGGCCTCGGTCATCGCGGCGCGGAGCGGGTCGGCCTCGACCGCCTCGACCGCGGCGCCGGCTTCGGCCAGGGCGAGCGCGTCGCCGCCGATCCCGCAGCACAGGTCCGCGACGCATTCGTACGGAGCGAACCGCGAGGCACGGTGGCGCGCGACCGGCGCGGCGGTAGCCTGTTCGAGCGCCTCGCGGGTGAAGTACATGCGGTCCGCGGCGGGGAACTTGTCCCGGGCGCGGAGGCGCAGCAGGGCGGTTTCGACGGCCGCTTTCGCCACCGCCGGCGCGTGCCGCTTCCGCACCTGCTCGTAGCACGCGAGGAACGCGGCGTCGGTCGGGGCGAGCGTGGCGGCTTCGGCGAGTGCGGCTTGGCCCGCGGGCGCGAGCAACAGACGGAAGGTTTCGAGGTCCATAACGGGTGGCGCGCTCTCGACGTTGGCCGGCGACCTCCTATTCTAGGTGAATCACTGTTGAAACACAGTTGGGGGAAGTCATGGGCAACCCGGCGAGCGTGACGCGGAAGAAGACGGAGAAGCGGCGGAAGCGGTACGAGGAGCGGCTCGGCGCGGGCGTGTACCTGCCGAAGGAGGAGCGGCTGAAGGTGAACGAGGCGGTGGCGAAGGCCGAGGAGGCCGAAAAGGCCCGGCTGGTGCAGGTGGCGAAGGACCGCGAAGCCCGCCGCGCGAAGAAGGCGGCCGAGAAGAAGGCCAAGCCGCCCGCCGCGGCCGAAGCCCCCAAGGAAGAAAAGAAGTAAGGCGGAAGGTTTGTCTGCGGGTTCGACCGCGGACACGGACCGAAGATGCCCGGGCCGGTCTCCCAACAGGGGCCGTGCCCGGCACCGTGGCCTTGCCCCGCGTGCGGTCCGGCTGCTGTCGCGCCGACCGCCTGTGGATCGCACTTCCCGTCTACCGCTTCAGCGGATGAAGTCGAGTAGCCCCGGTTGCAACAGCTTGGCGGTGGTCGCGTAGATCGCCTGCAAGGCGGTCTCGTTCTCCTGCATCTTCACCACCGCCTCGGCGTAGTCGGTGCCGGACAGGTCGCCGATGCGGGCGTCGGCGGTCAGCTTCACGTCGCTCGTCAGGCTGTCGATCGATTGCAGCGTCGCCAGCGCCGACGCCTGCTCGGCGGTGACGTCGCCGATGCCGTCGCGGGCCGCGTTGAGTTCGCTGATCCGCGTCTGGAACGCGGCCGCCCGGCCGGTCGCGCTGAGGGACGTGTCGCGAAGCGAGTCCCGCAGGTTGATGAGCGACTGGAACACGTTCGCGCCCGGCTGCTGGAAAACCTCGCTGCCGGTGTACCGCGTGTCGATCGTCTGGTTCGGCCCGGTGAGGGCGCGGGTGCGCTCGGCCGCCCCGTCGTACACGATGCTGGTGGGGTGGCCCTGCGCGTCGGTGGCGGCGACGCGGAACGGCTGCGTGTCGATCGCGGTGCCGCCGAACAGCGACTTGCCGTCCGGCTGCGAGTTGGCCGCCTTGAACACCCGGTCGATGATCCCGTCCACCTCCGACGCCAGCGCCGCGACGCTGTTCGGGTCGGTGTTGGCGGTCGCGTCCCCGCCCTCCAGCGCGATCTGCTTGGCCCGCACCAGGGCGTCGTTGACGTCCTGGAGGGTGCTCACGCTGCTGTTCAGCACCGAGGTCGAGTCGGACAGGTTCTGGGTGTACGCCCCGAGCCGGGCCGACGCCGACTTCGCCTGGCTCAGCGCGGTGAACACGGTCGGGTCGTCCGACGGCTTCTGGAGCTTCAGCCCGGACGTCACCTGCCCCTGGAACTTGGCCAGGTCGGCGGCCCGCCGCTGCATGTAGCTGATCGCGTTGTTGGTCTGCGACTGCCCGGTCACGCGGATGTTCACGGCGGCCTCGCTGGCTTGCGAACTCGTGTTGCTTGTTTCGTGCGATCTTGAGAAGCGCCTACGTGGTGCCCCTCACCCGGCCTCGCAGACTCGGCCGACCTCTCCCCAGCGGGGAGAGGTCCATCCGGGGATACGCGTATGGCAGACGCGCCGCATACCTGTGCGCTGCGGCGGATGCACCTCTCCCGTTTGTGCCCGCGTGCCGCGCCTCACCTGCGGACGCAGTTTCGGCTGCACGCGGGCAAGGGGAGAGGTCGGCGGGCGCTCTGGGCCGCCGGGTGAGGGGAGCCACATCCTCGGACACCCCAATCACCTCACCGCCCCTTACCGGACGATGCTCATGACCTCGTCCATCGCGCTGTTCACGACGCTCAGGTACTTCGACGCGCCCTGGATCATCCGCTGGAAGTCGAGCAGGCGGACCAGTTCCTCGTTGGTGTCCACGCCGACCACCGACTGCTCCTGCCCGGCGAGCGTCTGCATCAGCCCGGACTGGGCGGTGGTGCGGTCTTCCAGCGCCCGCACGTCGCTGCCGACCGCCGACGCCTGGTCGGCGAACTCGGCCGCCAGCGTCCGGCCGCCGACGACCGGCTTGTCGCGGACCGCGGCCAGCCGCTCCAGGTTGGTGGCGTCGCCCGGCTGGCCGGTGCGCGACGCGGCCAGCCGCGACGGGTCGGCCACGATCTCCGGCTTCACCACGATGCTCGCCGCGTCGCTCCCGCCGAACAGCCCGTTCACCCCGGCCGCCGCGAGGAACCCGACGGTGTCCGGGTTGGCCACCGCCCCGCCGCCCGGCGGGTTGGTGTCGCGGCCGGCGAAGTCGAACGCGAACCCCGACTGCGCCGAAAGCTGGAGCGTGCGGCTCGTCGGGTCCACCGACGACACCAGCCCGGGGACGCCGTTCAGAGCGGTCGCGACGTCCGTCAGGCTTTGCGTCGCCGGGTCGATGGCGATGGTCGTGTTCGTGCGGGTGCCGGTCGCGGTGTTGGTGACGCTGACCGTCAGTTGCCCGGCCTGCACCGGGAACGGCAGCCCGGCGGTGTTCAGCGGCGCCGAGGCCGAGGTGACGCTGGTGGAGCCGTTCGCGGAGGTGACTGGCCCGTTCAGCCCGATCCCGGTGGCCTGCACCGCGTTCACGCTGCTGACGAGCGCCCCGGCCAGGGTGTCGAGCCGGGCGCGGGTGGCCGGGATGTCGGTGTTGTACTCCCGCAGCTTCGCACCCAGCGACCCGGTGGTGAAGTTCACCGGGTTGGCCGACCCGCTCTGCGTCACCGCCAGCCCGCCGGTCCCGTTCGGCCCGACCTGGAACGTGTTGGCGAACTCGCCGACCACCACCACCGCCCCGTTGGCGATCACGTTCACCACCCCGAACGGCTGGTCGTTGGTGGTGATGTCGATCCGCTTGGACAGGTCGTCGATGATCTGGTCGCGCTGGTCGCGGAGGTCGTTGGCCGGCTGGCCGACCTGCTCGCGGAACGAGATCTTCAGGTTGAAGTCGGCGATCCGCTTGGCCGCCTCGTTGATCTCGGTGATCTCGCCGGGGATCTGGGCCCCGACGTCGACGCGGAGCCGATCGACGTCGCCGGCGGCGGTGTTGAACTGGCGGGCGAGGTCGCCGGCGGCGGCGATGAGCGGCCGGCGGGCGGCCGGGTTGTCCGGCCGGGCGGTCAGTTGCTCGACCTGGTTGAAGAAGCTGCCGAGCTGGTCGGCGATCCCGCCCTCGCCGGTGCCGAGGGTCGTCTCGACCTGCCGGCGGATGGCGAACCGGGTCTCGAGCGCGGCCTGCTCGGAGTTGCCGCTGAGGATCGCGGTGCGGACCGGGGCGGCGGTGAACCGGGTGATGGTGGCGATGTCCACGCCGGTACCGCGGGTGTCGCCGGTGACGCGGCTGGCCAGCTTGATCGCCTGCCGGTGGTAGCCCGGGGTGGCCGCGTTGGCGATGTTCTGGCCGACGACGTCCAGCCCGCTCTGGCCGGTCAGGAGGGCGGACGTGCCGATCGTGAAACCGTTCATGAGTTTATCCGCTGGCCTGGACAGACCCACCCAGTGTTCCGACCCGGCTGCCGGACGGCCCGTAGCGGGCCGGGGCGGCGGGCGTCAGGTCGGAGAGCACGCCACGAAAGAATGATCGAAGGTGGTTGACGAGATTTGCGTTCCGCGACTGAACTTCGCTCAAGTCGGCGGCGACCGCGGCGAGCCGGTCGCGAGCGGCGAGCAGTTCGGCCGCGTGCGGCGGGCCGAGCGTGGCTGCAAGCTCTTTGAGTGAGGGATTTTCTGCGCCGATGCCGGCCGCGCGGGCCAGCGCCGCGGCGGCGACGGCGCGGGCGTCGGCGGCGGCGCGGAGTTCGGTCGCGAGCGCGTCCTGGGTGCTCGCGCCGAGGGCCGCCGGTAGGTCGCCTTTGCGGAGCGCGTCGTACAGGTCCGCCGCCCCGTCGAGCGCGGCGCGGAGCAGTGCCTCTTCGCGCGCGAGGAGCTTAACCAGTGAGTCCGCGAGGGGGGAGTGCGGGTGCATCAGTGGGTGTCGGCTTGGGTGCGGGGGGCTGCATCTGTCGGAGGAGCGCGGCGGCCATCCCGACCCCGCCGGCGTCGGCGAGGTGCTTGCTCATGAACAGGTCGAACAGCCCGCCCTGCACGTCGCCGGTGTCGCCGGGGAATAGCCCGCCGCCGTCCTCCGTGTCGAGCGTCTCGCGCATCTGCTTGAGCAACATCGCCAGGAAGGTCGCCTCCATCTCCTTGGCGGCCTCGACCAGCTTCGGCTCGGCCACACCCTTCACCGTAGTACCGGGCTGGGCCGCGGGCGGGAGCGAAACTGCGGTCGGCAGCGAAATTCCTTCGGCCCGGATCATAGTTTTCTCCTCGTGGGCGAAAGACCCACCCCCGGCCCCTCCCGTTCGGCCCGCGTGCCGCGCCTCGCCTGCGGACGCAGTCCCGGCTGCACGCGGGCGAGGGAGGGGAGAAAGAACCACGTTCGTCCGCCAACGTCAGCGGAGCGTGAAGGCTTTTCTCCCCTCCCTGTAGGGAGGGGCCGGGGGTGGGTCCTCCGCGTTACTGGATGATCAACTCCGCGTGCAGTGCCCCGGCCTGCTTCATCGCCTGGAAGATGGAGATGAGATCGCGCGGGCTGACGCCGATCGCGTTCAGCGCGCGGGCGACCTCCGCGACGGTCGTCGCCCTCGGCAGCGGGATCAGCCGCGCCTGCTGCTCGCTCCCGGCCGCCTGTATTCGCGGCGCGACGACCGTTGTCCCGTTGGAGAACGGCGCCGGCTGTGAGATGACCGGTGTGATCGACACCCCTATGAACAGGTTGCCGTGCGCGACCGCGGTGGTGGAGATCGACACGTGCTCGCCCGCGACCACCGTTCCTGTCCGCTCGTTGATGACGACGCGGGCCGGCTGGTCCGGGCGGATTTCGAGCAACCCGACCTCGGCCAGGAACTGCGTGACGGTCTTGTGCGGGTCGGACGCCGGCTGGCACAGGATCACCGCGCCCGGGTCGGACGCCAGCGCGGTGCCCGGGTAGCGGTCGTTGATCGTCTTGGCGATCAGCCGGGCGGTGTTGAAGTCCGGGTCGCGGAGCAGCAGCGTCGCCTTGCCGTCGCGGACCAGCTCGCCCGGCGCCTCCTTCTCGATGATCCCGCCGCCGGGAATCCGCCCGACGTTCAGGTGGTTCTTCTGCACGCCGCCGCCGCCGCCGACCGTCACCGAGAACCCGCCGACCGACAGCGGGCCTTGCGCCAGCGCGTACACGTTCCCGTCGGGGCCGCGGAGCGGGGTGAAGATGAGCGTCCCGCCTTGCAAACTGCGGGTGTCGTCGATCGCGGACACGGTGACGTCGATTCGCGCACCCTTCCGGTTGAACGGGCCGATCTCGGCCGTCACAAACACGGCCGAGATGCTGGTGGAGCGGATGATGGACTCGGCCGGGTTCGCCGCGAAGATGCCGGTGGTGTAGTTCATCCGCTGTAGCGCCTGCACGGCCACGTCCTGCGTGAACGTGCTGCGGCTGCCGGTCTGGTCGAGGCCGACGACGAGGCCGAACCCGAACAGTTGGTTGCCCCGCGCCCCGCCGACGTCGGTGATGTCCTTGATGCGGACCTCGGCGGACGCCACCGAACCGGAGGCGAGTACGACGGCGGCCGCGGCAAGAAGACGGAACATCGGAATCTCCAGATCGGAAGGCGCGGTGCGATTTTTGACCTCCCCCCTTGAGGGGAGGTCGGCGGCCGCCTTGGGCCGCCGGGTGGGGGGGGTGAGCGAGCGAAGAATGCAAGAAGCGATACCGTGCGAATCACTCTTCTTCACTTCGCGTGTCGGCTCACCCCACACCCGCCGCCGCAGAGCCGGCGGCGACCTCCCCCCTTGAGGGGGAGGTCAGAAAATCAGAACAGCCGGAACGCGTTGGCGACCCGCGTCACGATGCCCGGCTTGGTGACGTTGGTGGTCGGGCCGCGGCCCAGGTAGCTGATGCGGAAGTTGGCGATCGACCCGGACGGGACGATGTTGCCCACCTGCACGTCGGCCGGGCGGACGATGCCGGTGATCCGCAGCACCCGCTCCTCCCCCTGCACCACCCGGCTGCGGAAGCCCTCGACCACCAGGTTGCCGTTGGGCAGCACGTCCACCACGGTGACCGCGAGCCGGTCGGTGAACACGCGGTTGGTCGTGTTCTGCGAGGTGCCGGCGAAGTTCGACGCGGTCTGCTGGGTCGGGGTCTGGAACAGCGTCTGCCCGGCGGCCCCGCCGCCCCCGCCACCGTTGCCGGCCGTCGCCGGGGTGCGAAACCGGTCGAAGAACGTGATCGACCCGCTCCCTCTGGTCGTCCGGTTCGTGTTCCGCGCGTCCTGCTCGTTGGTCACCGTCGTCTCGCTGATGGTGACGGTCAGCGTGTCGCCGATGCTGCGGGCGCGGTTGTCCTGGAACAGGAACGCGTACCGCGGGTCGCGGCGATCCCACAGCGAGTCCGCCCGGCCGACGCCCAGCGCGACCGCCGCGAACCCCAGCAGGGCGAAGCACCACCGCCTCATTTCGCGCCCCCCAGATCGACCTCGACGGTCCCCGGACCGGTCACCCGGGCGGAGATCGTCTTCTTCGAGTCGATGTTCTGAACCAGGATCGTTTGGCCGAGTTTCCCAGGCTGCTGCGCCTCGCCGACGGCCGTCACCTTCAGCCCGCCGCTGTTCACCTGCACCTCGACCCGCTGTCGCGGCTTGACGAGCACCTCGCCGGCCGGGGTGGGCGGCACCGCGGCCGTCGGCGGCAGGGTCGGCGGGATCGGCGGCGCGCCCGGGGCGGCCGGCGGCGCGAGCGGGGCCGACGCACCCGGCAGCGGCGGCTCGAGCGGGGCGAGAGGCGGGAGCGGCGCGAGGGCCACGAACGGCTGGACGTTCAGGTGGACCGCGAGCGACAGCAGCGTTTCGCCCCCGGCCGACACGGTCACGTCCATCTGCACGCGCCCGGCGGCCGCCGGCTTGCCGTGCGGCTTGGCGACGACGGCCACCTTCTCGCCCACGGGCACCTCGGGCATTTTGACCACCACCGGCGTCGCGAGATCGATGCTGAGCGACTTCGGGTTCGGGTAGTGGCGGAATAGCTCGTCGCGGGCGGCGGCGACGACCTCCTCGGCCGTGACCGGGCGGCGGGTGAGGGTGACCTCGGCCCTCTCGGCCCCGGTCACGCGCACCGCGGATGCGTCGAACCCGGCGAGGGAGAGCCGGTACTCGACCGCCTTGCGGCCGACCGCGGTGGCGTTCTCGCGCGGCTTGAACTCGGCCACGTCGATCCGCGCGACGCGGGCGCGGGTGGCGTCGTCCCCGCCGCTGACGGTCGCCACGTCGCCGAGTGCCACCAGAGCGGTGCCGACGGCGGCCGTCGATTTGAGTTCGACGGTGACCGGCTCGGCGGCGCGTGCCGGTGGCACGAAGCTCAACGCGGCCAGGCAAAGACAAGCGAGTCGCATCCTTACGACCTCGACGAACGTGTTGGTAACTCGGCCTCGAAATCTCGTTCAGCGGCGGCCCCAAAGAGGCCGTCGCGTCGCCTCCGGCGACGCCGCCAAACGTCGCGCGACTCAGGACGACTGCGCGACGGCGTCAGCGCACCAAATCGGTCGTCGAGGCCAGCATGTTGTCGGCCGTCCGCACCGCGCGGGTGTTGAACTCGTAGGCCCGCTGGGCGAGGATCAGGTTGATCAGCTCGGTCACCACGTCCACGTTCGACCGCTCCAGGAACCCCTGGCGGGTAAGCCCGACGCCGTTCTGCCCCGGGGTGGCGATCACCGGCGCGCCGCTGCTGGCCGTTTCGGCGAACAGGTTCCGCCCCTGGGCGCTCAGCCCGGCCGGGTTGACGAACCGGACGAGCGTCAACTGCCCCAGGTTGGTGGACGCGTTCAGCGCCCCGGCCTGCTGGGCGCTGACCGTGCCGTCCGAGCCGATCGTCACCGACACCACGCCCTGCGGGATGGTGATCTGCGGGGTGATCAGGAACCCGTCGGTGGTGGTCAGGCTGCCCTGGGCGTTCACCCGCAGCGCCCCGTCGCGGGTGTACCGCAGCTCGCCGCTGGGGAGCGTCACCTGGAAGAACCCGTCGCCCTCGACGGCCACGTCGAACTGGTTCTGGGTGTTCACCAGCGGCCCGCCGCTGAACACCTTGGTGGTGCTGGCCACCCGGGTGCCGCTGCCGATCTGCAGCCCGGTCGGCACCTGCAACCCCTGGGCCACGTCCGACCCGGGCGTCCGCTGGTCCACGTACAGCAGGTCCTGGAAGTCCACCTGCCCCTTCTTGAACCCGTTGGTGTTCACGTTGGCGATGTTGTTCGACGTGTTGTCGATGTACGTGACCTGGGCGTTCATGCCGGTCGCGCTGGTGAACAGAGCCTTGATCACGGGCTCACCTCCGGTGAGATATCACAAATCGCGGCGAGAAATCACAAATCACAAGAAACAAATAACAAACAATACAGAAGCGATCTTCGGCCTCATCGCTCCCGTCGCCGTCGCGGCCTCTTTTGTTTGAATTTTGTTATTTGAGATTTAGCCTTGAGGGCGCGTGTTCAACTGGAGCGATTCGGAGATGGCGCGGAGCGCCCGCTGGGCCGCGTCGTAGTACCGCGAGCCGATGATCAGCCGCACCATCGCGTCGGCCGGCTGGACGTTCGAGCCTTCGCGGTACCCTTGCAACACCCGCCCGGGGGCCGGGGTGAGGCCGGCCTCCGGCGGGGCGGTGTACAGCGTCGGCCCGGCCGCGGTCAGCGCCCGGATGTTGGTGAACCGGACCACGCTGACGTTGCCCAGCGGGGTGCCGTCGGCGTCGATCGAGCCGTCGGAGGCGATCGTCACCCGGCGCGCGTCCGGCGGGATGTTGAGGGCGCCGTTGGTGCTCCGCAGCGGGTACCCGCCGGGGCTGACGAGTTGTCCGTCGGTGTTGCGGGAGAAGGTGCCGTTGCGGGTGTAGAGCGGGCCGTTCGGGCCGGTGAGCACGAAGAACGAGTCCGGCTCGCCGAGCGCGAGGTCGAACGGGCTGCCGGTCTCCGCCAGCGGGCCGGGGCGGAAGTCGTGGTACGCGGTCGTCGTCCGCGCGCCGACGATGTCGCCGGTCGGCTCCTCGGCCCGGCCGAGCACCCGGTCGAACGTCTCGAACACCAGCCCGCGCTCGCGGTACCCGGTGGCGGTCGCGTTCGCCAGGTTGTACGCCGTCACCTCTTGCTGCTCGGTGGCGACCACGAGGGCCGACGCGGCGCTGTACATCCCGCGGATCATGTCGATTCGCTTCCGGCGGTAAGGTCCCGCCAGACGTATCGACCGCTACAGACTACCGGGATGAGGAGAAAAGAGGATTCACCACAGAGGGCACAGGAGGGCACGAGAGGAAGGCAGAAGAGAGTTCTTCAAAACTCATTCTCCTGCCTTCCTCTCGTGCCCTCCTGTGCCCTCTGTGGTGAATCCTCTTTAATTATGCGGTGACGAGCAGCATCTGCGCCTGGTCGCCGGCCGGGGGGAGGCGGCCGCTCCGCTCCATCTCGTTCGCCTCGGCCCGCACCGCTTCGAACCCCTCGCGGAGGGTGCGGAGGATCTTCCGCGCGTTCTCGATGGCCGCCGGGGTGGCCTTCGCCAGCTCGTGCGCCACGTACTCGTACAGGCGGAGCATGTTGGTGTTCGCCTCCGGGTTCACCTCGACCCGCACCCCGCTCGCCAGTTCGGTGACGATCAGTTGCGTCTTGGCCAGTTGCGGCAGGGCGGTGCCGGGGTCGCCGGCCGCCAGCGCCGCCTCGGCCCGGTCCAACCGCTCCAGCGCCTTGTCGTAGAGCGCGAGGAGCAGGTCCATGCGGGTCCAGCCGGTCGGCTCGTCCTTGCGGTACTTCTGGTATGCGTTCAGCACGGTTCGGTCTCGCGTTAGCGGTTGTTGTTGCTGGAAACCAGGGACGTCAGTTGCGTCTGAACGCCCTTCAGGCTGTTCACCGCCGACTCCATCGCGGCGAACTGAACCTTCAGGTCGTTCGTCTTCGCTTCCAGCACGCTGTTCTGCCGCGTGATGGTCTTGTCGATGTCGTCGGCCTGGGTCTTGAACGCGTCGTTGATCGACTTGAACCGGCCGCTGCTGGAGTCGAGGTACTTGTCGAGTACCGCGTTCAACCGGCTCGCCAGCCCCTGCGTGACGGTCACGTTCGCGCTGCCGGGGGCGGACAGCGTCGCCCGCACCTGTAGGCCGTCGGTCCGCGCGTTGCCGGCGCTGCCGGTGAGCACCTGCCCGCTGCCGGTCGCGGTCTCGGTGGTGCCGTTGATCACGAAGCGGCCGGCCACGTTCGTGCCGGTCGCGTTCTCGGTGCCGTTGAACCCGAGCAGCGCCGCCGCCCCGCCGCCGGTGATCGCCACCTGCGAGTTCGCCCCGTACTGCTGCGAGGTGATCTGAATCTTGCCGCTCCCGTCGAACCCGACGCTCACCGGGTTGCCGTCCAGTTGCGGGGCCGCGTTGATCCGCTGCTGGAGCATCGACACCAGCGCGTCCGGGGTGTAGGTGCCGGGGGTGAGCGTCACGTTCGACGCCAGCAGGCCGTTCACCTTGATCGACAGCGCGTTGTTCGGCGGGCTGATGATGACGGTCGGCGCGGGCGGCCCGGAGCCGATCACCACCGCCCGCGTCGCCGGCGTGGTCACCTGCACCTGGTACGGCGAGCCGGCCTGCGTCGGCTGCGTCTTGTTGCCGCCGATGGCGAACTCGACCCCGGCCGTGTCCGACGAGCCGGACAGGGCGAACAGCTTCTTCAGCGCCGCCGGGTTCACCCCGCCGGTGCCGTTGAGGGCCGCGGTCAGCTTGCCCGAGTCGAACGTCAGCTTGCCCTTCTCGGTGAACGCGATCCCGACCGACGACAGCCGGTTGGCGTCGGTCGAGAGGCCGGGGATGGTCGCGGTCAGCGCCCCGGCCAGGTCGTTGGTCAGTTGGGCGAGGTCGCGGTTGCCGGTCAGCGGGCCGGCCTGCTTGGTCTCGGGGTCGTACTTGGTCTGCCCGTCGATGAAGTCGCGGATGCCGTTGAAGGCGTCCACGAAATCCTGCGTCGCCTTCACGATCGCGTCGTTGTCGTTGGCGATGGTGAGCGTGATCGGCTTGGTGGTGTCGGCCTTCAGCAGATTGAGGCTGACGCCGGGGATCAGCTTGTTCACCTGATTGGTGCTGCTGTTGACGGTCAGCGCGCCGGACCCGCTGCCGACGGTGATGCTGGCGTCGCTGGCGGCCTGCACCACCTTGTTGGCGGGGTCGATGGACGCCCCGGTGCCGGTCGTCAGGTTGTTCGTCACCGCGATCGCGTTCGCCGCCCCGGTCTTGGCCGACGTCAGCAGCAGCCGGTACGGGGTCGCGGAGCCGTCGTTGATCACGGACGCGCGGACGTCACCGCCGGCCGCGTTGACCGCGTCGGCCAGCCCCTGCAGGGTGGCGTTCTGCGGGCCGACGGTGACCGTCTTCGCCTCACCGCTGCCGACCTGGAGCGTCAGCGTCCCCTGCTTGATGGCCGCGTTCGGGTCGGTGAACCCGTCGGAGGCGAGCTGCGCCCCCTGGGCGAGCGAGTTCACGGTGATCTGGTAGTTGCCGGCGACCGCGGCGGTGCCGGCGGCGGCGGACACGGCGTTCGCGTCGGACACCGTCGCCTTGCGGCCGTCGAACGCGCTGCCGGCGCTGCGCGCGAGCGCGTTCGCCTTGAACTGGAGGTCGAACAGCTTGGCCGACAGGGCGGTGAACGTCGCCTGCTTGTCGGTGATCGCCGACTTCTGGGCGGTCAGCCCGTCGATCCGCTGCTGGTTGATCTTGGTCAGCCCGGCGACGATCTTTTCGGAGTCGATACCGGTGGCGAGGCCGGTGAAGTTCAGCCCGCTGGAGCTGACGCCGCTGATGGCCACGGTTCACCTGGGGAAGTAAAGGTCCGCGGGGCAAACGGTGCCCGCCGCGTCTACCACATTTATCGAACCCGCGCCCCGGGATTTGCCCGCCGGGCGCCAAAAAAGACGCGGCGCCACCGGGGTGACGCCGCGTCGGGGTTTTGCCTTCAACTTGGAACCTGGAACCTGAAACCCGGAACTCCCGAGGGGGCTTAGCCCCGGAGGAGCTGGGCGACGAGCTGGGTCGTCTGGTTGGCGTTGCCGAGCACCGTGCTGCCGGCCTGCTGCTGGGTCTGCAGCCGGGTGAAGTTGGCGATTTCCGAGGCGAAGTCGGTGTCGCGGACGACCGACTCGGCGGCCGTCGTGTTCTCCAGGGTGGCGGTCAGGTTGCGGGCGTTGGACTCCAGCGTGTTCGACTGGAACGCGCCCAGCGTGCCGCGGAGGTTGGACACCTGGCTGATGGCCGCGTCGACCACCTTGATCGCGTCCTGGGCCCCGGCCTGGGTGGTCACGTCGATCTTGCTCAGGTCGGTGGTGTTGGCGCTGTTCAGCCCGCTCACGCCGACGGCCAGCGAGTCCGAGGTCACCTTGTCGAACGAGATCTTGGCCGTCTCGCCCGAGTTCGCCCCGATCTGGAACGTGAGCGAGTTGTCGGCCACGCTGATGGTCGAGGTCGAGCTGGTGGCGGCGGCCGCCCCGTTGCTCACGTTGATGCTGAACGTCACCCCGCTCGGGCCGCCGAACTGGAGCTGGTTGTTCAGCCCGCCGGCCCCGGCGGTGGCGGTCAGGGACACCGCGGTGCCGCCGTTGAGCGACACGTCGGCCGTCAGCGCGACGCCGGCGGTGCTGGTGCTGGTGCCGTCGAGCCCGGTGACCGTCTGGACGGCGGTGCTGCCGGAGGCGGTGACCGCCGCCGAGCCGAGCACGTTGCTGTTGATCGTGATCGCGCCGGCGGCCACCGACACGGCGAACTTGCCCTTGCCGCCGCCCTGGCTGCTGGCGTCGTCCAGGGCCTTCTGGATCTTCGCCGCCGAGGTGTTCACGTCGTCGCCGACGGCCAGGGCGACGCCGACCGTGCCGGTCAGCCCGCCGCCGGACAGGGTCAGGGTGTCGGCCGAGGTCAGGTTGCCGGTGCCGGCCGCCCCGACGATGCTGCCGCCGGTGGCCGACGAGGTCAGCGACACCTGGTAGGTGCCGGCGGTCGTCTGGCTGGTGGTCTTGACGGCCGACGCGCCGGCGGTGTTGGCCCCGGTGATCGTGCCGGCGATCGCGGCCGAGCCGTCGAGCAAGTTCTTGGAGCCGAATTTGGTCGTCTTGGCGATCGTGTCGATCGTCTTGAGCGAGTTGGCGATTTCCGCCTGGTTGGCGGCCAGGGCGTTGGCGTCGTTGACGCCGCTGTTGGCCGAGTCCAGGGCCAGGCTGCGGACCTTGGTCAGCAGGCTGTTCACTTCGTTCAGCGCCCCTTCGCCGGTCTGCACCACCGACACCGCCTTGTTGGTGTTGTCGATGGCCGTCTTGAGGCCGGCGATCTGGGCCCGCTGCTGCTCGCTGATGACGAGGGCGGCCGGGCCGTCGGCCCCGCGGTTCACCTTCAGCCCGCTGGACAGGCGCTCGAGCGCCTTGTTCAGGTTGCCGCTGGTCTTGCTCAGGTTCTGCTGGGCGTTGAGCGAGGCGTTGTTGTTGACGATCGACAGGGCCATGGCTGGTCACTCCGGAAGCGGTGTTTTGGTTTGCGGCGGGTGGGACACTCCCGCCCGTCGGATGAGGTTATCGGGGTGACCGGCGGAAATTTGCGTCGGGCTTTTCGCTGCGATTTCTGCGGTGCCGCGGGGGTTGAGAATTGCGCGTCCCGGCGTAAGGGCGCGCCGTAACTGCGGACGCGTCAACCGTTTCCGCACGCGCGTAGAAACGCCGGACGCCCCGCGCACGAGGGTGCGCGGGGCGTCCGGTGTTGGCGGCGACGAGTTCCGACGCCGCTACTGCGGCGGGGCGGTGTCGCCGGTGTCGAGCAGCGCGTGCGCGGCGGCGGCCGCGGCCGCCGGGGTGTCGAACGCGCCGGACGCCAGGTTGGCCGCGGCCGACTCGATCACCTCGGTCCGCACGTCCGGGGTCTGGCGGACCTGCGCGAGCAGCGCGGCGAGGTCGGCCGAGGGCGCGAAGGAAGCCGTCTCGGTCGCCGCCGGCTCGGCCGACTTGGTCGCGCCGCGCGGGGCCGACTCGACCGGCTTGGACGCGACCGCAGGGATTCCCGTGGGTTCGATTCGCATGACCGACTCACCGATTTTCGTGTGTGGGCGAGGAATGCCGACGCCCGCCGCAAATCATCATCGGGCGGCGGGCCGAAAAATTGCCCCGAATTCTTTCGCCCGGGAAACTTCGCGTTCTACGGCCCGATTGTAACCCATACTTCCGCAGCCGAGCAACTCCAGACGACGGGACCGCGCCATGAGCGAGCCGAACGCACCGCAGCAGTCGCCCTCCACCATCCGCAAGCTCGCGGAGTGGGCCGCGGCGCAGGAGGCGGCCGAGCGCGAGCTGGCCGAACAGGACGCGGCCGCGGCCCGGGCGGCCGCCGCGGGCGCGAGCGCGGCCCCGTCGCCCGCCCCCGCCCCGGTCCATACGCCCCGGCGCGCCGGCCCGCTGCGGCGGCTGATCGGCGCGCTCGCCCTGCTCGCCCTGGCCGTCGGCCCGCCGGTCGCGTCGGCCGCGTACTTCTGGCTCAAGCCCAAGCCGCCGGCCGAAGAGGCCGAGAAGCCGAAGCCGGCGCAGGTGGTGCCGGCGCTGCCGGCCGACGCGATCGACCCGCTCATCAGCGCCGGGTCGTTCGGCGAGGCGCTGGCCGCGTGCCGCCGGCCGGGGCCGGAACTGCCGCCGGCCCAGAAGCGGAAGCGGGCGTACCGCGAGGCGGTGTGCCTGGAGGCGCTGGGGCGGCTGAAGGAGGCCGACGAGCACTACCGCAAGGCGGAGCCGCCCGACGGCGACCGCGGGGCGTGGGCGCGGTCGCTGCTCGGCCGCGCCCGCTGCGCGCTGGCCGCCGACGACCTGGCCACCGCCGAGCAACTCCTGAATCAGGTGGCGCTGCGGTCCGGGCACCCGGACTGCTCCGGGGCGCACGTCGCCGAGGAGTGCGCGTTCCTGCGGGCGCGGCTGGCGACCGCCAAGCTCGGCGCGGTCCGCGCGATGGACCCGTTCGACCCGGACGCGGTCGCGTGGCCGGGGCTGGGCGGCGCGGCCGACGCGTACTTCGACTGGCTGCCGCCGGACACCGCCCCGGCCGCCAGCGCCGGGCTGCCGGGCGGCCCCAGCGCGTTCGAGGTGCGGCTGGCCGAGGGCGGCGGCCGCGAGGTGACGGCGCACGCCGCCGAGCGGCCGGTCGGCGACGCGCTGCGGGCGATCGCCGCCGCCGCCGGGCTGAAGCTCCAGGCGGATGAGGCCGCGGCCGCCGCGCTGGCGAAGACGGTGACCGCGCTGGACGTCAACGCGATGCCGCTGCCGGAGTTGCTGTCCGCGCTGCTCGGCTCGGCCGGGCTGGGCTGGAAGCTTCAGGATGGCACCCTGTACGCGACCGCCGCCGGCAGCCCGGGGCCGGACGCGGCCGAGGCGGCGGTGAAGCGGGCGCTGGCCGTCGCACCAACCCACCCGCGGGCGATGGCCCTGAAGGTGTGGATGGCGAACTTCGACGCGGCCGCCGGGCGCACCACCGACGCGGCCAAGCGGTATCAGGAGTTGCTCGACGCGCGCCAGCCACAGCCGGAGGCGGCGCACGCCGCGTACAACCTCGGGCTGCTCGAGCTGAAGGCCGGGGCGCTGCGGTCGGCCCGCAGCCGGTTCATCGACCTGGTCGATCGCGCGCCGCGCACCAAGTGGTTCGAGTACGGCTGGTGGTGGGCCGGGCGGGTCGATCTGGACGCCGGCGACACGGCCGCGGCGCGGCGGGCGTTCCGCTCGGCGGTCGGCAAGAACCGCGAGGTGGCGTCGGCGGTCGCGCTGGCGACGTGCGCGTGCGCCCTGCTCGACGGGGACGACGCCGCGGCCCGCGAGGCGCTCGACGGGGTCCGGGTCGCGCCGCGGGAGCGGCACATGGCGCTGGGCGAGGCGTTCGACATGCTGCTCCGCTACCGCGGCGCGCCGACCGACGGCCGCAAGGCCGACCTGCTGAAGGCGCTGCGCGGGTGCGACGAGGGGCAGGCGCTGGGGCCGGTCGGCGGGTACTTGGTGGGGCGGGTGTACCGCGACCTGGCGCTGCCGGACCGGATGGCCGCCCTGTACGACCGGACGGCGGCCGACGCCCGCGGCCCGCTGGCGGTGCGGATGCTGTTCGACGCCGGCACGTGGTACGACCTGAGCGACCGCCCGGAGCGGGCGCGGGCGCGGTATCAGGCGATCGCGGCGGCCGACCCGACCGGGCTGGGGCCGCTGTCCGAACTGCGGCTGGCCGCGATGTCGCTGCGCGCCGGCGCGGCCGACGACTGCGTCCGCCGCTGCCGCAAGCTGGTCGGCCGCGCCGGGGTGGACCCGAGCGACGTGCTGTCGCTGATGGGCCGCGGGTACGAGGCCAAGCGCAACTACCGCTCGGCCGCCGAGTGCTTCGCCGGCCGCGTACCGAAGGAATGAAAGTGCTGAGTGCTGAGTGCTGAGTGCTGAGTGCTGAGTGCTGAGTCGGAGCAGGAGGCTGGAATTGTTGTGGGCTTGGCGCTCCTGTTTTGGCTCAGCACTCAGCACTCAGCACTTTTATGTTGGTCGGTTGACGCGGTTGAGGAACGCCAGGATCGCGGCCACCGCCCGGTACACCTCCGGCGGGATCTCCTGATCCAGTTTCAGCCGGCTGAGCACCTGCACGAGGTTCGCGTCCTGGCGCACGGGGACGGCGTTCTTCCTCGCCAGCTCCAGAATCTGCTCGGCGGTGCGGCCCTTGCCCTTCGCCACCACCTTCGGCGCCGCGTCCGACGCCGGGTCGTAGCGGAGCGCGACGACGCGCTTCTGATTCGGCTTGTCGGCCATCGCTACGCCCTCACGTCGAGTACCGAAATCGCGTCCGGGCGGCCCGCCTGCGTCGCCCCGGCGGCGCGCCGGCGGCCCGCCGGTAACTCGCCCGACGACCGCACGTCCAGCAGCACTTCGCTGAACCCCTCGGCGGTCAGTTCGGCGTTCAGTTCCGGCAGCGCGGCCCGCACGCGGTCGCGCACCTCCGCGCGGTCGAGGTAGATCGTGGCGCGGAACCGGTCGCCGCTCAGCCCGGCGTCGATCCAGGTTTCGCCCAGGTCGTTGAGCGGCACGTGCATGAACACGCGGAACCGGCCGGCGCGCTCGGCGTCGGCCTGGTCGGGCCGGTGCTGCGGCTCGAGCGACAGGCTGAGCGTCTTCCACTCGCCGCGGTCCGGGAACGGCACCTGGAGGAAGTACGGGGTGTTGTTCGCCTGGGCGATGGTGTTGGCGGCCTGCTGCGCCTCGATGCCGCGAAGGGCCGCTTCGGCGGCCGGCGCGCGGGCCGCCTGTCCCGCGTCGTTGACCGCTTGCAGCAACCGCAGCAGATCGCCCTTCAAATCCCCGGCGACCGCCGCATGGACCTTCGCCGCCGGGACGTCGCCCCGCGCCTCCGGCGTCGCGTCGGCTCGCGCCGGGATTGATTCGAGCTTCGGGTTATCGCCCTTCGCTCCCTCGGCCTTCGGCGCCTCGGCCTTCGGCCCCTCAGGACTCAGCTTGGCGTCGGGGCTTGGCTTGGCGTCGAGGTTCGGTTTGGCCTCGGCGCCCGGCTTCGTCGCGATACTCGGTTTGGCCTCGAATGCGCTCAGTTCCGCGACGAGTGCGCTCGGATCGACCGCGGGCGCGCCTGGGTCGGCCGCTCGGCTCGGGGCGGTCGTGGGTGTGCCGACGGTCGCCGCCAGCACCCGCGCGACGTCGGGCTGCCCGCGCGACGGGACAAGGGCCGCAGCGGGACCGCGGAGCAGCGGCGTCGGGCCTTCGACCAGCCGGGCGAGCTTGGCCTCGTAGTGCAGGCCGCCGCTCTCGATCAACTGCCGCAGTTGCGACGCGTCCGGCGGCACCGGCCGCGGCGGCACGAGGGTGCGGAGCGTGGTCTCGACCGCGGCCGCCGCCTCCCGCACCGGGGTCGGCACCGGCGGGGCGGTCGGCTTCGGCGGGGCGGTCAGCGTCGCGAGTTCGGCCTGAAGCGACTTCAGCGTGGCCGGGAGCGTCGGCGCGGGGGTGCGGAGGACCGCGGTCGCCACCTCGACCGCCTCGGGCGGGTTCTGGGGCGGTGGCGGTGACAGCCGGATGCCGGCCGGGGTGCGCTCCACCTGAAGCACGAACCGGCTGCCGGCGGCGAGCGGCTCGACCGCCGTCGCAACCTGTTCCACGCCGTCGAGTTGCACGCGGACGCGGCCGTCGGGCAGCGGCGCGATCACATCGACCACCGCCAGCCGCGGCGGGGGCAGCGCCGGGGCGTCCCCGCGCGCCGCTTGCGCGCGGGCCGACCCGGCCGACACGTCCGGCAATGCGCCGCGCGCCGCGACTTGCGCCCCACCGCCGGCGGCCGGCGCGAGCGACCTCTGGGCGGTCCCGGGGGGCTGGGGGACCGACAGCTCGATCGTCGGGTTCGGCCCGTTGGCCGTGGCCGGTGAGACGCGCACGAAGAGGGCCGCGCCCGGTTGCAGTTGCTGGCCCGGCGGGGTTCGGATCGTCAACGACTGCCCGCTCACGTTCAGAACCGCTTCCCGCGGCGAGACGGACGTGACGACCGCGTTGAGCAACTCGCCCACCGGCACCGCGGCGAGGTCGCCGGCCACCACGCGCGCCGCCGGGGCCGACCCTTGCAGGGCGGAAGCGACCGTCGCGGCGTCGAGCGGGTTCAGTTGCATCACCCTTACTTTATCCCATCTTCCGCGAAGTGCCCGAAAGGTCAGTTGTGCGGCGTAAGATTCCCTACCGCCGGCAGAATCGACTCAAGTTCCGGTCGCAAAGTTCCGATTGAGGCCGACATGGACATCAGCGCTCCCGGCCTCGGCGTTCTGGCACAGACGATGGACGTCGCCATGCTGCGGCACCGCGTCATCGCCCAGAACGTCGCCAACGTGAACACGCCCGGCTACCGGCGGCGCGAGGTGACGTTCGAGGCCGACCTGGCGAAGGCGCTGGCCGCCCCCGAACCGATCGCGCACGTGAAGCCGCAAATCGTCGTCGCCGACGGCCCAGAGCGGGTGGACGGCAACACCGTGGACATCGACCGCGAGATCAACGACCTCGGCCGCAACGCGCTGGTGTACCAGGCCGCGGCGCAGATCATCAGCAACCGCGTGGCGTCACTGCGGGCGGCGATCGCGGGACGCTAGGGCGGTGTTTGGTTTTTCGCCTTTGGTGTTTTGTGCCTGACGGCAACCAGAGCACCATTCGCGACGAGAACCGAACACAAAACACTGAAAACCAAACACGAAACACCAAATAGCCATGCCGTTCAACACCGCGTTGGGTGCCGGGGCGATCAGCGGGTCGGGGATGTCGGCCGAGCGGTTCCGGATGGAGGTGATCGCGAACAACCTCGCGAACGCCAACTCCACCCGCTCCGCCAACGGCGGCCCGTTCCGCCGGCAGGATGTGGTGTTCGCCGAGGTGCTTGGCACGGTCGCCGGCCCCGGGTCGCCGGTCGCGCTCGGCGGGGTGCAGGCGGTCGAGGTGGTCGAAGACCCGACCGAACTGCCGCGGGTGTACCAGCCCGGGCACCCGGACGCGGACGCCGAAGGGTTCGTCCGCATGCCGAACGTGCAACTGCCTATCGAGATGGTCAACCTGCTGACCGCGTCGCGGGCGTATGAGGCGAACCTGCGGGCCGCCCAGACCTTCCGCCAGATGAACGAGCAGGCGCTGTCGCTGCTCCGGGGGTAATTCATGGCCGTCGAACTGCTTACTCCGCTCGCCCCGCTGCCGCGGCTCGAACCGCTGGCCCCGCAGTCCGCGCCCGAACTCGCCCCGGCCGGCGGGAGCGGGTTCGCGACCGTCCTGAGCGGCCTGTTGGACAACAACCGCCAGGCCAACGCCGCCGCGGACGCCGCCGTCACCGCGCTGGCGACCGGCGAAGCCCAAGACCTGCACACCGTATCGCTCGCGGTCGCGCAGGCCGACCTGTCGTTCCGGCTGCTGCTGGAACTCCGCAACCGGCTCGCGGACGCGTTCCAGGAAGTGACGCGGATGCAAGTGTGACCGCCTTCGGCGGAAATCTCAAAACCCAAATCACAAAACTCAATCAAGATGGGCTCGCTTGTTTTGTTTGGGATTTGGATTTTGTGATTTGAAGTTTACTTCGGAGAAGTATGGAAACGCTCCGCCGCCTCATGACGCAGCTCCGCGAGTTCTGGGCCGGGCTCAGCCTGCCGAGGCGGATTCTGCTCGGCTTGGTCGCAGCCGGCATCGCGGCCGCCGTCGGCGTCGCCGCGTTCCTGTCCGGCACCACCTACGTGCCGGTGTACCGCGACCTCGCGCCCGATGAGGCCGGGGCGATGCGGACCACCCTCACCGCCCAGAACATCCCCGTTCAGCTTTCGGCCGACGCCACCGCGGTGCTCGTCCCGCAGGAGCGGCTACCCGAGGCCCGCGTCACACTCGCCGGCGCCGGCCTGCCCACCCGCGGCGGCAAGGGGTACGAGCTGTTCGACGAAACCTCGCTGCTGACCACGCCGTTCGTGCAGAGCGTCAACTACCAGCGGGCGCTGCAGGCCGAACTGTCGCGGTCGATCGGGCAGTTGGAGTCGGTCCAATCGGCCCGCGTCCTGATCGCCAAACCGGAGCCGAGCCCGTTCGTCCGGGACGAAAAGCAGCCGACGGCGAGCGTGATCATTAAACTGAAGCCGGGGGCGGTGATGAGCCGCCCGACCGCGGCCAGCGTGGTGTCGCTCGTCGCCCGCAGCGTCGAGGGGCTGAAGCCGGAGAACGTCACCGTCGTGGATTCCGGCGGGCGGCTGCTCTCCGACCCGCACGCGGCCGAGCGCGAGTCGCTGCCGGCGACGCAGTTGGAGTACCGCCGCGAACTGGAGGCGTACCTCGCGGAGAAGGCCGAGAAGATGCTCGCCCAGCACCTCGGGCCGGGCCGGGCGGTCGTGCAGGTGAGCGCCGACATCAACTTCCAGCGGCTCAAGGAGACGTCGCGGACGTACTCGCCGGACGGCCGCGTCGCGAAGTCGGAACTGACCACGACCTCGAAGTCGAGCGGCGGCGGGCCGCGCGGCGTGACCGGGGCGCGGGCGAACGTCGCCGCGGCCGGCGGCGGGGCGCCCCTCAACAGCAGCAGCGGGGGCGGCTCGACCTCGTCGGACGAAACCATCCGCACCGACTACGCTCTGTCGGAAGTCGTCCGCGACATTGAAGATCGGCTCGGGGCGGTGACCCGGCTGTCGGTCGCGGCGATGGTCGATCTCAACCCGCCGGCCGAGGGCCAGCCGGTGATTTCCGCGACCGACGCGGCGGAACTCATCCAGCGGGCCATCGGAACCCGCAGCGGCCGCGACGAGGTGAAGGTCACGAACGCCCGCCTGACCGGGCCGATCGGCCCGACGGACGTCGACGACACGCTCGGCAAGCTTCAGCGGTTCCAGGCGTATGTCGGGTTAGCCCGCAATATCAGTCTGGCACTGGCGGCCTTCTTGGTGGTATGTATGGTGGCACTGCTCGCGTTCCGGCGGCGCGCGGTGCCCACCCCGGAGCCGACCCCGGCGGCGCCGGCCGCCCCGACCGCCGACGAGCGGCGGAACGCGGAACTGGGCCGGTTCCTCGACATGGCCCGCGACGACCCGGACCGCGTCGCCGCGGTGCTGAGGGCGATGGTCGGCGCGTGACGTGATTCGGAGTGCGGATGGCCTGGCCCTCGTGGCACAGGCTTTCCAGCCTGTGCGCCGCCGAGCGGAGGGCGCACAGGCTGGAAAGCCTGTGCCACAAGAACGGGCCGATTCGGAGTACGGATGGCCGAGGCCCCTGGCGACGACGTGGCTGCGCTGCTCATCCGGCTGATGCCGACCGAGGTTGCGGAAAACATCCTCGGCAAGCTCGGCGGGGATGCGTCGGCGCGTCTGCGCACCAAGCTCGCCGCGCCCGCCCCGGCCCCGCCGCCCAACGAGATCGACGCCGCCCTCGCCCACTTCTTCGACCTCCAGCGGATCTCCGAGCGCATGCCGCCCGCCCCGCCGCCGGAACCCGAGCCGCCCAAAGAACCTACGCCCGCCGAAGAGATCCGCGCGCTGCCGCCGCAAGCCCTCGCCAAGGCACTGGAGGGCGAGCAGGCGGGCACGGTCGCGCTCATCCTCGGCAGCCTCGACCCGCTCGCCGCCGGGCAGGTGATCCAGCGCCTGCCGCTCGACGTGCGCGCCGAGGTCACGCTCCGCATGTCCAAGCCCGGCGCGCGGAATCCGGTGCTGCTCGACAAGCTCATGAAGGCGGTCGCGGACAAGGGCCGGCGGCTGCGGGAGCTGCCGAAAGAGCCGTCGCAGGACGAACTCATCACCAACCTGGCAGACATGTTGCGCGCCGTGCCGCGGGCCGAGCGGCTGCCGGTGGTCAAGAAGCTCGAAGCCGCCGACCCAGAACTGGCCGCGAAGATCACCGAGAAGCTGTACCGCATTGAGGACCTGCTCAAAATCCCCGACCGGCAGATTCAGACGCTGCTCGGCAAGCTCGACGTCAAGACGCTGGCCGTCGCCCTCAAGGGGGCCGACCCGGCGCTCATGGCGAAGGTCAGCAACAACATGTCCAGTCGCTCGCGCGAGGTGCTGGCCGACGAGACCGCGCTGCTCGGCGCGGTGCCGTCGTCGCGCGTGAAGGAGGCTCAGGCCAAGGTGATCGCGGCGGTGCGGAAGGCTGAGGAAGATGGGGAGATTACGCCCGAAGAGTAACGGGGGCGGGGCGCGCACGCCGCCGGGAACTGCGCCTCACAGTTTGTCACGCTGCGACGCACTTCCGACCGCCGTTTTACTGCCGCCATAAATCTCTCTCTGCCCGTCGAAACCGCCGCCCGGCTTGTGAAAAATTTACCGATCTCGTCGCCTCCGGTCGCGCACCGGCCGCGGACGCGACCCATGTTACCGGTGCCTCGGATTCCGACCCCAGCGCCTTGCAACGGCCGCCGCGAGCGGCTATCTGCGACCTCGGGTCTGTTTCGTCCCCGCAACGGTTTGCGGGGAGTGTCGCCTAACGGGGACGCCCAATGCGGTCCGCAACGATCACCCCGACGGGGTTCGATCGAGTGCCGTTCGAGTGCCGGCTGCGGTTCCACCGCCCGCTGAAGGGCGTCGAGGTGGTCCCGGCCGACTCGGTCACGACCGCCCCGCGCCCGCTGCCGCCGGCCGCGCCGCCGAAGCCCGACCCCGCCCCCGCGCCGGTTCCGCCGCCCGCACCCGCCGCCACACCCGCACCCGCACCCGCCGTTGACTTCTCGCAGACGGAACTCGCCCGCGAACTCGCCGCCGACCGCGACCGCATTGAGGCGGTCCTCGCGGAGGTCCGCGGCGACGTCGCCTCGCTCCGCAAGGAGCGCGCCGCCAAGATCGAAGACCTCCAGCGGGTCGCCATCGAACTGGCCCTCACCATCGCGTCCCGCCTGCTGCACGAGCGGGTGAGCACCGGCGACATGGCGATGGACGCGAAGGTCCGCGACATGATCGCCCAACTGGGCGAGGACGTGGTCGTCAGTGTTCGGCTGAACCCGGACGACCTGGAACTGCTCAAAACGAGGCTGGCCGGCAAGCCGCTGTCGGCCGACCGCGACGACCCGCGATACATCCCGGACGCCACCCTGAACCGGGGCGCGTGCCAGGTGGACGGCCGCGACTCGATGCTGCTGTCGGACGTGGCCCGCGAGTTACAGGACATTCGCGACGACCTGCTAG
>JAESFG010000313.1_pt1 | contig 29748 bp, 30 predicted proteins | sample 9269371 | NCBI WGS metagenome assembly JAESFG01 (sample SAMN14506227, study PRJNA617093) | algae metagenome | isolation source: Aetokthonos hydrillicola CCALA 1050 (B3-Florida) and co-occurring... | place: USA: South Carolina | collected 2013-01-01 | reverse complement strand
GCTGTCGCAGCGGTAGACGCGGCCGGGGGCGATCACGCGGATCGGCGGCTTTTGCGACACCATCGTGCGGACCTGCACCGGGCTCGTGTGCGTGCGGAGCAGGAGCCGCGAGCCATCCGCCTTTGGATGGAAATAGAACGTATCATGCTCCTGCCGCGCCGGGTGCTCGGCCGGGATGTTGAGCTTGGTGAAGTTGAGGTCGTCGGTCTCGATATCGGGCCCTTCGGCGACCGCGAAACCCATGTCGGCGAAGATCTCGATGACCTCGTCGTAGACTTGGCTCACAGGGTGGATGCGGCCTTCCGCCAACGGCCCGGGGCGAACCGGGAGCGTGACGTCGGCGCGCTCGGAGGCGAGACGGGCCGTCAATGCTGCTGCCGCGAGTTCACCCTTACGGGCCTCGAGCGCCGTACCGACCCTATCCTTCAGCGCATTGACGGCCGCACCGAAGGATTTGCGCTCCTCCGGCGGAAGCTTGCCGAGCCGCTGCATCAGATCGGCGACACGGCCCTTCTTGCCGAGCGCTGCCACGCGTACCTGCTCCAGCGCTGCCATGTCGGCCGCACCGGATACGTCGGATAGGAGAGAACGTTCGAGCGACTCGAGGTCGTCGGCAGCCATCGTTCGCCTCGTGGATGAAAGGGACAGGGCGGCGACGGGCGGTCCGGGAGCGCGTGGGCCGCGCCCCCGTCAGGGTTCGGCCGTCAGGCCGCCGTCGCAGCCGGCGGGTTGGAGCAGTGCTTGGCCGCCTGGGCGACCAGTGCCTTGAAGCCTTCCGCGTCACGGACGGCGAGGTCGGCGAGGACCTTCCGGTCGATGACGATGCCGGCCTTGTTGAGACCGTCGATGAAACGGCCATAGGTCATGCCGTGCTCGCGGACAGCGGCGTTGATCCGCTGGATCCAGAGCGCACGGAACGTGCGCTTGCGACGCTTCCGGTCCCGGAAGGCGTACTGCATCGACTTCTCGACCGCCTGCTTGGCGATGCGGATCGTATTCTTGCGGCGTCCGTAGAAGCCTTTGGCGGCCTTCAGGACTTTCTTGTGCTTAGCGTGGGCGGTGACGCCGCGCTTGACGCGTGCCATGGGGTGAACTCCGGCTTTGGCGAGGTTGGAAACTCAGGGCTGAGGCGGGTTCGCTCAGCGGGCGTAGGGCATGTACTTCTTGACGATCTTGGCGTCGCTGTCGTTCAGCACCATCGTGCCGCGCGCCGAGCGCACGAACTTCGCCGTCCGCTTGATCATGCCGTGACGCTTGCCCTGTGCCTGGGCCTTCACCTTGCCGGTGCCGGTCATCTTGAACCGTTTCTTGGCACCGCTCTTGGTCTTCTGCTTGGGCATTTGACTACTCCTGTCTCGTGGAGCCGAGTTTCACGCGGCCCGCTGAACGCGGATCTCGCGGCCCCGAAGGGCGACTGGCCGTTCTTGGTTGCATGTAAAATAGCCGCCACGGCATGCCCCGCCGGGCGGCTTGCGCGGCGTATATAGCCGGAGGCCGGCTACGCCGCAACCCTCGAGCGATGCGAAACGGGCCTACTTCGGCGCCAGCACCATGATCATCTGGCGGCCCTCGAACTTGGGCTCGGACTCGACCTTGGAGATTTCCGTCAAGTCTGCCTTCACGCGCCGCAGGAGGTCCATGCCAAGCTCGGTGTGCGCCATCTCGCGGCCACGGAAGCGGAGCGTGACCTTGACCTTGTCGCCTTCCTCGAAGAACCGCCGGATTGCCCGCATCTTCACGTCGTAATCGTGATCGTCGATGTTGGGGCGCATCTTGATTTCTTTGATCTCGACGATCTTCTGCTTCTTGCGCGCCTCGGCCGCCTTCTTCTGCTCCTGGTACTTGAACTTGCCGTAGTCCAGGATCTTTACGACCGGAGGTTGAGCATCGGGAGAGATCTCGACGAGATCGAGGCCGGCTGCAGTTGCGCGTTCGATAGCGTCGAAGCGGCTGACAACGCCGACATTCTGGCCAGTTTCGTCGATCAGGCGAACTTCACGCGAGCGGATCTGATCGTTGATCCGTGGGCCGGACTGCTCGCGCTCGGGCGGGCGCACATTTGGACGGCGGATGTTGAGCCTCCCTCGGTGGCTTCGGGTGGAAAGACGGCACGCAGCGGGTATCGCCCCTTGACAGGGTCAAAGGCGCCCGCAGTGAGGAAAATCGGAAATGTCGTGCGCCGAGTCAAGCTCCGCGGCCTGCCGGATGGGCGCTTCCGCGGCGCGCTGCATAACTTTCGACCAGCTGGGTCCCGAGGACTTCATCGTAAACGGCAAGCGTGGCCCGCTTCATGGCGTCGAGCGAGAACGCGGCCTGGACCCGTGCGCGTGCGCGGGCGGCCATCGCCGTGCGGGCCTCGGCAGAAAGGGCGAGGGCGTCCGCGACCGCCGTTGCGAGGGCGGCAGGGTCTGCTGGCGGCACGAGCCAGCCGGTGGTCTCGCTCGCTGGCACGGCGGGTGCGGCCGCGACCGTCTCCTGCGGGGCGCCGATCGCCGTCGCGACGACCGGACAGCCCATCGCCTGGGCCTCTGCCGCGGTGCGCCCGAAGGCCTCTGGCTCGGTCGAGGCAACGACGGCGACGGCGGCTGCCGCGAACGCCGCCGGCATATCGCTGACGTGGCCGACGCGCAGCACGCGGCCAACGAGGCCGGCCTCGCCAATCCGACGATCGAGTTCGGCAACGTAGGCATCGCGCCCTTGAGCGTCGCCGGCGAGCACAACGACCGCATCACCGAGACGGTGGTCGGCTGCGAGCTGGGCGGCCGCGTCGATCATCACGGTCTGACCCTTCCATCCGGTGAGGCGGGCGGGCAGCAGAATGATCTGCGCTTTGCCCGGCACGCCCCAGGCCGATCGCAGGGCAGCAACGCGCTCGGGCGCAATAGCGGCGGGATCGAACTCGCCGACGTCGACGCCGCGATGGATGACGCGGATCTTGTCGGCTGGCGTGCCGTAGCGGGCCATGATCAGATCGCGCGTGAAGTTGGAGTTGGCAATCACCAGCGTGCCACGCGCCATCACGCCATTGTACCAGCGCTTGAGTGCGCTCTTTTCCGCGTAGGCGCCGTGATAAGTCGTGACGAACGGGCGCCCGGTCCAGCGCGCTGCGAGGTAGGCGCTCCAGGCCGGGGCACGGCTCCGAGCATGAAGCAGTGCGACGCCCGTGCTGCGAACATGCCGGGCGAGTGCGCGCGCGTTGGCGATGATCGTCACAGGGTTCTTGCTCTCGGCCGGAAAGGGCACGAGGACGCCGCCGACGGCGCCGATCCGCTCCGCCATGCGGCCTCCGGCCGTGAAGACCTCTGCCCGGGCACCGGCCGCGGCGAGCGCGGCCGCGATCTCGATCGCCGACAGTTCGGCCCCGCCCGCATCGAGGCGCGGCACGATCTGCAGTATGGTCGGCGCGGGCGCCGGCATGGTGCCATCCTCTCAACGGTCGCGGAGCACCCTTTAGAATGACCTCATCCGAGCCGCAATTCCTGGACGTCGGACCGGCAGACGAGGCGCGTCACATCGCGGTGCTGGCGAGACCGGGCGGCGCACCGGGGCTCTTCTGGCTCTCGGGCTTCAAGTCCGACATGGTCTCGACGAAGGCGACCGCTTTGGACGCCTACGCAGCGGAGCACGGCCTCGCCGTCACGCGGTTCGACTACTCCGGCCATGGCCAGTCGGGAGGGCGGTTCGAGGACGGCACGATCGGGCGTTGGCTCGACGAAGCCGAGGCCGTGTTTCGGCAAGTGTCTCGCGGCCCGAAGATCGTCATCGGATCGAGCATGGGCGGCTACATCGCGCTGCTGCTGCTCCGTCGCTTGATGGATCGCGCCCCTGACGAAGCCCGGCGGATCGGCGCGCTCGTCCTCATCGCGCCGGCCTGGGACATGACGGAAGAACTCATGTGGAAGGAGATGCCGGCGGCCGCCAAGCGGGATCTTGAGACGACAGGGGTCTGGCTCAGGCCTTCCCTCTATGGCGATCCCTACCCGATCACCCGGCAGCTCATCGAAGAAGGGCGCCAGCATCTGTTCGCCCGCAAGACGTGGGACCCGGGCCGCCCCGTGCACGTGATCCACGGTCTCCTCGATCCGGACGTCCCGTGGGAGCATACGCTCGACCTCGCGAGCTTTCTCGCCGGCGACCACGTGCGCGTGAGCGCCGTACCCGACGGCGAACATCGGCTGTCGCGGCCAGAGGACATTGCACTGCTGTTCGACGTGATCGGCAATTTACGCGCGGAGATCGCGGCGGGTTAGCGCTTTTCCGCCGTCCGGCCGTCCGGCAGCCATGCGCGGACCGCAGCCTCCAGCGCGGCCGGACCGGCTTCGGATGCCACCGCTTCGGGGATGACCCAGAGGCGGTAGTCGGCCGAGACCACGGGCTGGCGGCACGTGAGCCGGCCACCCGTGACGGCACAAGTCGTATCGGCCGTCACGACGCGTTCTTCCCGCCGATCGTGACGCATGATGCGGAGATCGATCGGCTGCACGGCTGCGCTCGCGGCGCCGAGGTCGACGTAGCGGAACACGCACGTCAGCGCATGACTGCAGGCCCCCGCTCGGGCGCCGAGCGTATTGCCCGTGCCGAGTGCCCCCCAGCGGGTCACCTCGCGGGCCGGGCGGTCGGCGCCGGCACCGATCATGCAGCGATTGGCGAGGCAGACGACAGGGTCGGCGCTTTTCTCGAGACGCCGGATTCCGCGGTCGCCGGGCTCCATCGCAAGCAGGAGCGTGACGCGCGTCGAAGGAGGCACAGGGGTCGCCGGCGGAGCATTCCGAGACGGTGCGTTACCGACATCCGATACGGGTGGCGCGGGGTCGGCTGGAGCAGCGGCCGCAGCAGCCGGGGCAACGGGCTGCCGGGCGATTTCCTCACGCAGCGCCGCAAGTTCGGCTTCTCGACGTGCCGCGCGCTCCTCCGCCTCGGCGATGCGCCGCTCGGCCTCGGCCGACATAACGGGCGGCTGCGCTTTCGGCACCGGTGCAGAGTCCGGCGAGGGCGGTGCTTCCGCCTTGGCCGGCTGTTCAATCGGAGGCGCCGCCGCTGGTGCTGTCTCTTCGGCGGCGAGCATCGCGCGACGGCGCTCCTCCGCCTCGGCGCGGGCGCGCGCCAGCATGTCGGCCTCGTCGGCCTGCCGGCGTGCAGTGTCGTCGGGTTTCGGCGCGGCGGCCTGCGGCGCGGCCGGGGATTTGGGTTCAGACGCCGGTCGATCCCTCGCCGCGCTAGTCGACTGCGCCTCGGCAGCGAACCCTTGCGCCATGCGATGTGCCGCGTCGTTGGCGAAAGCCAGGTAGGAGCAGCCACCCAACACGGCCGCCGCGATCCCCCCGCGAAGTGCCCAGCGCATGATGTCTCCACATCGGCACGCGTGATCGTGCACCACGGCGGACTTCGCCGCCCGGCACGCGAGCGGAACATCCCGAGCAAGTTTGGCAGGACCACGGAGGTTTGAGGGTATCTGCGCGGCGGAGTTCAGGCGGCGAGCGCGCGCAATCCCTCGCGATAGGTCGGGTACGCAAGCTGGACGCCGAGGTCTGTCTTGATGCGATCGTTTCGCACGCGCTTGCAGGTCGCGTAAAAGCTCGCCGCCATCGGCGTCATCGCCGCCGGATCGAACGGGGTTTCGGGCGGCACCGGCATGCCGATCAGTTCAGCCGCATAAGCCACCACATCCTGGGGCGGGGCCGGCTCGTCATCGGTCACGTTGTAGATGTCGTGGCCGGGCGTGCGATCGATCGCGCAGAGAAGGGTGGTGGCGATATCGTCGACATGGATGCGGTTCGAGACATAGCCCGGCTTGACGATGCGCCGGGCGGTGCCAGCGCGCAGGTTCTCGACCGCATTCCGACCCGGGCCGTAGATGCCAGCGAGGCGGAAAACGTGGGTCGGTTTGCCGCTCGCCCGGCCGAGGTCAAGCCAGGCCCGCTCGGCCGCGATGCGGTGTCCGGTCCGCGTCAGCGTCGGCTCGGGCGGCGTGGTCTCGTCGACCCAGCCACCGGCCGCATCGCCGTAAACGCCGATCGTTGACAGGTAACCGATCCACTGAAGCCGTGGCGCGGCAGCGATATCTTCCGCGTGCTGCGCGAGTGCGGAATCGGTGCCCGGTCCAGCAGGAATCGAGACGACGACATGCGTTGCCGATCGGATGGCGTCGGCGAGCTCAGACGACGGACGTTCACCCGAGAACGCGATGCCATGCCAGCCGTGCGCTGACAGCGCCGCCGCGCCGTCGAGCGTGCGGGCCGTTCCGGCGATATTCCACCCCCGCGATGCGAGGCGCCACGCAAGTGCGCGCGCCGAGTAGCCGAGGCCTAGACAAAGGAGCTTCATGCCATTGCCTCTTCGATCTCCCACTCGGCACGGACGGCCTCGTCCGTCTCGCGGTCGAGGCAACGGCGGCGAAGTTCGGCGACCGCGTCCGGAGCACCGAGCCGGGGCGCCGCCCAGGCTGCCATCGCGCGCACGAGTGGCGAGGGGTCGTCCGTCAGACGGGATACGGCCGGAAAGAGCGATGGATCGCCGGAATTGCCGGCGGCGATCAATGCATTGCGCACGACGCGGTCGCGGCCGGTCCGCTTGACCGGCGTGCCGGCGAAACGGGCGCGGAACGCCGCGTCGTCGAGGCCGAGCAGATCGGCGATCGGCGGATCGTCGGTTTCGGCACGCGCTGCAAAGCGGGTCTCGCGCGCCGCCTCGGCGAACTTGTTCCACGGGCAGACGGCGAGGCAGTCGTCGCAGCCGAACACGCGGTTGCCCATAGGTGCGCGAAACTCGTGCGGAATGTGGCCTTTATGCTCGATCGTCAGATAGGCGAGGCAGCGGCGCGCATCGAGCCGATAGGGAGCCGGAAACGCGGCTGTCGGACAAACGTCGAGGCAACGGCGACACGAGCCGCAATGATCTGCCTCGGGAGCATCCGGCAGCAACTTCGCCGTCGTCAGGATCGCGCCGAGGAACAGCCACGATCCGTGGTGGCGCGAGACGAGATTGGTGTGCTTGCCCTGCCAGCCGAGGCCCGCCGCGGCAGCGAGCGGCTTTTCCATGAGCGGAGCCGTGTCGACGAACACCTTGACGTCGGCGCCAGCGGCCTGCGCGAGAAACGAAGCGAGTTGCTTGAGGCGGCTTTTCAGGACGTCGTGATAGTCGCGGCCCTTGGCGTAGACGGAGACGACGCCGCGTTCGCGCGCCGCCAGCGCGGTCATCGGGTCATTCGCCGGCGCGTAGCTCAGGGCGAGCATGACCACCGACTGCGCGGCGGGCCACAGCACCCTCGGATCGCAACGCCGATCGGCGTTCTCTGCCATCCAGGCCATGTCGCCGTGCAGGCCCTCGGCGAGAAACGTCTGCAGCCGCCCGGCAGCCGCCGGAATGGCATCCGGCGTCGTGATCCCGATCGCGTCGAAGCCGAGTTCGGACGCCCGGCGGCGCAGGCGCTCCTCGATCGGCTCGGCGGCGGGATCCGGCATGGCGCGCGTCTCAGAAATCCGGGTCGGCATAATGGGCCGGGGGCGGAGCTCCGGGAACGCGGTCGGCGAGGATCGGACGCATGGAGGGGCGCGACTTGACGCGCTGGTACCAGAGCTTGGCCGACGGGAACTGGTCCCACGGCACTTCACCGAGGTAGTCGGCGCAAGACAAGTGCGCCGCTCCGGCAAGGTCGGCGAAGCTCAACATGTCGCCGGCGAGCCAGCGTCGGTTGTCGGCCAGATAGGCCACATAGCTCAGGTGGTAGCGCAGGTTTACGCGGATCGCCCGCATGACGCCGGCGTCGGGAGCGATAGCAGCGCTCTTGCGCGGATAAACCTTCTCGACCAGCAGTTCGCGCGTCACCTCGCGGTCGCACTTGCGGTGAAACCAGTCCACCAGTCGGCGCACTTCCGCCCGGTCTTCGCGGCTACCGGGGAACAGCGGGACCGACAGGCCATCGCGCGGGTGTGTGCGGACCTCCTCGGCGACGAACTCGGAGATGGCGTAGGCGCCGCACAGGATCGGACCGCCCTGCAGGGAGAGAACGGGAAGCTCGCCGGCCGGGTTGAGCGACAGGAACTCCGACCGCCACTCCCACGGCCGCTCTTCCCGGAGCTCGAATTCGAGGCCGATTTCGGCGAGCGCCAGCCGGATGGAGCGGGAAAACGGGCAGAGCCGGTAGTGGGTCAGCACGTGCATTTCCGCTTTCGACCATCGCGATCCGGCGCGGTCAAGGCAGATCGTCCGGGACCGCCGTCACCGATCGGCACCATGCGGCGTCTCGCCAACGCGCGCGGCTCTGCTAAACACCCGCGATGCTCTCCATTCGAAGCCGTGCGATTCACGGCTTCGCGGGAGGCGACATCCGTCGAGACCGGCCACACTCCCGGGAGACATTCGAATGGCACTCTGGATCGTGGTGGTGCTCGGCCTTATCGAAGGCTTGACCGAGTTCATCCCCGTCTCCTCGACGGGGCATGTGCTGCTGGCCGGGCACTTCCTCGGCTTCAACTCGCCGGGCAAGACCTTCGAGGTGCTGATCCAGCTCGGCGCGATCTTGGCGATCCTGACTGTCTATGCTGCGCGTCTCACCAAGCTCGCATTCTCGCTGCCCTCCGATCCCAAGGCCCGTCGGTTCGTCGTCGCGATCCTTGTGGCGTTCCTGCCGGCCGCGGTGCTTGGCGCTGCGCTTCACTCGGTCATCAAGCAGGTGCTGTTCGAAACACCTATCTTGATCTCGGTGATGCTTATTCTCGGCGGTATCGTGCTGCTGATCGTCGATCGGCTCGAGCTTCAGCCGCGCTACACCGACGTAATGGACTATCCAATCTCGCTCGCTGTGAAGATCGGCCTTTGCCAGTGCGCTGCGCTGGTGCCCGGCGTCTCACGCTCGGGAGCCACGATCGTCGGCGCCCTTCTCCTCGGCACCGACAAGCGGTCGGCTGCAGAGTTCTCGTTCTTCCTCGCCATGCCGACGATGGCCGGCGCATTCGCCTACGACCTCTACAAGAACAAGTCGCTGTTGGCGGCCGATGACGTCGTGGCGATCGCGGTCGGGTTCGCAGTCGCGTTCGTGTGCGCGGCTTTCGTGGTGCGCTTCCTGCTCGACTACGTGAGCCGGCATGGGTTCGCGCTGTTCGGGTGGTGGCGAATTCTGGTCGGCGGTGCAGCGCTCGGCGCGCTGCTGGTGCTCGGCTGATCGGCCGATCAGGCGGCGTGCGAGGTCGCGCCTTCGGTCAGAATGACGTGCAGGGCGTGCTCGTCCTTGGCAGCGCGCAAGCGCTCGAGCGCGCGGGGATCGCGAACGAGCCGCGAGATCCGCGCCAGGGCCTTCAGGTGATCGCCGCTCGCGTGCTCGGGTGCGAGCAGCAGGAAGATTAAGTCGACAGGCTGGTCATCGACCGCCTCGAAATCGACAGGCTCCGGCAGGCGCGCAAAGAGACAGATGATCCCTTTCAGCGCCTTGAACTTCACGTGCGGGATCGCGATGCCACGGCCGAGACCCGTGGAGCCGAGCCGTTCCCTCTGCAACAGGGTATCGAATATGTCCCGCTGCGGAAGGCCGGTGAGTTCGGCGGCCCGTTCAGCCAATTCGCAGAGCGCCTGCTTCTTGGTCTTGACCCGCAACGAGGGGATGATCCCTTCCTGCGAAATCAGATCGCCCAAATCCATTTCAATCCTCGCCCCCAAAGGGACTACGCGCGCCGCACCCGCAACTCGCGAGGAATGCAGCAACCGTGCCATTCTCAGTTCTCATTGGTCGCTTGATCGGCTCGGGGCGCGAGAACTCGAGGCGCCTGAAGCCTGGGCGGGATCGATCCAGCCGATGTTCCCATCCCCCCGACGGTAAACAACGTTGATGCCGCCGTTTGCTGCGTTGCGGAATACCAGAAAGGGCTCGTCGGTCAAGTCGAGTTGCAGAACGGCTTCGCTCACGGGAAGTTCCCGTACGGTCCGCTGTGTTTCGGCGACGATGACCGGCCCCGTGTCGGCGTCTCCGGCGGCGATGTCATCATCCGCCAGATCGACAACGAAATCGCGCACCTCTTCTTCACGGGCCGGCGCGCGGGCGTGGTTCTGATGGTGATTTTTGAGCCGCCGCTTGTAGCGTCGCACCCGCTTTTCGAGGTGCTCGACCGCGGCATCGGCGCTCGCATAGGCATCGCCGCCTTCCCCAGTGCTTTCGAGCGCAAGGCCCGTCGGCAAGCGGATCGAGCAGGACGTGCGGAAGTGCCCACGCTCCTTTTCAATGCGAACGTGGCAGTCAAGTTTTTGTCCGACGTACTTGTCGAGGACCGAGGTTATCTTCGACCCAACGTAGTCTTGAAAAGCTACGCTGGTGTCGATGTTCTTCCCGGTGACCTGTATTTTCATGGGAATGATCCGGACGTTACCGCTCGCCTACCGTGACGCAACGCGACCGCCCGCTGGATTATCCCTGACCCGTCCCATTTCTGCTGCGCCCCCACAGCGGAAAATCAACCAGGGATCATCGAACGTTAATGCAGTCGGGGTTGCGATGTCAAATGTGTCGCAGTCCTTAGCTGGTGTGGAGGATGGCTCATTGCTAGCCAAACGAGCAGCCCCTCGCTGAACAATTATGCACACTGTCGACCGCCCAACAGGCGCTTTTCCCGCCTTCGCTGAACCGACGATGGTATGCGCATCGCCTCCCGGTACTTTGCGACCGTCCGGCGGGCGATATCTATGCCATCTTCGCGGAGCAGCTCGACGATCCGGTCATCGGAGAGGACACCGTCGGCCGTCTCGGCATCGATCAGCTGCTTGATGCGGTGGCGCACGGCCTCGGAGGAGTGGGCCTCGCCGTCACCTGAAGACGCGATCGCCGAGGTGAAGAAGAATTTCAGTTCGAAAATGCCGCGCGGGGTCTGCATGTACTTGTTGGACGTGACCCGGCTCACCGTCGACTCGTGCATCTTGATGGCGTCGGCGACGGTCTTGAGATTTAGCGGACGGAGATGCTGCACGCCGTACATCAGGAAGCCGTCCTGCTGGCGTACGATCTCCTCAGCGACCTTTAGAATCGTGCGCGCCCGCTGGTCGAGGCTCTTCACCAGCCAGTTGGCGGTCTGCAGGCATTCCATCAGATAACCTTTGTCCTCGGCCGTTCGGGAGGTCGATGAAACGCGGGCGTAATAAGTCCGATTGACGAGCACGCGGGGAAGCGTGTCGGTATTGAGTTCGACGATCCAGCCGCCGTCCGACGCGGCTCGCACGATCACGTCCGGCGCGACCGGCTCGAGTTCCGCACGGCCGAACTTCAATCCGGGCTTCGGGTTGAGCCGCTTCAGCTCGGCGATCATGTCGGCGAGCTCATCCATCTCCACGCCGACCGCACGCCGCAGCGCGGCGATGTTATGGGTGCCGAGAAGCTCAAGGTTTTCCAGCACCTTGGCGATCAGGGGATCGTAGCGGTTCTGGTCCTTGAGTTGCAGAGCCAGGCATTCGGCGAGATTGCGTGCGAAGACACCCGCGGGGTCGCAGGTCTGCAGCCGTGTGAGCACCTGATCGACAAGTTGAGGAGGCGCGCCGAGGCGCTCGGCCACGTCGCCGGTCGTCGCTCTGAGGTAGCCCGCTTCGTCGACGTGATCGAGCAGGTAGCCGCCGATGAAGCGCTCGACCGGGTCGGCGAGCAGCAGCACCAGTTGCTCCTGCAAATGGTCTTTCAAGGTGACTTCGGCCGAAACGAACGCTTCGAGGTTGACGTCGTCGGCCGAGACCGGGCCGCGCTGAGACAACGTCGACCAGTTGCTGAGCGAACCGGGCCCAAGGTCGGTCGGGCTGGCGTCCGGAAACACGTTGTCGGCATCGGTGTCGAGTTCGCGAGCGACTTCCGCGACAGGCCTCTCCGGATCAAGCCACTGGTCGGCATCGCTGCTTTCGGCCCGCTCGGCCACCGGCCCGTCATCGCCGAGATCGGGGAGATCGCCGCCGTCGTTCTCTCCGGCGTCCCGTTCCAGCAGCGGATTGCGTTCGAGTTCGCTTTCGACGAAGGCGCAAAGCTCCAGATTCGACAGGTGCAGCAAGCGGATAGCCTGCTGGAGCTGGGGTGTCATCACCAGCGCCTGGCCCTGTCTCAGCTCGAGCTTGGCAGAAAGGGACATCAGTTCGAACCCGTTCCCCCGTCAGACACCTCGTCCCGGAGGCTCAAGGTCTACGCAGTTCACATTAACCGAACATATCGCCGAGGTAGACCCGCCGCACGTCTTCATTGGCTATGATTTCCTGAGGCTTACCCTGCGTCAGCACTTGACCATCGTAGATGATGTAGGCGCGGTCGATAAGGCTCAAGGTTTCCCGGACGTTGTGGTCTGTGATGAGTACGCCGATGCCTCGCTCGGTGAGATGACGCACGAGCTGCTGGATGTCGCCGACTGCAATAGGGTCGATGCCGGCGAACGGCTCGTCGAGCAGCATGTAGGAGGGTCGCGTCGCCAGAGCGCGGGCGATCTCGCAGCGCCGCCGCTCACCACCCGAGAGGGCGATCGAGGGGGATTTCCGCAGGCGGGTGATGCGGAACTCTTCGAGCAGGCTGTCGAGTTGCTCCTGCCGCTGCTTCTTGTTCGGCTCGACCAGTTCGAGCACCGCCATGATGTTTTGCTCAACCGTCAGTCCACGGAAAATCGATGCTTCCTGCGGCAGATAGCCGATCCCGAGACGGGCACGGCGGTACATCGGCAACTTCGAGACGTCGTGGCCGTCGATGTAGACGCTTCCTTCGTCGACCGGCACCAGCCCCGTGATCATATAGAAGCAGGTGGTCTTGCCGGCGCCGTTCGGGCCGAGCAGACCGACCGACTCGCCGCGCCGCACGGCGACGCTCACGCCTTTGACGACCATCCGGCGTTTATAGGTCTTCTTGACGCCTTCAGCGGTCAGCCACCCTTCGCCGATGGGAACCGGATGACCGCCTGCCCCGCCATTCGGCGCAGCCTGCCGAGCATCCATACGCGTATCGGGGCGGTGCGGTGATCGAGCTTCGGCTACGTCCTGCTCGGCGTCGACGTCTCCGTCGTCGCTCTCGGCTGCCTTCTTGCGAAACGAAAAGATGCGCACGCAGTCCTCGCCTGGCCGCCCCGCGGCCGTCGTTCAATTGGATCGGCTCGCCCGGTCGGTATCCGTGCTCCAGCCGGACGTCGCAGAGCCTCCGCCCGATGGCGGCGCTGCAGGTGCGGCCTTACGGGTCGCCCCCTGCTGCTGCTCGCTCCGCTGTTTCTCTTGAATTTCCTTCAGCTCCTTCGGGTAGAAGACCGCGCACATGCGGCCACCGCAAGCGCCGTCACCGATCGCCTTCGCGTTCGTTTGTGCATTGCCGTCGCCCGGCGCCGACGCGACACCGCCGACCTGCTCCATCCGCGATTGGCCGGTGACCATGTCGATCACCAGCTTGGGGCCGCGGATCACGTTACGGCCCTGCGTTAGGACGACGTCACCGCCGACGGTGACGAGATTGGCCTTCACGTCGAACAGGGCCCAGTCACCGGTGACGCTCTGGTTGTCCTGCGACGTGATGAGAACCTTGCGATTGGCGCGCAGCGTCTGGAGCTGGGTGCTCTCGCCTTCGCCGACGGCCTTTTTGCCCTTCGGCGCCGACGGCTGGTCGGCCATCGTGGCCTGACCCGTGTAGGTCGCGACGAGTTCGGGCGTGCGCACCACGAAGTCGCCCTGCACGACTCGCACGTCACCGCGAAATGTCGCCGTCTTGGCATTGTCGTTGATGAAGAGGTTGTCCGATTCGAGATCGATCGGCGCATTCGGGTCAGTGCTGAAGTTCGCGCCGCCGAGAGCCAGCGCCGGCGCCGACGGCGTCGCCTGCTTGCCGCGCTGATCCGTCTGGGGTCGGACGAAATGAGCCGCAACGCGTTCGCCGGGCGCCGTCATCTCCGACGTGCCGGCTTTGCGGTCGATGTTAAGCCGCTTGCCCTTGAGCACATTCTGACCTTGCGTCACCACAACGGACTGGCCGGTCAGAACTGCGACGTCGGTCTTCTGGTCGATATCGGCCATATCCGCCGTGGCCCGACGGTCGTCGCCGGCAGCGAGCACCACGGTGCCGGCAAGACGGATCTGGTTAGTCTGCGTGTCGATCTCGGCGCGCTCACCGGTGGCGCGCCGATCTGGCGGCGAGGTGATGACGACGCCGCCGAGGAGATAGGCGCGGTTGGCAGCGGCCTCGAAAATCGCTTCGCGCGCCGTCACGATATCGCTGCCGCGCGTCAGCGTGATGTCCGTTCGCGCGATGAGCTTGCTCAGTCGACCCTGCGGCGCCGCGGCTGCCGACTGCGCCTGTCCCGCAGTCTGGCCCGGCGGCTGCTCGTAATGAACTTCGAGTTCGGGTGCGACGAGGGTCGCGTCTCCCTGGACTGCCTTCACGTTCCCGCGGAACGTCGCGATCTTGCGGTTATCGTCAATGTCCAGGCGCTGCGATACGACGTCGACGGGCTGGTTGGACGACGTGAGCAGGGCGGGCGTCTGCCCCGGGGCGGCCGCCGGGGCCTGTTGCTGGCCTGTCGGCTTTTCCTCCGGTACCAGCCGGGCCGTGACGCCATCCAGGAACGTCACTTCGCGCGACTTCTGACGCATCTCCATCCGATTGCCACGCAACTGCCCCGTCGGCATCGTCACGAGCACCGGCTCGTTCGACGTCACCAGACCTTCCTTGGTCTGCACGGTCGCGGTCGAGAGCTTTGCCTTCATGCCGGTCTGCGAGGCGATATCGATGCCGTCGTAGAGGCGCAGCACGCCGGACTTCGTCTCGTAGTCGCCGCGACGCCCGTTCAAGACCGTCACCGTGCTGTCCGGCTGCGTCAGGTTTGCGCGAATTATGTCGAGGCGAACGGGGCCGGTCTGGCGGATGTCCTGACGCGCCGTTTCGGCTCTCACGATGTAGCGGCTGCCGTCCTTGTTGTAGCCCTGGTACTCCGGGTTGTTCATGGTGAGGTCTTCGCCGATCATCGTCGGGATGGAGACGCTCAGCTTACCGCCGGAGTTGTCGGTGATCGTCATCTTCACCGAGATGCCGTAGGTCGCAAACAGGGCAACGGCGGTGACCGGAAGTGCCACCCGCAAGATCCGCACGAACCGGCTGTGGCGCGTGGCCCGGCGGAAGGCAACCGCGCGATCCTCCGCGGTCGGCATGGCCACCAGGGGCGAGCGGCGGCGCTTGACCGTCAACTCGGTGGTCGTCGCCATGCTCGTGTCATGCTCCGGTGGGCGTCAGGAATGCGGACCGGTGGCAGACTGGCCCGTCAGGCCCCGGTACCCCTGACGGGCAATTTGGGTTCAATTGGGACGCGCGACAAGCTCCTCAGGGCTCGGCTGGCGTTCAGTGGGCAAAAAGGTCCATGTCATCGAAACCCGCGAGGTCGAGCCCCGCGCGAACAGGCAGGAATTCGAAAGCAGCTTCAGCCGCAGACCGCCGGCCCTCGCGGTCGAGCATGGCGTCGAGCCGCTGCTTGATCGCGTGCAGGTGGAGGACGTCGCTCGCCGCATAGGCCTGCTGCTGCTGCGACAGATCGGACGCCCCCCAGTCCGAGCTCTGCTGCTGCTTCGACAGCTCGATTCCGAGCAGCTCGGAAGCGAGGTCCTTCAAGCCGTGCCGGTCCGTATAGGTCCGGACCAGCTTGGAGGCGATTTTGGTGCAATAGAGGGGCGCGGTATCGACGCCGAGGTAGCGCTTCAGCACCGCCACGTCGAAGCGGGCGAAGTGGAAGATTTTGAGCACCGCCGGATCCTCGAGCAGGGCCTTGAGGCGCGGCGCCTCGTATTGGCCTTCGGCAAACTGCACGAGATGGGCGGTGTTGTCGCCGGTCGACAGCTGGACGACGCACAGACGGTCGCGGTGCGGCTTGAGACCCAGCGTTTCGGTGTCGATCGCGACCGAGCCGCCGAAGTGCAGGCCTGCCGGCAGGTCGCCTTTGTGCAGCTTTACGATCGGGCTGGCCATCAATGCGTCCTTCGCGGGCGGCGGCCGTCAGGGCCCCGGGTCAACGGCCGGTCTAACAATGCCGGCCCCTTCGTGACAAGGCCTGGCTGACCCGGCGGGCTGTGGACAGGCGGTCGGCCGTGCGGTCATCCCGCGGCTCGACAAATGCCTGAACTCGGCCCATGCATCCGCCATGGCGCCTCCTATCCTGAAGCTCGACCGCATCCGGCTGACGTTCGGCGGTACGCCGTTGCTCGTCGGAGCCGACCTCGTCGCCGAACCCGGCGATCGGATCTGCCTCGTCGGCCGCAACGGTTCCGGCAAGTCGACCCTGTTGCGCATCGCCGCCGGTCTGGTCGAGCCGGATGGCGGCGAGCGCTTCGTGCATCCGGCCGTCCGCGTTCGCTATCTCGGCCAGGAAACCGATTTCAGCGGATTCGACACCGCCCTCGCCTTCGTCGAAGCGAGCCTCGGCCCGGCCGACGACCGCCATGCCGCGCGCTACCTGCTCGAAACGTTGGGGTTGACCGGACAGGAGGATCCGCGACGACTGTCGGGCGGCGAAGCACGGCGGGTCGCGCTCGCGGCAGCTCTCGCGCCGGATCCCGAGTTGCTGCTCCTCGACGAGCCGACCAACCACCTCGACTTGCCGGCGATCGAATGGCTCGAAGCGGACCTCGCCACCCGCAAGGCCGCCATTATCACCATCAGCCACGACCGCCGTTTCCTCGAACGCCTGTCGCGCACCACGGTTTGGCTGGACCGCGGTGAGACGCGCGTGCTGAGCCGCGGCTTCCGCGACTTCGAGGCGTGGCGCGACGATTTCCTCGAGCGCGAGGAAACCGAGCGGCACAAGCTCGACCGCAAGATTGCTCGCGAAGACCAGTGGATGCACGGTGGCGTCACCGCGCGGAGGAAGCGCAACGTGCGCCGCGTGGCCGAACTGCAGGCCATGCGCCAGCAGAGAGCGCAGGCCCGCCGCTCGGTCGGCAACGTGCGTCTCGAAGCCTCTGAGGCCCAGGCTTCGGGCAAGCTCGTGGTCGAAGCGAGCGGGCTTGCCAAATCGTTCGGCGGCACGGCGGTTGTCCGCGACTTCTCCACCCGCATCATGCGCGGCGATCGCGTCGGTCTCGTCGGTCCGAACGGGGCCGGCAAGACAACCCTTCTCAAGATGCTTATCGGCACACTGGCTCCGGACGAGGGCACCGTGCGGCTCGGTGCGAACCTCGAGGTCGCGGCGCTCGATCAGCGGCGCGATGCGCTGCTGCCGGATGCCACCGTGGCCGAAACCTTGACCGGCGGCCGCGGGGACTACGTCTCCATCAACGGCGAGCGGCGCCACGTCGCCACGTACATGAAGGACTTCCTGTTCCAGCCCGAGCAGGCGCGCAGCCCCGTGCGCGTGCTATCGGGCGGCGAGCGGGCGCGGCTTTTGCTGGCCCGAGTGCTGACCTTGCCATCGAACGTGCTCGTGCTCGACGAGCCGACGAACGATCTCGACCTGGAAACGCTCGATCTCCTGCAGGAACTGATCACCGGCTATCCTGGGACCGTTCTGCTGGTCAGCCACGACCGCGATTTTCTGGATAGAATCGTGACGTCCGTGATCGCCGCAGAGGGCGACGGGCGATGGACCGAGTATGCCGGCGGCTACTCGGACATGCTAGCCCAGCGCCGCGGAACAGACCTCGCGCGGCGGCCGGCCAAAACGGCCGAGAAGACGAATGCGACCTCTGCTGCTTCACCGAGCAAGCCGGCAACGGCGGGCGACAAGCGCAAGCTGTCGTTCAAGGAAAAGCATGCGCTCGAAACGCTGCCGGCAACGATCGACAAACTCACCGCAGAGATCGCCGACCTCGAGACGAAAGCCGCGGACCCGTCGCTTTTCACGCGTGACCCTAAAGCGTTCGACGCGGTGACGCGTCGGCTCGCCACTGCGCAGGAGGAGCTGGGTGCGGCCGAGACCCAGTGGCTCGAACTCGAGATGCTGCGGGAAGAACTCGAGCGGCCGGCCTGATGCGCAGTTCGAGTCGGCGCTGCGCCTCGATCAGGTTCGCAGCGCCGGGAGAGACGACTACTTCCCCTGCCAGTCGGCTTTGACCTCGTCGCACTTCGGTCCGATGAAGTCGTTGATGTCCTCGACGACGCTGCCCTGCAGGACGTTGAACGTGTTGTCGGTCGCGGTCGCGGTCCACATTGCGCCCTTGACCAGGGTCGGGGCTTCGATTGCGCCCCAGTTGAGCGACGCCTTCACCGCCTTGCCGTTCTCGAACTGAACCTTCGGCGTGAAGTCGAACTTGATCTCGGCCGGCGCTTCTTTGTCCCGGTCGACGACGCAGGAGACCTTGTGCTTGTCGAGGACCGTCTCGTGCTTGGGCTCCGTCATGGCCTTGGCGAGATCGGCCCGCTTCAGCTTGATGTCGGCGGTGCACTTCACACTGCCCCAGGGCCACGAGACTTTGGCCTTTGCGACCATCGCGTCGAGCTGTTCCTTGCGCCATGTCTTCAGGACGCTGCAGGTGACGTCGTCGCCGGTTTTGCGATTATGGAAGGCAGCGCAGATGGCAACCTTGCATGCCTTGCGCTGCTCGCGCTCGGCCAGCTCTTCGGGCGTGAGATCCGGCTTGCCGTCCTTGACGGCGGGCGGCGCGGCCGACTGGGCTAGCGTCACGGGCGCTGTGGTGGCGATCCCGGCCAAAGCGGCCATGACAACAAAGGCAACACGAACCGACATACTTCCCCCTTCTGGACTGACCATGAGTTGTGCCCATGCCCGTGAATTCGCTCGGCATTGTGGCTTTTCCTGCGGCCAGCCGCCAGGGTGGCGCAACCCCGCCGCGCCGGGGTCGAAGCTCGCGTTGACAACGGGCAGGACGCAGCTTATGTGTCGCCGCCTCAGCCCAGATGGCGGAATTGGTAGACGCACTAGTTTCAGGTACTAGCGCCGCGAGGCGTGGAGGTTCGAGTCCTCTTCTGGGCACCATACTTCAAGCTATCGTATCGCATTGCTGTTCTTTGTTCCCGGCCTTACGGGACATTGCGCTGTGAGCCTCTCGGGCGCCCTCGAGCTTCTGCCATGGCACCCCGTCGAGATACCGAAAGCTTTGTCGAGGGCCTCCCAAAGGCGCGCTTCCCGAATAGCCGCTGAGCAAACGGGTCGCCCGGTCAAGATCACCTCCTGAAAATCTATCTCGGCACTTCGGCAGCCAATTCACCAACGTCCCAGTAAACACCCGCCATTATCGCAAGGGCCTGGCGGATCAGAGCGATTGGTACATGCTCGTTGGGCGCATGCTGCGAACAACCAGGATAGGAGTGAGGAATCCAGACCGTGGGCAGCTGTAATGTTTCGGCGAAGACCTCGTTTGGCAGCGCTCCTCCCAGATTGGGAAGTACCGCTGGCCTTGCACCGATCGACCTCTCTATGGAGTGAGCTGCAAACACCGCCCATGGATGCTGCGGGTCGAGGCGGGTCGCAGCGAAGGGCGTTTCGTTTACGCTCTCGACCTTGACCATCCCAAGCGCGTGGCGCTCCAAGTGGCGCTTTATCGCCGGGATGACCGCCTGTTGGTCAACTCCGACGACATGCCGGAGCTGACAGCGTGCCCAAGCGCGCGGTGGAATGGCGTTTACGGGCGCTTTGGCATTACCGGTCTCAAAAGCGAGAACTTCCATATTGCACCAGCCGTAGACCTTCTCGGCTGCCGTCAAGCCGGGTTCGCCCCAGCTCGGCTCTATGGCCGGCGCTCCCAAGCCGCCTTCAATCGTTATGTCAGCGAGAGCGCTCCGAACACTGGGTGGGATGCCATCACGAGGCAACATTTCCGGGAGGCGGATCTGACCAGACGGTCCTACGAGGCAAGCTATGGCGTGCGCGAGCTGAATACCGGGGTTCGAGATGAGCCCGCCCCAATTTCCAGAGTGGTGAGCCCCTTCGCGTGCGGTTACTACGAGATCGAAAAGCAAAGCGCCCCGGGCGCCAAGAAACACAGTTGGCCGATCTGCACTCACGCGTGGTCCGTCCGATGCGATAAGTACGTCGGCAGACAACAATTCCCTTTGTGTCCTGCAGAGTTCAGCCAAGCCAGGCGACCCTAACTCTTCGCCCATCTCGATCAGCCATTTCGCGTTGAAGCCAAGCTTACCACGAGCCTCGAGCACAGCCGCCTGCGCAGCGAAATTGATCAGGTGTTGGCCCTTGTTGTCTGCCACCCCCCGTCCGTACCACCGCCCGTCGCGCTCGGCCAACTTCCAAGGTGAAAGACCAGGGCTCCAGTCTGCTTCCATGCCTCGTATGACATCGCCATGGCCGTAGCCAAGTACCGTCGGCCATGAGGACCCTTCAATTCGCTCTGCATACAGAAATGGTCCCTTAGCTAGCGGATGGGTCAACACCCGGACTTTGAAGCCCAACTCCGAGAGTTTTTTTGCGACGACACTCTCTAAGTATGTGGACAATTCTGTCAGACGGTTCGTATTTTGACTTTCGGTTGGGATTGAGACAGCGTGACTGAGGTCGGCGGCAAAAATTCCGTTGTCGAAATACTTCACTGCCGAAGAAATGGCTGCTTCGCGTGACACGTGTTGCTCTCCTCCAATCAGCTACTCAGACGAATATGGCCGGCCTACAGCTCAGGAGCGGCCAATGACCAGGGACTATCCATCAGATTACTGCTTGGCGGTGCGGAATCGTATCTTGTGTCGAGATCTAATCATGCGGGTTTTTATCTCGGATCGTGGCGGGCTTGTCCTCGGCTAGCCATCGTCGGTTGAGCTGACCTGAGCGTGGCAGCCCGCGTATTGAGCCGTGTGCTCCGGCGGCTTATCTACAGCGCCAGTCGATTGAATTTACTGACTGCAGGGGTTGTCAGATTGCGGCTCGGCGGAAAGATAGCTTTGGTGACGGGAGCTGCGCGCGGCATTGGCGCTGCGATCGGGCAGGCGTTCATCGCCGAGGGCGCACGAGTTTGGCTCTCGGATGTGCGCGACGAGGATGGATCAGCGGTGGCCGTGAAACTGGGTCATCAGGCGGCCTATCGCCATCTAGACGTTCGAGAAGAGCGGGAATGGACGACCGTTGTCGACGAAGTCCTGGCCGTGGACGGACGTCTCGATGTTTTGGTGAACAACGCCGGCATAACCGGCTTCGAGGGCGGAGTTGAACCGCACGATCCCGAGAATGCGTCGCTAGAGTCTTGGAGAGCGGTTCACCGCACCAACCTCGACGGCGTGTTTCTCGGTTGCAAGCACGCCATCCGTGCCATGCGTCCGAGGGGGACAGGGTCTATCATCAACATCTCATCGCGCTCGGGCCAGGTCGGCATCCCGGGGGCGGCCGCCTACGCATCGTCGAAAGCGGCTGTCCGCAACCACACCAAAAGCGTCGCGCTCTATTGCGCCGAACAAGGATTGCAGATCCGCTGCAACGCCATCCTGCCAGCGGCGGTGCTGACACCAATGTGGGAGCCGATGCTTGGCGACGGGCCTGAGCGTGCACGGAACATGGCGGACATCATCGCGGACACGCCGCTCCGCCGCTTCGCTGAACCGTGTGAAGTCGCAGCACTCGCGGTGCTCCTTGCATCCGACGAGGCGACCTACATGACAGGCTCAGAACTCACGATCGATGGTGGTCTCCTTGCCGGCAGTGCGGCACGCCCACGATGATTAGATAGGACCCCCATCACCTTCGTTGTCCACGGCCTCTTGTACACGAAGGAACTCTCGACGAGGGAAATTCCATAGACACCCTCGGGGTCATCTTCTTCAGGGCTGCCGACCTCGAGACAGAAGCAAGGATGGAAACGGTAGTCCTGGAAAACATCGCCGGGCTGCAGTTCGCCAGCCATTCGCACGGATTTTCGACTGAACCATTGGTCAAGGTCGCAGCCTGCGACGAAGGCGATCGAAGAGGCCATCAACGCGCCTTTTCGAGAGCTATGGTCTTGAACGATTCAGCACATCGTAGGTTCGAATGAAGCGGTACGCATTAGCTGGTGCAGCCGCCATTCCGCAGGTGCCAAAGCGCACATCCAGCGCGCGCCGAACACGTTACGCCTGACCATGTCGCCCTCCAGGAGGTCAGGTCATGTGGACGGCAGATAATGTACTCGGCGCCATTGCGGCGGCCCTAGTTCTTCTCGCATTCTGCATGAGGACGATGCCCGCACTTCGAATCGTCGCCTTGGCGAGCAATGTCGTCTTCATCGCTTACGCACTCCGGCTCGATTTGCTACCCATTCTGGCATTGCACAGTATCCTGCTCCCGATCAATGTAGTTGGGCTCTGTCGCTCGGTAACCGTGAAACCCATAGCCATCGGCAATTCGGTGGACCCATGTCCTTGCCAGACAGAGGTGAGTGCAGCGACACGAGGCTAGCCATGGATCGAGACTCCCGCAGGACGCCCTCGAAGTCCGCGCGTCGGAGTCTCCATGGAGCCAGGCTCTTCGCCAGTCTCGCACCGCACGTTGTCGACGAGATCGCCGAGGGCTGCGTTTGGCAGACGGTTGCAAAGGGCCGTGAACTGTTCGGCGCCGGCGTCGGGGGAGCAGACGTCTACTTCGTCGTCGATGGCAGCGTCAGGGTAACGACCTTCAGTGCGGCGGGACGGGAAGTGTCCTTTCGTGAGCTCGGCGCCGGCTCGGCCATCGGCACGGTGGCCGCAATCGACGGCCAGCCACGCTCGGCGTCCGTGGTCGCGATCGAAGACGCGACCATCGCCGTCCTGCCACGCGAGCGGTTCCTGGCGCTTCTGACCAGACATCCGCCGCTGGCCCTCGCCGTTCTGGCCGACTTCGCAGGGCTGATCCGAGGGTTGACCAACAGGGTCGTCGCGACGACGACGGCGACGATCCCGATCCGGGTGCGGCGCGAACTGCTCGAACTAGCACGGACTGCGGGCGTGGCAGGTAACCGATCGACGATCGCACAGCCGCCGACCCATGCGGACTTTGCGACACGCATCGGTGCCACGCGTGAAGCCGTCACACGAGAGCTGAACAAGCTGACCCGCGATGGGCTGCTCGCGAAATCCGGTAAGGCTCTCGTGATCACCGATGTCGGCCAGCTGGAGGCGGCGGCCGAGGACGACTAGCTCAGTCGATCGAGACAACGCGGTGGATCTGCACCGGCTGTCGAAGGCCGGCCAGATTCTTTTCGCCGATCGTCTCCGTTCTGAGCGTGACACCGCAAGCCGCAGCCACCCGCTGCATGACGAGAATCTCGCCTGGCTCGGCAAGACCGCAGAGGCGCGCGCCGAGGTTCACGACGGTACCAACCGCGGCGTAATCGCTGCGGCCTTCGAAGCCCACGCGCCCCAGCGTCGCGTAACCCTGCGCGATGCCGATCCCGAATCCGAGCGATTGCCCACGCTGCCGGTAAGCCTCCAACAGCTTGTCGACTTCGGCCCTCAACGCGACTGCGAAGCGCACGGCACGGACGGCTGGATCAGGACACGGCAGCGGGTCGTTGAAGAACAGCATCAGCCCATCGCCGGTGAAGCGCTCGAGCGTCGCCTCGTAGCGTTCGATCAAAGCACCGGCGGCCTGATGATATGATTGCAGAAGCGACATGACGTCTTCCGGTTCGGCGACTTCTGAGAAAGCGGAGAACCCACGCAGATCGCAGAACACCACGACGATCTCGCGCCGATGGCTCGCCAGCAATCGGTCATGGTCGGAGGACAGGACGATCTCGGCGATCTGAGGCGACAAAAACCGCTTCATTCGGCTGAGGCGATCGAGTTCGCCGAGCTGGGTCGAGACCTTCTCGCAAGCGAAGCATTCCACACTGCAAGCTCAGCCGCTTGCGATTCGACGCGGTCATGCAGCGCCTTGATCCGCAGGAGCGAGCGAACGCGCGCTAGCAACGCCATGTGATCGATCGGCTTCGTCAGATACTCGTCGCCGCCGGCGTCGAGGCCGGCGACGATATCCTCCGTCTGTGCCTTTGCCGTAACGTGGATGATGGGCATGAACGGAAGGACGGCATCGGATTTGATTTGGCGGGCCACCTCGAGGCCATCGAGTTTCGGCATCATCACATCGAGGAGGATGAGATCCGGCCGTTCCGCCTTGGCGCGCCGCAGCGCCGCTTCGCCATCTTCGGCGGTGATGACGGAATACCCGGAGGCTGTCAGCCGCGCCGAGAGAATGTCGACATTCGCGGGATTGTCGTCGGCAACGAGAATGAGGGGCGGGTCGCGCAAGCGTCACTCCGCCCTGCTCAAATGCGCGCGGACTTTGGCCAGGAGAGCCCGCGGACTGAATGGTTTTGTCACATAGTCGTTGCATCCGGCTTCGAAGGCTTTGCGTTCATCGCCCGAGAGCGCGTAAGACGTGACGGCGATCAGCGGAATGGCCGAGATGGCCGGATCGGCTTTGATCCTCCGCGTCGCCTCATATCCGTCGAGACCTGGCAGCTGGATGTCCATAAGAATGAGATCCGGACGCTCGGCTTGCGCGGCCGCGATGCCAGCTTCGCCGTCAGCCGCCTCGATATACTGGTATCCGGCCGCCGCGAAGAGATCGCGCAGGATCAGGCGGTTGTCTTCCTGGTCCTCGACCACGAGTATCCGTTTCATGCGGCCTCTCGATCATTGGCGACGCGCATCGGCAAATCGACACGAAACGTCGCACCAGAGCCAGGTACCGAGGCAACGGACAACTGTCCCCCGTGCAAGGCGACGATACGACGAGCAATGGAGAGACCGAGCCCGGTGCCGCCGGCCTTCTTGGTCGAAGAGCTGTCGATCTGATGGAACTCGTCGAAGATCCGGTCTTGCTCTTCGGGCGGAATGCCCGGCCCCGTGTCGCTGACTTCGATCCGGTAGCGGGCGCCTTCCGCCGACGCCGACAGCGTCACATGGCCATGCTCGGTGAACTTGATCGCGTTGCCGACGAGATTGAGCAGCACCTGAGCAATGCGCCGCTCGTCCCCGCGGCCGGCCGGCAGATCCGTCGGAACGTCGAGGCGGAACTCCAGGCGTTTCTCGGCCGCGAGGGGGCCGGCCGCCGCCGTCACCACTTGGATGACGCTCGCCAAGGCATAATCGTCGACATTGAGCTTCAGCTGGCCGGCCTCGATTTTCGACAGATCGAGAACGTCATTGATGAGTCCGAGCAGGTGGTGTCCGTTCGCCTGAACGCGCTCCAGCACCTCCGTGACCTTCAACGGCACGGTGCCATAGATGCCATCCTGGATGAGTTCGGTGTAGCCGAGGATCGCATTGAGCGGGGTCCTCAGTTCGTGGCTCATGTTCGCGAGGAACTGCGACTTGTGCCGGCTCGCAATCTCGATCTGGCGGCTCTTCTCGGCGATCTCGTGAAAAAGGCTGGCATTGTAGATGGCGATCGCGGACTGCGCCGCGAACGTTTGCAGCAGGCCGACCGTCTCCGGCCCAAACGGCTCCGTGTGCGCTCGCAACACGACGAGCGTTCCGATGGGTCGGCTGCGGTAGACGAGAGGAAGGACAAGGACCGATCGGCCGTCGGCTCCGCCTTCAGCGGGCTGACCAGTCGACAGGACCTTCTGGGCGACGGGTTCGCCGAGACCGATGGCTTCCGCGCCCCAGGGCAGGCCAGAAACCTTCACGAGCCCGCGCCGCGCCACGAGTCGCAATCGGTCTCGAGCATCGTCGACCACGTAGATAGCGCCACCGTCGGCCTCGGAAATCTTGAAGGCGTGGCCGACGATCGTCTCCAGCACCTCCGCGAGGTCCAGTGTCGAAGACACCGCCTGGCCGATATCACCCAGCGCTCTCAGCTCATCGACCGAGCGGGCTTGGAGGCGCAAAGCGAGGGCCAGTTCCTCCGTCCGCAGCTGAACTTTCTGCTCCAGGCTCGCGTATGAATCCCGGAGCCGCGCGCTCATTTCGTTGAATCGCTGTGCGACGAGTTCGAACTCGTCGCCGGACGAGATGGCGATCGTCTGGTCGAGATCACCTCCCCCCATGCGCGTCGCCCCGTCAGCGAGCGCTTGGATCGGCACAACCATGCGCTGAGCGAACCAGAGCGCGGCAGCAGCTGCGATGGCGAGGCCGACCAGCGACAACATTAGTGTTCTTTGCAGGGATTGATAAATCGGTTCGAACGCTTCGCCCAGTGGCTGCTCGACGAACACGTGCCAGCCCTGGCGCTCGACGAAGGCGTGAGCAACCAGAACGTCGTTCCCGCTCGAATCCTTCGAGATGGCCTGATGGCTGACCATGTCGAACTCGTTGCTCCGGCGTGTCAGCGCTTTGGCCACGTGGGGAAGACTGGAGAGATCGGTCTTGGCGAGCACGATGCTGATGTTCGGATGCGCGATGAGCAGCCCACGGTCGTCCACGGCATAGGCTATGCCGGCTTTGCCGGCGCGGATCCGGGAGATCACGTCCCAGATGAACTTGAGGTTCACTTCGGCAATCGTGACGTCGCTCTGCCGACCGCTCGCCACGGCAATCGTGAGGTAGGGCTCGGACTCCTTTCGAAAGTAGACAGGGCTCACGTAGCGACGGCTTTCCCGCGCGGCAGATATGATCGGGTCCGTCCCCCGATCGCGGCCTGCGCCGATTTCGTCCATGGAGACGCGAGAGACCTTGAGTTGCTCGAGACCCTGCCTGTCGACGTACGTGAGTTCTGTTACGGCAGGGGCTTGGCGGAGAAGGCGAAGAAAATCGAGGCGGCGCTGCTCGGCAGACTGAGCACCTTGGCCGGTCACGTGAGTGGTCCAGCCGAGCTGGCCTTCGATCTCCTTCATGAACTGCTCGATGATTGCGGCCGCGCCACGCGCCTTCTCGTGCTGAAGGGTCACCAGCGCCGCACGGTTCTCCTGATAGGAATAGTAGCCCTCGACGCCTGCCGTGATCGTCAGTGCACTGGTGACGAGCAAAAGCAGGAGGGCGGCGTACTTGCGGAACAGGCGGCCCCGCGCCCGGTGGGCCAGAGACGTCATCAACCGGCGCACTGGCTGTGCCAGTTGCCCGAAGACACCGTCGTTCGCCGCCCGCATCGACATTCGCCTTTCTCGGCCGCCTGTTCGGCATCGACAATCAAAGGCCATACCCCGAGGGAATGTCCATCGGTTTCGCCGCCCGCGCGGGGCGCGACTCCGTCGTTTGGCCTTAGGCAGACATCGCGTTTCAGTCTGTGCGGTTTCGCACACTGAATCATTGTTCAGCGCCAGAAGATCTTCGGGCGACGTGCCAAAACGCACCGACCGTCCGGCCCAGTCGACCTAGTGTCGCCCTTGTCATCAACGAGGAGGCTCACATGACATCGCAGGCCACACATCTCATCCGGCTCGGCGCCATCGCTCTGGTGAGCGCGTTCGCTCAGGTCGCCCACGCAGACACCGCCAAATCACCTTCTTGCCCGAAAGATTACTGGCAGATGAGCGCCGCTGCGACCAATGCGGCAACCCGCGAAGTGATCGTACTCAAGGCGGGGCAGAGCAAGCCGTCAGGTAGCGCCTGGGTAGAGAGCTCGCTATGTTTCAGTTCGACCACGGGTGACGTCGTCCTGGTGGAAGCCGCCCAGGCAAGCGCGACGACCGCCTCCATGAAGTGACCGGCCGTTCGGTCGGTGGGGACTGAAAACTCATTGGCGGTTCGATACGATGCTGACACGTCGTAATGCCGTTGCGCTCCTTGCGGCGGGCCAGCTTCTCGGCTGGCCGGCTGCAGCGCAGGTCCGCCTGCGCCGTATCGGCTTCGTCAGTTGGTTCAAGGGAGGCGACTTTGCCGATCTGGCGCGATTGAGGGCCGGGTTGACGACCCTTGGCCTCAACGAGGGGCGGGACTTCGCGCTGGACGCCCGCTTTACCGACGGCGACCGTGCCCTGACGGAACGAGCGGTCCGCGAGTTCGTCGAACAGAACGTCGACGTTCTCGTCGTCCGGGCGACCGCCACGGCTCACATCGCGAAAGCCGCTACCGACAAGATCCCGGTCGTCATGCTCGTCTCTGATCCACTTGCGACGGGCCTCGTCACGAGTCTCGCGCGGCCGGGTGGCAATCTGACGGGATTGTCACTCCTAGGTCCCGATCTGGCAGGCAAGCGGCTCGAGTATCTGCGAGAGGCTGACCCAACCCCGAAGCGCGTCGCCTTTCTCGGATCGAAGACGGACCAGAACGCTCAGACCTTCGCAAACGAAACCTTGGTGGCCGGGCGGTCCCTCGGGATCGACGTGATCGTCGCGCTGATCGACGGTCCGGGGGCGGTCGGCAGCGGCGTTTTCCAGCGCCTTGCCGCGGACGGAGCGCAGGCCGTTGTGGTCCAGCCCATCTTCACGGGCCATCACCAGAAGATCGTCCAGCTGGCGATGGAGCAACGGCTTCCGGTCGTGTCCAATTATCGGGTCTTCACGGCGGCGGGCGGGTTGCTGTCATTCGGGCCGGACGACGAGGCGATCACGGAGCGTGCTCACATTACATCGACCTCATTTTCCGCGGGGCGAAGCCGGGCGATCTGCCAATCGAGCAGCCGACCGTATTCAAGCTCGTTCTGAACATGCGGTCTGCGCGTCATTTCGGTCTCGATCCTCCTGCGGCCCTGCTCGCGCGCGCGGATGAGATACTGGACTGAAACGAGCGTACATCGAGGCGCAGGAACGGATGTCTGGAGTCCTTCAATGATCGAGTCGCGCCGCGTCTTTAGTGCCGGTCTGGCGTCTCTCGTGGCGCTTCCCTCCTCAGCGCTGTCCCAGTCTCCGGGACGGATCCCGAGAATCGGCTGGGTAACGGCTCAGCACCCTGACAGCATCGCTGCCTATCTGGTTGCGATGCGCGAAGGTCTGGTGCAGGAGGGCTATGTCGAAGGCAAGACGATCGCCATTGAGTATCGATATGGCTTCGGCGATTTTTCTGCCGTTCCGCGGCTCGTCCGGGAGTTGCTCGACTCGAAGATCGATTTGCTGATCGCCCAGGGCGCTGCCGCCTTCGAAGTCGTCAAAACGGAGCTGCCGGTGCCGCTGATCTATTTGATCAGTGCGGATCCTGTTTCGGCCGGATTCGCTGACAGTCTCGCCAGACCGATCGGAAACAAGACCGGCCTTGGCCTGCACTCCTGATCCGAGCCCAGGGATGAGTTTCGAATCCGGCTATTTCCAACCTCCTGATGGGAGACACGGACATGGCACGGAAAGGACGATCGACCGAGGAGATCATCGCGGCGCTGCGCGAGGCCGAGGTCAAGCTCGGTCAAGGCGAGACGGTCGGCAAGATCTGCCGGGGCTTGGGAGTTTCGGAGCAGACGTACTACAAGTGGCGCCGTGAGTACGGCGGTCTGAAGATCGATCAGGCGAAGCGCTTGAAGGAACTCGAGCGCGAGAACGAGCGCCTGAAGAAGGCCGTCTCGGAACTGACGCTCGACAAGCTGATCCTGAAAGAAGCCCTGACGGGAAAGTACTGAGCCCTTCCCGGAAGCGAGCGTGCGTCGACCACGTGCGTTCGCAGCTTCCCGTATCGGAGCGTCGCGCGTGTGCCGTCGTTGGCCAACCGCGCGCGACGCAGCGCCGGACGCGCAAGGTTCGTGATGACGAGGCTGCACTGACCGAGGCGATCATTCGGCTCGCCAAGCAGTACGGTCGCTACGGATACCGACGCGTGCGCCAGTTGCTGGTCGACGAGGGTTGGCGTGTCAGCGTCAAACGCGTCTACCGCATCTGGCGTCGGGAAGGGCTGAAAGTCCCAAAGAAGCAACCAAAACGGGGCCGCCTCTGGCTCAACGACGGCGCGTGCGTCCGACTGAGGCCAGAGCGCGCCAATCACGTCTGGAGTTACGACTTCGTGCAGGATCAGACCGAGGACGGACGACGCTTCCGCATGCTCACCGTGATCGACGAGTTCACACGACGCTGCCT
>JAESFG010000465.1_pt1 | contig 29796 bp, 29 predicted proteins | sample 9269371 | NCBI WGS metagenome assembly JAESFG01 (sample SAMN14506227, study PRJNA617093) | algae metagenome | isolation source: Aetokthonos hydrillicola CCALA 1050 (B3-Florida) and co-occurring... | place: USA: South Carolina | collected 2013-01-01 | reverse complement strand
GGCTATGCGGTGAGCGACGACGTTTCCGAACGCGCCTTCCAGACCGAGCGCTCGGGACAGTGGACCAAGGGCAAGTCCTGCGACACGTTCGGCCCGATCGGCCCGTGGCTCGTGACCAAGGACGAGGTGCCGGACCCGCAGAATCTCGGCATGTGGCTCACCGTCAACGGCCAGAAGATGCAGGACGGCTCGACGAAGACCATGGTCTACGGTGTCAAGCATCTCGTCTCCTATCTCAGCCAGTTCATGAGCCTGCATCCCGGCGACGTCATCTCCACCGGCACCCCGCCCGGCGTCGGCATGGGCCTGAAGCCCCCGCGCTATCTCAAGGACGGCGACGTGGTCGAGCTCGGCATCGAGGGGCTCGGCACGCAGCGGCAGGTGTTCGTGCGGGACAAGTGACGGCGGCACGGCGGGGAGGGGGCCATCCAGGGCTGCCCGTCATCCGCCTGCCGTCACCTTCTCCCCGTCCTGACGGGGAGAAGGACGTGATGGCAAATGTCCGCATCCAGCATCCCCTCTCCCCGCGTTCGGGGAGAGGGCAGGGTGAGGGGCAGAGGCAATTGCCATCCGCGGAGAGGTACTTTGTTTGTCGCTGAGCCTCCTCGCTTCAAGAACGACCGACCAGACGACCCCAACCACTTTGAGGCCCCCGTGACCAAGATCATCAGCCTGGAGACATCAGACCTCCGCTTCCCCACCTCGCAGAGCCTCGACGGCTCGGACGCGATGAACCCGGATCCGGATTATTCCGCCGCCTATGTCATTCTCGGGACGGACAAGGCTGGTCTCGAAGGCCACGGACTGACCTTCACCATCGGCCGGGGCAACGACATCTGCTGTGCCGCGATCGCGGCGATGCGTCATCTGGTCGTCGGCCTCGATCTCGACTGGATCCGCGAGAGCCCGGCGCGCTTCTGGCGCCATGTCACGTCGGACAGCCAGCTGCGCTGGATCGGCCCGGACAAGGGCGCCATCCACCTTGCCACCGGTGCCGTGGTCAATGCCGTGTGGGACCTGCTCGCCAAGGAGAGCGGCAAGCCGGTCTGGCGGCTCGTCGCCGACATGAGCCCCGAAGAAATCGTCGACATCGTCGATTTCCGCTATCTGACGGACGCCATCACCAGGGAAGAAGCGCTCGCCATCCTGAAGAAAGCCGAGCCCGGCAAGGCGGAGCGGATCGCCAAGCTCGAGGCGACGGGCTATCCCTGCTACACGACGTCGGCCGGCTGGCTCGGCTACGACGACGACAAGCTGCGCCGTCTCTGCAAGGAAGCCATCGACGCCGGTTTCAACCATATCAAGATGAAGGTCGGCCGCGATCTCGAGGACGATATCAGGCGCCTGCGCATTGCCCGCGAGGTGATCGGCCCGGACCGCTATCTGATGATCGACGCCAACCAGGTCTGGGAAGTCGGCCAGGCGGTGGAATGGGTAAAGGCGCTGCAGTTCTCCAAACCCTTCTTCATCGAGGAGCCGACGAGCCCCGACGACGTTTTCGGCCACAAGAAAATCCGCGAGCAGATCGCACCCGTAAAGGTCGCGACCGGCGAAATGTGCCAGAATCGCATCATCTTCAAGCAGATGATCGCGGGTGGCGCGATCGACATCGTCCAGATCGACGCCTGCCGCATGGGTGGACTGAACGAAGTGCTGGGCGTGCTCCTGATGGCGGCGAAATACGGCCTGCCGGTCTGGCCGCATGCCGGCGGCGTCGGATTGTGCGAATATGTCCAGCATCTCTCGATGATCGACTATGTCGCGGTGTCGGGCACGATCGAGGGCCGGGTGATCGAATTCGTCGATCACCTGCACGAGCATTTCCTCGATCCCTGCACTATCAAGGACGCGGCATACATGCCGCCCCGGATGGCGGGCTTCTCGATCGAGATGAAGCCGGAGAGCCGCGAGACCTATCGCTTCAGGGGTTAATTCCAGATCTCCGCCATGCCTTCCAGATAGAACACGCAGCTGCCCTCGAGTTCGACGCGGTCGCCGACCAGGCGGCAGGTCACCTCGCCGCCGCGGCGGGAGGCCTGGAAGGCACGGAATGCGGCCTTGCCCAACCGCTCTGCCCAATAGGGCGCCAGCATGCAGTGGGCGGCGCCGGTGACCGGGTCTTCCGGAATGCCCTTGGCGGGGGCGAAATATCGGCTGACGAAGTCGTAGCCCTGGTCGCCGGGCGCGGTGGCGATCACGCCGGGACGGCCGAGCCGGGCGACAGCCGCCATGTCGGGCGCAAGCGCGCGCACCGTCGCGGCATCGTCGAAGACCGCCATGTGGTTAAAGGCATTGGCATGGACGGCCCGCGGCTTGGCGCCGAGGGCGGCTGCAATCCCCGGCGTCGACTCGATCGGCTCGGACGGGCGGGCGGGGAAGTTCAGCCGATAGCCGCTGTCGGTCCTGTCCACCGGGAGAGCGCCGCTCGCCGTCTCAAACACCACCTTCGTCAGCCCGGGTTCCAGCCGCTCCATGAGAACGGCGGCCGTCGCCAGCGTGGCGTGGCCGCAAAGCGGCACCTCGACCATTGGTGTGAACCAGCGCAGCCGATAGCGTCCGTCGCGTCGGACCAGGAAGGCGGTTTCGGCGAGATTGTTCTCGGCGGCCAGGGCGACGAGCACGTCATCGTCGGGAAAGTCGTCGAGCACCATCACCGCCGCCGGATTGCCGGCGAAGCGGCGGGTGGTGAAGGCGTCGAGCTGATAGATCGGAACGCGCATGAGGCCGGCCCCGCGCTCAGGACTTGTCGATCGGCTTCGAGCGCAGGCGCATCACCGTTTCGCGTTCCGCCCGCTTGCAGGCGACGGGCGGAAGACCACGCTCGATCTGGCCGAGATCCTCCAGCACCAGCTTGCCGATGTTACGCAGCGCCGAGGTCAGCGCACCGGCCCGATGGGCGGAGAACAGGATGTTCGGCACCTTGCGGATCGGATCGTCGGCGGCGACGGGCTCTTCGGGGAAGACATCGGTCGCGACATGGATATGGCCGGTGCCGGCGAAGTGCTTGAGCGCGTCGAAATCGGCCACCGCGGCACGGCTCAGAAGCATCAGTTTCGCACCCTTCTGCATCAGGCCGAGCTTTGCGGCGTCGAGCAGATGGGCGTTCTCCGTGGTGATCGTCGCCACCACGAAGACGAAGCGGCTCGTCGAAAGCACCTCGTCGAGGCTTGCCGGCGTGACGCCGAGCCGTTCCAGGACGCCGTCCGGCAGCCAGGGGTCGAAGGCGCGGATGACCGGCTGGAAGCCAGCCAGCAATTTGTGCACCGCACGGCCGAGATCTCCGAACCCGACGAAGCCGACGTTGGCACCAGCCAGGAGTTCCGCCTCGTGGTTGCCGTCGAGGCCATAGAGCTCGCGGCCGGCGACGAAATCGCCATGCGCCGTATGGATGCCGCGGGCCAGCGACAGTGCCATGCCGAGGCCGATTTCGGCCACCGGGGCGGCGAAGACGGAGCTCGGGGCGATGACATGGATGCCGCGTTCGAAGCAGGTCATGTAATCGACATTCGGCAGAAAGTTGGTCTCGACATTGACGATGGCGCGCAGGCGGCGCGCGCGGTCGAGGCGGTCTTGCTCCATCGGCTGCTGACTGATCACGACGTCTGCATCAGGCAGGTGGCGACGGTAGAAGTCCTCGCGATCCTCGCCCTGCCAGGTCACCACGTCGTAGCGGCTCTGGAATGCGGCCTGGTCTGCAGGGGTGAATATATCCTCGGCCGCCCGCGGCTCGGGATCGAAGATGATGCGCATTTTGTCCTCCCAAAAGGTTCGCCGCAGTCTATTCGGGATTGCGACAAAGAACAGATCGGCAGGCGCGGATCAGCCATGCTCTGCGCGAGAAGCTGCGCATCGCGGGCTCGGATATCTGCCGGTACAGGCGGGGAATTCAGCGCTTGCGGCGCGGCGGCCCGCGCAGATAGGGTGGCGTCAATGCCGATGCGGAGACCGTCATGCCTGTTGTCGACCTGGAAACCCTGAAAACCGTCGTGGCCGAGCGGGGGCGGACCGAGCGCTCCATCACCGCCATTGCGGGGCCGCCGGGCGCGGGCAAGTCCACACTCGCCGAGGCACTGGTCGAGGCGCTGAACGCCGACGAGCCCGGCTCGGCGGCGGTGTTTCCGATGGACGGCTATCATTTCGACGACTTGGTTCTGGTGCCGCGTGGTCTCAGGCCACGCAAAGGCGCGCCGGAAACCTTCGACGTCGCGGGGTTCGGCCATATGCTCGGACGCCTTCGGCAGAATATCGAACCGGAGATCGCCGTGCCGGTCTTCGATCGCTCGATCGAGATCGCGCGTGCCGGCGCCCGGATGATCCCGAAGAGCGTTCGCCATCTCGTCGTCGAGGGAAACTATATCCTTCTCGGGATCGGCGAGTGGCACATGCTCCATCGTCACTACGACACGACCGTGATGATCGAGGTGGCGGAAGAGGAGTTGCGCCGGCGGCTGTCCGACCGCTGGAAGGAGCTCGATCCCGCAGCCTTCGCCTTCAAGATGGAAGAGAACGACCTGCCGAACGGGCGGCTGGTGCGCGGCGAGAGCGTGGCGGCCGAATTCGTCCTCTGCCAGTAGTCCAAGGTGCCGAAACGAAAAAGGCCACCCCGGCGGGAGTGGCCTTTCCGTTGTGCGTGCAGGGGCCGGTGGCGGCCGGCCCAGGCGAAATCAGGCGGCGCTGAGGTTGCCGGCAGCCGACTTGCCGGTGCGGCGGTCGGGCAGGACCTCGAAATTGATCTTCTGGCCTTCATTGAGCGTGGTCATGCCAGCGCGCTCGACGGCAGAGATATGGACGAAAACGTCCGGGCCGCCGTTGTCGGGCTGGATGAAGCCGAAGCCCTTCGTCGCGTTGAACCACTTTACGGTGCCAGTGTTCATCTGGGGTATCCTTGTAGAGTCATAGTTTGGTATGCCGGCAGGGAGCTGGCGTGGGCATCGATATATTCGTCTGGTGTGGAGGTGGCCGGCGTGATCCGAAGCATAAACTCATGGAGTGGAGCCAAGCCCTTCGGCCTTCAAAAAAATCGACGCGCAAGGTTTGGCAGAGTTCACCGAGTTTTACAACCCGTTAACGGCATATATTTTCGGTGTCGGAATCGAAGGGTTTTCCGAACGTTAAAGGTTCACACAGTGTTGCCCGCCCCCTGCTTCAGACCGGAGCATCGGCCCGCATCAGCCCCTCCGACTTGAGGTCGGCCCAGAGCGCGGCAGGAATGTCGCGGCCGAGAATGGCACGGTTCGCCTGCACTTCCGCCGCCGACTGTCCGCCGGGAATGACCGAAACCACGGCCGGGTGGCGGAGCGGGAAGTTAAGGGCCGCCTCGATCATCCTGACACCGTGGCGCTCGCAGGCGGCGTTGATCCGCCGGACCCGGTCGACGACCTCGGCGGGGGCGTTCGAATAGTTGTACTGCGCATCGGCGGACGGGCCGCGGGCGAGGATGCCGGAATTGTAGGGGCCGCCGAGCACGATGCCGATGCCGCGTTCGACGCAGAGCGGCAGCAAGCTCGTGAGTGCCTCCTGTTCGAGCAGGGTGTAGCGGCCAGCCAGCAGGAAGAGGTCGAAATCGCCGCGACGCGCGAGCGTCTCGCAGACTTCCCATTCGTTGATGCCGCCGCCGAATGCCCTGATCACGCCCTGGTCGCGGAGCGAGAGCAGCGCATAGTAGCCGCCCTTCATGAACTCATCGATGCGGGCATCGGATGCCGCCTTGGAACCATGGGTGAAGATGTCGACGTCATGGCAGAACAGGATGTCGAAACGGTCGAGGCCGGTCCGCTCCAGCGAGGCTTCGACAGAGCGCATCACGCCGTCGTAGGAATAGTCGTAGATTTCTTCCCGGGTCGGCGTGTCGAAGAACTTGCCGATGCCGGTGCGGCGGTCGGGCGGGCAGACCCTCAGCAGTCGGCCGACCTTGGTCGAAATGATGTATTCGTCGCGTGGCTTGGAGCGGAGGAAGTCGCCGACTCGGTTCTCCGACAGGCCCAGGCCGTAAAGCGGCGCGGTATCGAAATAGCGGCAGCCCGTCTCCCAGGCGGCATCGAGCACGTCATGCGCTTCGGCGTCGGAAATCGCCCTATAGAGATTGCCGAGCGGTGCCGATCCGAAGCCCAGCTCCGTGAAATCGATGCCGCCGTTGCCCAGCCGGTCCCAATGCCTCGTCTTCATCGGTATCTCCTCCCGAATGCCTGTTGCGAGCGGCCGGATTAAAGACGGAGCAGATGGTGAAAGCAATTGTTTTTTATCGCGATTTCGTCGACAGGGGATGACAACGCGCAATCGCGATGGCAAGGTTCGCGCCTGGAGAATGGGAGGGTATTCGATCTTGAGCGACAAGCTGAGGGCACTGTTCGGCGCACGCAAGCCGGTGATCGCGATGGTTCATCTCGGCGCGCTGCCGGGATCGCCGCTTCATGACCGCGAGGGCGGGCCGGAGGCGCTCGTCGAGGGTGCGCGCAAGGACCTCGCGGCGCTGCAGGACGCGGGCTTCGACGCGGTCATGTTCGGCAACGAGAACGACAGGCCCTACGAGTTCAAGGTCGATGTCGCCTCCACCGCGACCATGGCCTATGTGGTGGGACGCTTGAGGACCGAGATCCGCATCCCCTTCGGCGTCAACGTGCTCTGGGACCCGGAAAGCTCGATAGCGCTCGCGGCGGCGACAGGCGCGTCCTTCGTGCGCGAGATCTTCACCGGCACCTATGCGTCCGACATGGGACCCTGGACGCCGGACGCCGGCAAGGCGATGCGCTACCGCGACCGGCTCGGCCGGCAGGATCTCGCACTGCTTTACAACATTTCGGCAGAGTTCGCCCATTCGCTCGACCAGCGCAGCGTCGCCGACCGGGCCCGGAGCGCCGTTTTTTCCTCGATCCCGGATGCCGTCCTGGTGTCGGGCGCGATCACCGGCGAAGCGGCGCAAATGGGCGACCTCGAAGCGGTCAAGAAGGTTCTTCCGGACACCTATGTCTTCGCCAATACCGGCGTGAAGCATGCCACAGTGCGCGATACGCTCGCCATTGCCGACGGGGTGATCGTCGGATCGTCGCTCAAGGTCGACGGCCACACCTGGAACGCTGTCGATCCCGAGCGCGCGAAAGAATTCATGCGCCTCGTGAGACTGGACAGGTAAGGCCATGCGCGAACGCCTGCGGACGTCGTTGATCGACCTGATGATGATACCCGGCCTCTCCGGCTACGAAGGGCGGGTACGGCGCTACCTGAAGCAAGGGCTCGCCGCGCTCGGGCTGCCGGCGAAGACCGACCGGATGGGCAACCTCATCGCGACCATTCCCGGCCGCGAGGGCGGTCCATCGGTCATGCTGTTCACGCATATGGACCAACTCGGACTCGTCGTCCGGAAGATCGAGAAGAACGGGCTCATCCGGGTCGAGCGGCTGGGCGGCGTGCCGGAACGGGCTTTGGCGGCGCAGGCGGTGCTGTTCTCGATCGGGGAGGGGCGCGATGTCCCCGGCATCATCGCCCACAAGAGCCATCACGCCACAGGCCAGGACGAGAAATACAAGGTCGTGCCCTATCAGGACCTCTATATCGATGCCGGGTTTTCGAGCGCCGAGGCGGTGCTGGATGCCGGGATCGATATCGGCACGCCAGTCGTCTACAGGCCTCAGGTGGTCGAGCTGGCGAATGGCCGGATAGCCGGCACCTCGGTTGACGACCGCGCCGGCTGCGCCGTGGTCCTCGAGACCGCACGGCAGCTGATGGACGTGTCGCCCCGACCGACGGTGCATGTCGTTTTCTCGACGCAGGAAGAATTCAACCTCAGGGGCGCGCTCACGGCAGCGCAAGTATTGCAGCCCGACATCGCGATCCAGATCGATCTCATTCTCGCGACCGACACGCCCGACATGGCGAGCCGCGGCGATGTCGTGCTGGGCGCCGGGCCCGGCATGGCGATGTTCTCCTTTCACGGCCGCGGCACGCTCAACGGCACGATACCGCATCCCGGGCTCGTGCAGCTCTTCGACAATGCGGCCCGGGTCGCAGGGGTCAATCTGCAGAGGAGCGCCCATATCGGCTGCCTGACGGATTCGTCCTATGTTCAGCTCGTCGGCAAGGGGGTCGCCTCGATCGATATGGGCTTTCCGATGCGCTACTCGCATTCGGCGCTCGAACTCTGCGATCTCGGCGACCTCGAGGAGCTGACGCGGCTCCTGGTGGCCGGCATCGGAGATATCCGACCGAGTTTCCCCTTCGACCGCGACGGCTTCGACCAGTGAGGACGTCAAGGTGAGGGGGCCGCAAGCGGTGCGGGCGGAGGGGCAAGCATGACATCCGGCAGATACTATCTCGGTATCGATATCGGCACATTCGAATCCAAGGGGGTCCTCGTCGACGCGGCCGGCGAGATCGCCGCGCAGGCGGCGCGGCCGCATCGGATGCTCGTGCCGCAGGCCGGCTGGGCGGAGCATGACCCGGAAAAGGACTGGTGGGGCGACTTCTGCTTCATTGCCCGGAAGCTGATTGCCGAGAGCGGCATCGACCCGAAGTCGATCCGGGCCGTCGGCACGTCGGCGATCGGCCCTTGCATGCTGCCGGTGGACGAGGCGGGCAACCCGCTGATGAACGGTGTGCTCTACGGTGTCGATACGCGCTCGGCGCGCGAGATCGAGGACCTGACGGCGCGGATCGGCGCCGACCGAATTCTCGACGTCTGCGGCAATGCGCTGACCTCGCAATCGATCGGCCCCAAGATCCTCTGGCTCAGAAACAACCGGCCCGATATCTTCGAACGGGCGGCCAAGCTGGTCACCTCGACCACCTTCATCGTCCAGCGGCTGACCGGCGCCTGCGTGGTCGATCACTACACGGCGGCCAATACCTCGCCGCTCTACGACGTGGGCGCGCTCGCCTATTCCGACGCGTTAGCGGCTGACATCGTCCCGCTCGACAAGCTGCCGACGCCCGTCTGGAGCACGGATATTGCCGGTACGGTCACCGCGGCGGCGGCCGCGGCGACCGGGCTCGCCGCGGGCACGCCGGTCATTTGCGGCACGATAGACGCCAGCGCCGAAGCCTTCTCCGTGGGCGTGCTGTCGCCCGGCGACATGATGGTGATGTACGGATCGACCATCTTCATCATCCAGCTGACATCTGAGCGGGTTCGCGATGCGCGGCTCTGGTATGCGCCCTGGATGTTTCCGGGCGAGCATGCTTCGATGTCGGGGCTCGCGACTTCGGGCACGCTGACCCACTGGTTCCGCGACGAGATCGCCAAGGAACTCGATCCGGCAACGGCTTTTGCGGCGCTCGCCGAGGAGGCCGCAGCCTCACCGCCCGGCGCCAACGGTCTAGTCATGCTGCCCTATTTTTCAGGTGAGCGGACGCCGATCCACGATCCGCACGCCAAGGGCACGCTCTTCGGGCTGAACCTCACCCACAAGCGGGGCGACATCTATCGCGCGCTGATCGAGGGAATCGCCTATGGCACCAACCACATCTTCGAGACCTATGCCGAGGCGGGCGCCACGCCGCGGCGGCTGATGGCCGTGGGCGGCGGCACGAAGAACCGCCTCTGGCTCGAGGCGACGTCGAATGTGTCGGGCATGAGCCAGATCCTCGCCCGCCGGACGATCGGCGCCTCCTATGGCGACGCGTGCCTCGCGGCGATCGGCGTCGGTGACGCCAGTCGCGACGAGATCACCCGCTGGAACCCCGTGGAGCGTGAAGTCCTGCCGGTCGGCGATGCCGCCTATGACCGGAACTACCGCATTTTCAAGGCGCTCTATCCAGCGACGCGCAGGCTCATGGCCGAGCTTGAAGGGTGAGGATGCGGCGCGGCGGTAGGTACCTTGGCCGCGCCTCGCTTTCTAGAAATCCACGGCCCTGCCGATCGACCGAAGATAGGCGGCGATTTCGTCGCGCAGATGGTCGCGCGGCCCGAAGGACTGTAGGATCAGAACAACTTCGGCGCGCGCCTCTGGCTCGGCCGGCTCGTTGACGATATAGCCGGGGCCGATCGCCATCATGTCGCATCCGGCGGCGATCAGGCGGTCGACGAGCTGCGCGGCCACGCTCTGGGTCGCGCCATTGGGTTCCCGGTCTTTGGTCACGCCGCAGCACTCAACTGCGTGTCGGCCGCAGTGAAGAGCTTGCCGAGGTCGAGAAAGCAGATCATGCCTGTCTCATGCGTGATCATGCCGCGGGCAAAGTCCATATTGGCGTGCAGGGTCGCGGCATGCAGCGGCTGGATGAGCGATCGATCCACCGTGAGCAGGTCGGAGACGCCGTCGACCACCATGCCCGCCACATTTGCGCCGATCTCCGCGACCACGATCGCCGACCGCGCGCTCGTTCCCGCCGCCGGCATGCCGAGCCGTACGGCGAGATCGAAGATCGGGATCACGGTGCCCCTGAGGTCCATCACGCCCGCTACGTATTTCGGCGCGTGGGGAATGGGTGTCGACTTTCCCCATCCCCGGATCTCGCGAATGCTGGTGGTCTCGACGCAGAAGTCCCAGCCCTGCAGCTTGAAGGCGATGACGTCGATAGTGCCGGGGCCGCCCATGCTTGGTGTCCTGTTCATCAGAAGTCCTCCCATTCGGCCTTGGCGACGGCGGCATTGCCCTGGAAGGCGCGGCCGAGCCGGCGTGTCATGTCGCGGATCGGGGTTGGTGCCGGAGGCGAGGGACTCCTTGCCGGGGGTGGCGTACCTGCCTCGGAGAAACGGAACTGCCCGACCAGGGCAAACAGGGCCTCGGCCTGTTTGGCAAGATTGTGGCTCGCCGCTGTCTGCTCCTCAACCATGGCCGCGTTCTGCTGGGTACCCTGATCCATCATGTTGACGGCGGTGTTGATCTCCCGGAGTCCGATGGCCTGCTCGCGAGCGCCCTCGACAATGGCGGCGACGTGAGTGCTGATCTCGGCGACCTGTTCAGAGATGCGGACGAGCGCCTGGCCGGCATCCCCAACCAGACTGACACCGGACCGAACCTGCTCGCCGGAGCGCGTGATGAGTGCCTTGATCTCCTTGGCGGCGGCGGCGGAGCGCTGGGCCAGTTCGCGGACCTCCTGGGCCACGACAGCGAATCCCTTGCCCGCCTCGCCGGCGCGTGCGGCCTCAACGCCGGCATTCAGCGCCAGCAGATTGGTCTGGAAGGCGATCTCGTCGATCACGCCGATGATATTGGATATCTCGCGGGAAGAGGTTTCGATCTCGCCCATCGCGCCGATCGCCTCGCGTACGACTGTGCCGGACTTTTCGGCGCTGGAGCGCGCATTCTGGACCAGCCGTCCGGCTTCGTCGGCGCGCTTGGAGGCCACCGACATAGTCTGCGTCACCTCCTCGAGCGCCGCGGCCGTTTCCTCGATGGCCGCCGCCTGCTGCTCGGTGCGTTTGGAGAGGATTTCGGCTGCTTGAAGGATCTCGCCCGATCCGGCCGCTACCCCCTCGGCGTTCTCGGAAACCGCGGCCATCGCCTGGCGCAGCCGGCTGCTGGTCTCGTTGAAATCGACACGAAGCGCATCGAGCGCGGCAATGAAGGGTTGGTCGAGCTTCTCGGCGAGATTTCCGGCGGCGAGTGCCTTCAGGCCGCTGGCCAGCTGCTCGACATTCCGCACCCGCTCGCTGATGTCGGTCGCGAACTTCACGACCTTCTCGACTTTGCCGGTCGGTCCGAAAATCGGATTGTAGGACGCCTGTATGTGGACGCGGCGGCCGTTGCGGCCGTAGCGAAGGAATTCGGCAGACACGAATTCGCCCGCCCGAAGCCTCGCCCAGAATTGCCGGTAGTCTTCGCTTCGGGCATAGTCCGGATCGCAGAACATCGCGTGATGCTTGCCGACGATGTCGGCGAGTTCGTAACCGACAGCGTCGAGAAAATTCCGGTTGGCGGTAATGATTTCGGCGTCTGGGGTGAATTCGATCATGGCCTGCGCGCGGGAGATAGCGGCGATCTTGCCTTCGTCCTCGGTCGCGCGGATCTTCGAAGCTGTGATGTCGGTGGCAACCTTGACCACCTTGAACGGCCTGCCGCGGCGGAAGACGGGATTGTAGGAGGCTTCGATCCAGATCTCGCGTCCGCCCTTGCCGAGCCGCTTGTACTGCCCCTGATCATATTCGCCGCGGCCGAGCCGGGCCCAGAATTCCCTGTAGTCGGCGCTCGCGGCATAAGTCGGCTCGACGAACATGCTGTGATGTTTTCCGACGATCTCTGCCGACGCGTAACCGAGCGTTCGGCAGAAATTCTCGTTGGCCGAGAGGATCGTTCCATCGAGTGCGAATTCGATGAAGGCCGCCGAGCGCTGCAGCGCCTGGAAGGTGACGTCCACCTCCGATCGTCCAATGAATGGTATCAGCATGGCATTCGCTCCGGTGCCGCGGGATTCCAGGGCGCACACGTGCGGCGGCGTGTCGCGCCAGATAGGTCTGGTCGGGTAAGGCGGGTCCGGCGACTTTGTCCACCACATCGGGGATCGCCGTCTGTGGGAGAGTCTAGGCGTGTAGGTTTCGCGGTCTGTTAAGGAGAAGCGGAAGAGTTTAGTCGAAAGCCGGGCAATCGCCGGGTGGAGCCGCAAGTCGGAGGGGAGCCGATCGCGTCGGCGGACCCGGGAATGGCAGCGCAGCACACCACCGCCACCGGTGGCTCAACCGGTGCCGCGGTGACGTTAACGATTGCTTAGACTTTCGCGAGGCTGCCGCAGCCTCGTTTCCGCGTTTTGGCCCCGCCGGATCTCCTAACGCAGAGTTAACGCCCCCTAGCGGTCCGCGGGCTGCCCCCGGGATGGCGCGCATAAAGTGCCCCTACGCCGGCGCGCGACGTTCGGTTCAGGGCGAGCCGACGATCGGCTGCGGCTTCCTTCGACATGGTCAACGAAGGGTGAAGGCGGTTCGGTGGGGATCCGATTGTCCGTAAGCCAAGCGGTGCATGGGCTGTTTTAGCGTCAACGGAGCGGAGACAATGCGTTCGCAAGTGCGAGATTGCAGTATGGTTGCCGGCAACATAAGTGTTGATCATTCAACAGAGGGAGTTGTCCTATGTCCAAGCCCAAGATCGCCATTATCATCGGTTCCACCCGCGACACCCGCTTCGGCGAGAAGCCGGCCAAGTGGATCTACGACTTCGCCGCTGCTCGCGACGACATTTCCGTCGAGATCGTCGACCTCAAGGAGTGGCCGCTGCCCTTCTTTAACGAAGTCGCCTCCAATGCCTGGGCGCCGACCCAGAACGAAGTCGGCCAGCGCTGGCAGAAGAAGGTCGCCGAATTCGACGGCTACATCTTCGTGACGCCGGAATACAACCGCTCGATCACCGCGGCGCTCAAGAACGCCCTCGACTACTCCTATCCGGAATGGAACAAGAAGGCCGGTGCCGTGGTCGGTTACGGCAGCGTTGGTGGCGCCCGCGCCGTCGAGCACCTGCGCACCATCCTGATCGAACTGCAGATGGCGCCGACCCGCGCCGGCGTCCATATCCAGGGCGCCGATTTCTTCGCCGCCTGGCAGCAGGGCAAGGACCTGCGTGAATTCGCCCATCTCGAGCCGGGCGTCAAGGCGATGCTCGACGAGCTCGTCTGGTGGACCAAGGCGACCAAGACCGCACGTGAAGCCGACAGTGCCGCTGCCAAGGCAGCCTGAGCCAGGCCGAACACCAAGCGCGTACGATGCGGCGTCGGGAAACCGGCGCCGCATTGCTTTTCGGGGGAATGCGGTGTCGGCTCGTGCTACCCACCGCGCCTTCTGAGCCTGTGCCGCTACTTGACGCTTCCGGCGGTCATGCCCTTGATGATGTAGCGCTCGAGGAACACGCCGATCACCACAAGCGGCGCGATGGCCGCGCAGGACAGCGCCGCCATGGACCACCAGTTGATGCCCTGAGAGCCGGTCTGGCTCGCGACCATGACCGGGATGGTCTTGGCATGGGTCGCGGTCAGGAGAGCGGCGAAGAAATACTCGTTCCAGCAGAGAACCAGCGACAAGATGAAGGCGGCGACCATGCCGGGTGCGGCAAGCGGCAGGACGATGCGGAAGAAGGCGCCCCAGATCGACAGGCCATCGACCAGCGCCGCCTCTTCGAGTTCGATCGGGATGCCGCTGAACTGGTCACGCATGATCCAGATGACGATCGGCAGCACCATCAGCGTGTAGAGCAGGATGAGGCCGATGGTGGAATCGAGGAGCGCAAGCTCGCGGTAGAGCGCGAGGAACGGCAGCGCCAGCACCACCGGCGGCAGGATCAGCTGCGACAGGAAGAAGAAGGATATGTCCTTGTTGCGCATCCAGCCGATCTTGTAGGCGAAGCGCGACAGGCCGTAGGCTGCGAGCGAGCCGATGAGAACGGCGAGAAGCGAGGCGCTGACCGACGTCACGACGCTGTTGAGGAAGCGGCCCAGAAACTCCATGCGGACAGTGGAGGGGCGGCCCAGCGTATCGGGCGACAGGCCGAGCGACCGCCAGCCGAGCCAGTTCGGATTGTAGCCGATCCAGGGCACGATGGCGCCCTTCTGTACGTCCTTGGCGACCTTGAACGAGGTCGAGACGGTCCAGTAGATCGGGAACAGGCAGATGATCGTCCAGAGCGCCAGCGCGCCGTAGATGAAGATGCGCGACAGGTCGAAGCGCCCGGCGCTGTCGCCGTCCTCTTCGTTCGCAGAGACGTTGGAAAGGGTTCCGGCGGTGACGGTCACGGGTCGAAATCCTCACTCGGTCGCGTTGGCGCTGTTCCAGCGATTGGCGAGCTTGAGCAGCATGGTGATGAACAGGATGATGATCACGAGATAGACGAAGGCCAGCATCGTGCCGTAGCCGACATTGGAGCGCTCGCGATACTCGCGGTAGATGAAGCTGGTGACGGTGTCCGTCGCGCCGCCGGGTCCGCCTGACGTTACGTTGATGACGATGTCGGCGAGCTTGAGCTTGAAGATGATCCTGAGCAGGATCGCCGTGATCGAGACCGGCAGCATCAGCGGGAAGGTGATTTTCCAGAAGGCTTGCCAGGGCGACGCGCCGTCGACGCGGGCCGCTTCCTGCACTTCCTTCGGCATCGCCTGGAGCCCCGCCAGCAGCATGATCATCATGAAGGGAATGTAGGTCCAGGCATCCATCATCATGATCGCGATGCGGGCGATGACGGGATCGGTAAAGAAGGCGGGCTGCGACCAGCCGAGATAGCGGGCGAGGGTGGCGAGCGGTCCGAAGCGGTATTCGCCGAGCGACTTGCCGATCATCCAGGAGACCGCCACCGGCGACAGCATGAAGGGCAGCAGGAAGGCGACGCGGAAGAACTTCCGGCCGCGGATCTCGGCGTTCAGCAAGAGCGCCAGCCCGAAGGCGATCGCATATTCGACGATCACGGCCAGAACGTAGAAGACCATGTTGAGCAGGGCGTTCCAGAAATAGGGGTCGTTCCACATCTGGACGAGGTTGGCCGTTCCGTTGAACTTCTGCCCGGCGAAGGACGAAAGGTTCCAGTCGGTGAAGGCGATATAGAGGCCGAAGATCGTCGGGAAGATCACCATCACCACGGTGAAGATGAAGGCCGGCAGGACGAACAGCAGCTTCTTGCCCGCCTCGCCGCGCGTCAGCACCAGGGAGACGCAGAGCGCGACACTCCAGAGAACCACGGCATAAAGGGCCGGACGCCAGTTTTCCCAGCCGAAAGCGAGTTGGCCCGCGACATGCAGCCCCTGCACGGCGAAGGTCGCGACCACGAGCAGGGTCGCAGCCCAGAACAGCGTTCGGCCCAACTGTTTCCGCGCGGCCGGAATTTCCGCGTCGGTACTGACCGTGTACAACCGGTCGATCACCAGGTCCTTGCCTGCCATGCGCCCTGTCCGCCCTCGCATCCGGATCCTATCCGGATTCTATCATTCCGATCTTCGACATGAAAGGAGGCTGGCAGCCCGCGCCGCCAGCCCCCGTCTTGCTTCCGAGCCACTTATATACCGAGCGAAGCCTTGTAGAGCTTGATCTGGTTTTCCCGGCCGATCTGGTCGGTGATCTTCTCCCAGGCCGCGGCAATGTTGTCCGCGCCCTGCTGGGCCGACATCTGGCCGGCGAAGATCTTGGCCAGTTCGTCCTCGGCGACCGAGTAGTACTGGAAGATGCCGGGGATGCGCGGCTCGATGGCGGCGTTGGGGTGGTTGTAGGAGTCGCGCTCGGAGTTCAGGTACGAGGTAATGAACGCCTCGTCGTAGCCCGCCGCGACCCATTCCGGAATGTTGAAATGCGAGTTGCGGTAGGGCTGCATGCCCGACGGATAGGCGGCGGTCCAGAGCGAGATGTCCTTGCCGCCGAGATGGGCAGCGGCCGACCAGGCGGCCTTCTGCTTTACCGGATCGCTGTCGACGCGGGCCATGACATAGATGCCCCAGCCGATATAGGCCATGTTCGGCGCGTAGTTCGGCCCCGAGGAGAGCTTGTCCCACTGGCCGGTCTTCGAATTGTAGACGTCGTCCGAACCGGGAAGGATCGAGAAGCCGACCGTGTCGCCGATGACAGAGGAATCCGACGTCTTGGCCGAGGAGCCGACGTCGCCCCACCAGGCCAGCATCGAGCCGGTGCCGGCCAGGAACTGCTGGAAGGCCGTCGTGCCGGGATCGGCGTTCAGCTGGTCGGCGGGCTCCGACGGCAGCGCGTCGATGACATCCTGGATGGTCCGCACCCAGGCCGGGTTGTTGATGCGCGGCTTCATCGTGTCCGGGTCGAACAGCCAGGCCTTGTCGTCGGGATGCTTGGCATAGGCCGTCGCGCGCGAGGCGAGGAAGTAGAAGCCGAAGCCGCCCCAGCCCTTGGGCGCGTCGAGATAGCCATAGAGATCCTGGCCGTCGAGCTGCTTGCCCTTGAGGAACTTGGTGACTTCCTGAACCTGCTGCCAGGTCTTGGGAACGCCCCATTCGCCCTGGTGGCCCTCGTCCTTCCAGGCCTTGGCGAGATCGGCGGAGCCGAACACGTCGGTACGGTAGTTGAAGTTGTGGCAGTCGCCGTCGACCGAAATACGATATGTCTTGCCGTCCCAGGTGCCGACGGGCGCCTTGAGGTAGCCGACATAGTCGTCCATGTCGATCTGCTGCTTGACCCAGTCGGGCATGACCGAGGCCAGTCCCTTGCCGCAGACGTCGCCTTCGAAGGGCGCGCCCATTTCCAGGATGTCGAAGTCGACCGTGCCTGTCGCGATGGACTGCTGCAGGCGCGCATTATAGTCAGCCTGGGCGAGGTCGATCCAGTTGATCTTGGCGCCGGTATACTGCTCCCAGGCATAGAGCAGGCCGCGGAACAGAACGTTGTGCAGGTTCTGGTTGTTCAGGCCCATGAAGGACAGCTCGACGCCCTTGAATTCGCCTTCCTTGACGGCGGCCTTGGTGGCGCCGAGGCACATTTCGCCGACCTTCTGCCAGTCGGCATCGGTGGGCGAGCCAGCGCCGACGCCGGGGACCTTGAGAAGGGCAGCGCGATCGACGCCCTGGGCATAGGCAGGGGTCGCCAGGCCCACCATGCCGGGGCCTATGGCAGCGAGGGCGGAGGCGCTCGCCGCGCCCTTCAAAAGGTTGCGTCGGCTGATCGACTGCCGCGCCAAGAGTTCATAGAGTTCGACTTTCACGCCATATCCTCCCGTTATGGTTGCCAAAGCGACGTGCCCACTCCCAGCCACGCCGCCGTCACGGGTAGTCTGTCACAGCCGTCCGTCATTGCGCAAATTGTATTTTATGGCCTGGATTAGGAACAGACCGTGATGATCAACGCGCCAATGACGGGGCTGTGCACCACCCCCGACCGCGGAAAAGTAAAACCTTTTACCGATTTGCGTCAATGGCCAAATTTCCCAAGCGTTCCACCGCATTGCAGCAAGCGTATTGCGTTGCAGCGTAAGGTGGCGGACTGGGGGGTGGACAAGGATTTTCCGGTCGTTTAGAGGACGAGAGACGGTCGTAGTCCGGGACAGGCGCAACCCTGCGCCACGGGCGGGCCGGCAGGTGGAGCTGGTGCAATTTTCGATTGTACCGATGTCGGCGGATGACGGTGGCGCGATCCGTGCCGGGGGAGAGTGTATGTCACAGGTTCTGGTGCGCGACGTGCGCAAGGCCTACGGGTCGCTGGAGGTCATCCACGGCGTCAATATCGATATCGCCGACGGCGAGTTCGTCGTGCTGGTCGGCCCGTCGGGTTGCGGGAAATCGACGCTGCTGCGGATGATCGCGGGCCTGGAGGGAATTTCCGGCGGCAAGATCCTGATCGGAGACAGGGTCGTCAACAACGTGCCGCCCTCGGACCGCGACATTGCCATGGTGTTCCAATCCTATGCGCTCTATCCGCATATGAAGGTTCGCGACAACATGGCCTTCTCCCTCAAATTGAAGAAGACCGAGCCTGCGGTCGTCGAGGAGCGAATCAAGTCGGCGGCCAACATCCTCGGCCTCACACCCTATCTCGACCGCTATCCGCGCCAGCTGTCGGGCGGCCAGCGGCAGCGCGTCGCCATGGGCCGCGCGATCGTGCGCAACCCGCAGGTGTTCCTTTTCGACGAGCCGCTCTCGAACCTCGACGCCAAGCTCCGCGTGCAGATGCGCACCGAGATCAAGGAACTGCATCAGCGGCTGAAGACCACCACGGTCTATGTCACCCATGACCAGGTCGAGGCGATGACCATGGCCGACCGGATCGTCGTGCTTCAGGACGGGGTGGTCGAGCAGATCGGCGCGCCGCTCGAACTCTACGACAATCCGGCCAACCTTTTCGTGGCAACCTTCATCGGCTCGCCGTCGATGAATCTGGTCAAGGGCAAGGCGCGGATCGACAATGGCGAGGTTTTCGTCGAAGCCGGCAATGTCCGCCTGCCGGCGGGCAGCGCCCACCAAGTCGTTGACGGCCAGGACGTGACCTATGGTATCCGTCCCGAACATCTCGAGCTTTCGGACGACGGCTTCGACGCCAAGGTCGGCGTGATCGAGCCGACGGGTTCGGAGACCATGGTCTTCGCCCATGCCGGCGGCAACGATCTGCTTGCGCTGTTCCGCGAGCGCCACCTCTTCCAGCCGGGCCAGCCGATTCGCCTCCGGCCGCGTCGCGATGCGGCCCATCTCTTCGATACCGCCACCGGAAAACGAATCTGAATGCGGCGGACGGCGTCGACCGTTCCGTCTCCAGGGAGGATTTCATGCTCAAGAATATTTCGCCGCTCCTCAATGCGGACGTCCTGCACGCGCTCAAGGCCATGGGCCACGGCGACTACCTGATCCTGTCGGACCTGAATTTCCCCTCCGATTCCATCGCGCGCCAGACGGTCCTCGGCAAGTTGCTGCGGATGGAGAACACCACGTCGGCGGAAGCCGCGGCCGCCATCCTGTCGCTGATGCCGCTCGACACGTTCATCGACAACGCCGCCGAGCGGATGGAAGTCGTCGGCGCGCCGAACGAACTCCCCGCCGTGCAGCAGGAGGTGCAGGCGGCCATCGACAAGGCCGAGGGCAAGTCCTGGCCGCTGAAATCGATCGAGCGCTTCGCCTTCTACGAGAAGGCGAAAAAGGCCTATTGCGTGATCCAGACCGGCGAGCGCCGCTTCTACGGTTGCTTCGTGCTGACCAAGGGCGTCATTCCGCCGGACGGTCAGTGAGGGCTCGGAGATGAAGCACGACATCGTTATTCTCGGCGTCTTCGTCGCCGACACCGCATACCGCGCCGAGCGCCAGCCCAAGATCGGCGAAACGCTGCTCGGAAAGGGCTTCGCCCTCGGCCCCGGCGGCAAGGGGTCCAACCAGGCGGTTGCCGCGGCCAAGGCCGGCGGCGACACCGCGTTTCTCTCCAAGCTCGGTGACGACGACTTCGCCGACATGGCGATGAAGACCTGGGCCGAGGCCGGCGTGCATCCGGTCGTGACCCGCGACGGGTCGAGCTATACCGGGGCCGCCTATATCTTCGTCGAGGACCAGACCGGCAACAATGCGATCATCGTCGCACCGGGTGCGGCCAGCACGATTTCGCCCGCCGACATGGATGCCAATTCAGCGCTGATATCCGGCGCCAAGGTTTTCGTGACGCAGCTCGAGCAGCCGCTCGATGCGGCGGTTCGGGCCCTGGAAATCGCCCGCAAGGGCGGGGCCGCCACCGTCCTCAATCCTGCGCCGGCGCAGAGGCTCGACGCCTCCGTCTTCGCCCTCTGCGACTATGTCACGCCCAACGAGACCGAGACGGAGATCCTCACGGGACTTCCGGTGACCTCGATCGACGAGGCCAAGGTCGCAGCAGCGCGACTCATCGACCTGGGCGTCAAGACGGCGATCATCACGCTCGGCGAAAAGGGTGCGCTCTACCACAGCGCCACGGAAAGCGTGCTGGTACCGCCGTTCAATGCCGGTCCGGTCAAGGAAACCACGGGTGCGGGCGACGCTTTCAACGGTGGCTTCGCCGCCGCGCTTTCCAGGGGCATGAGCCCGCTCGAGGCCGTCCGCTTCGGTTCGGCCGTCGCCGGCATCTCGGTGACCCGCGCGGGCACGGCCCCCTCGATGCCGACGCTCGCAGAAGTCGAGGCTCTCCTGGCGAAGGGGTGACTGCCGGCCGGCCGTCATCATCCCCCTGTCACCCGCGCCTGCTACTCCGGAACGGTTAATCGAACCGTTTACGGGGTAACCATGTCTGACTGTCCGAACACTTCGTCGCCCGCCATCCGCGACCTCATTGCTCTCCGGTCGTCGCGCCGGTCGTTCCTCCAGGGCGCAGCCGGCCTCGGTGCCGCTGTCGCAAGCGGCGGCTTTGTCGGCTCGCTGTTCGCCGGCGAGAGCTTCGCCGCCGCGCAGGCATCGACGCTCGGCTTTACCGAACTCAAGCGTGTCTACGACAAGGACCTCGCCGTGGCCGAGGGCTATGAAGCCCATGTCGTCGCCCGCTGGGGCGATCCGATGACGGCGGGCGCCGGTGCCTTCCAGGGTGTTCCGACGGCTGCCGAACAGGCGCAGCGCTTCGGCTACAATTGCGACTACACCGCCTTCATGCCGCTGCCGAAGGGCTCGGGCGCGTCCGACCACGGTCTGCTCTGCGTCAACAACGAGTATATCTCGCCGAACGTGATCTTCCCGGGCATGACCGAGGACGACGCCGGCAAGACCATGACCCGGGAGCAGGTGGACTTCGGCATGGCCGCCATGGGCCATTCGATTGTCGAGATCAAGCTCGGCGACAAGGGCTGGCAGATCGTTGAGGACAGCCCCTACAATCGCCGCCTGACGGTGGAGACTCCGATGGAGATCAGCGGCCCCGTCGCCGGCCACGATCTCGTCAAGACCAAGGACGATCCGGAGGGACGCACGGTCAAGGGCACCAACTACAATTGCGGCGGCGGCGTCACGCCCTGGGGTACCGTGCTGACCTGCGAAGAGGGTGCCTCCGACACGTTCGGCGGCTCCGTCGAGGGCCTGCCCATGCAGAAGCTCCTGGAGCGATACGGTTTCGACGGATCGGACATCTATGGCCGTGCGCGGTTCCACGACCGTTTCGACATGACCAAGGAGCCGAACGAACCCAATCGATTCGACTGGGTCGTGGAGATCGATCCCTATGATCCGACATCCATGCCGAAGAAGCGCACCGCGCTGGGGCGGATGAGCCACGAAGCCTCCACGGTGGTCCTCAACAAGGATGGCCATGTCGTGGTCTATATGGGCGACGACGACTATTTCGAATATGTCTACCGTTTCGTGAGCGAAGGCATCTACGATCCGAGCAAGCCGGAGACCGGCAAGGATCTGCTCGACAAGGGTACGCTCTCCGTCGCCCGCTACGACGAGGACGGCAAGCTGCATTGGCTTCCGCTCGTTCACGGCCAGGGCCCGCTCACGGCCGCGAACGGCTTTGACTCCCAGGCCGACGTCCTGCTGCGGACGCGTCTTGCGGCGGACGCGCTCGGCGCCACTCCTATGGACCGTCCCGAAGACATCGAGACCAATCCGGTGACCGGGCGGGTCTATGCCGTCATGACCAAGAACAAGAAGCGCGAGCAGGACAAGCTCAACCCGGCCAACACGCGGCCGGAGAATCTCTGGGGACACATTGTCGAGATGATCCCGCCCGGTGGTCGCGGCAAGGATGCCGACCACACCGCCGAGATCTATGAATGGGACATCTTCGTTCTCGCGGGCAATCCGGCGGATCCGGCCATCAAGGCGTCGTTCCATCCGGAGACCTCGTCGAACGGCTGGTTCGTGTGTCCCGACAATATCAGCTTCGATCCGGCGGGCCGGCTCTGGGTGGCGACGGACGGCGCAAACGATTTCGGGCTTCCTGACGGCATCTATGGGGTGGACACCGAAGGTCCGGGCCGCGGCCTGCCCAAGCTTCTGTTCACCTGCCCGGCCGGCGCCGAGGCGACGGGACCCTGTTTCACTCCCGATGGCAAGACCCTGTTCGTCTCCGTCCAGCATCCCGCCGAGGATGCCGAAACGTTGGACAAGGTCTCGACCCTGTGGCCGGACTTCACCGGTTCGCTGCCGCGGCCGTCGGTCGTCGCGATCCGCAAGTCCGACGGCAGCCCGATCGGCGGCTGAGCCGCGGGTAGAGCCCGTCAGGCTCGCATAGCATTCGAGCCCCGTCGCGCGACCGCGGCGGGGCTTTGCGATTCTCGATCGGCGGGCCTGTCTGGCCCGCGCGCCGGTCGTTCAAGGCGAACAGCGTCAGGCGCGCAGCCGGGTGTCCCTTTCCTCGATGGCGGCGGCCTTGTCGAATTCTTCCTGCAGTTCCTCGACGGCCGCTTCGGCCGCGTCCTGCTGCACCTTCAGTTCCTTGATCGAGACCTGAAGATTGTCGGACCGCTGGCGGGCGGCCTTGGCGAAGGTGGAATAAGCAAAATGGTTCGGATCGGTGATGCCGGATTTCTTTTCTTCATATTGGATCTGGTTTTCCAGATCCTTCGCCATGCGCTCAAATTCGGCCATCATCATCTGAAGCTGCTTCAACTGACGGCGTTTCTCCTTCAGTTGAAATTCCTTCAGCCTCACTAGGCTCTCACGCGACTTCATACGCAATACTCCGTGGATAGCGTGACCCCGGTTACCAGTCTGCCCGACTGCGGAGCGACCGGGATTGGGGTCGATCCAAAAAAAGTTCACCGGCGTTAACAATTCCCGACGCTGGTAACCATTCCTTTACGGGCATCGTTAATGATAGCCCCGATGATTTAAGGCTCGGTAAATGCCGAAACGGGAATACACGATCGGCGAATGACGAGTCGGAAGAATCGCTTGGCTCGGTTTGTTAAAGTCGTGCCTTAAGATTTCGTGGGAATTTTTTGTTGTCAAATCAGGGGTCTGGCAAAAATATTTAACAAACTCGATACATCTTGCCAGATGGAATCAGAATTTGTTAACCATTTGGTGTCAGCCTCCAAATCAGGCAAAGCTGGATCCCGGCTCTGTGGCGAGGCGACACACCTTCCAGGGCGGTGGAAAAGGGGAAGACGATGCGGGTTCTACTAATTGAAGATGATAGCGCCACGGCGCAGAGCATCGAATTGATGCTCAAGTCCGAGAGTTTCAACGTGTATACCACCGACCTGGGCGAGGAAGGTGTCGATCTGGGTAAACTCTACGACTACGACATCATCCTCCTCGACCTGAACCTGCCCGACATGTCGGGCTACGAAGTGCTCCGCACGCTCAGGCTCTCCAAGGTCAAGACGCCGATCCTGATCCTGTCCGGCATGGCCGGCATCGAGGACAAGGTCCGCGGCCTCGGCTTCGGCGCCGACGACTACATGACCAAGCCGTTCCACAAGGACGAACTGGTTGCCCGCATCCATGCGATCGTCCGTCGGTCGAAGGGCCATGCGCAGTCGGTCATCGTCACGGGCGATCTCGTCGTCAATCTCGATGCCAAGACGGTGGAAATCGGCGGACAGCGCGTCCACCTGACCGGCAAGGAATACCAGATGCTGGAGCTGCTTTCGCTCCGCAAGGGCACGACGCTCACCAAGGAAATGTTCCTCAACCACCTCTACGGCGGCATGGACGAGCCGGAACTGAAGATCATCGACGTCTTCATCTGCAAGCTGCGCAAAAAGCTCGCGGCGGCCGCCGGCGGCACCAACTATATCGAAACTGTCTGGGGCCGCGGCTACGTGCTGCGCGAGCCGGACGGTTCCGAACTGATGGAAACCGCCTGATCCGCAGGCACTTGATCCCCGTTCCGCAGAGCCCGTGCCGACCAGCGCGGGCTTTTCGTTTTTGGCCTGGATGTCGAGTTCGGAAAATTGAGACGCGGGAGCACATCCTGCGGCTCTGGCACAAAGGGTTCGGGAAATCGGCTCCGGCGGCTCAGGCCGCGGCAACGGCGCGTGCGAGCGCCTCGTCGAAAAGCGCGTGCAGAACCTTGCTCTCATAGGGCTTGAGCAGGAAATCGTCGGCACCGGCATGCTTGGCGGCCATCAGCGCGCGGAGGTCGGCTTCGGCCACGCCGTAAAGGATGCGCACGGGACGGTTCCCGGCCATGAGCCGCGCCGACCCGATGAGATCGAGTGCGTCGGCCAGGCTCGAATCGACGATGAGCACGTCGGGCAGTGCAGATTCGCAGCGGGCCAGCGCCTCGAGCGGGCTTCTCGACACGGCGACGCAAAAGCCCAGCGCGGCCAGGAGGTCGGTGGCGGTGTCGCAATCCTGTGGGGATGGATCGGCGATCAGCAGGCGTAACGTCATACTGTTCCGTCGCTCTGTCTACTAACGGGCCATGTTCAAACCGTCAGTGTAAAGAAGAAAGCATAACGGAATCTTACCCGGAGTTACGCTGCGGGACGCGATCGTCCGCGATCGGTGCGCGGCGGCTTCGGGGCCTCGGGCCACCCCCCGGCGCGGTCGTCCCGGAGGTCGCTGAGGCGCATCGCGCGATACCGCGCGGAAGGGGAGGAGAGACAAGGCTCTTGCCGAGGAACGGTCGGCACGGCGCCGGCCGTCAGTCCTTCATCATCTCGGCGGTAAAGGTGATGTCTTCGGGATTCTGCACCGCGCTCAGCGACATGCCGGCTTCGTCCGCCAGCATGACCGTGTAATAGGGCTGGATCGTATGGGCGTCGATCGCCTCCTCGACCTGGCCGGAATTGATTTCCATGAATTTCGGCGGCAGGCGCATCATTCGGCCCTTGGCTCTCAACGTGAACTTCGGATCGAATTCCGGGTTCTCGAGCGTCACGGCGATCTCGCCGCCGCGCGGGATCGATCCGTAGGCGACGAGGAAGAGATTGAGCAGCAGCTTGACCTGGTTCTTCGGGATGATCGCGCGGGGCCCGCTCCAGATCACCTCTGTCTTCTTCTCGGCCGTCGCGAAATCCCGGGCAGCCTTTTCGGCTTCGCCGGTGTCGATCGAAGCGCCGACGGAACCCGAGGCGCCGAACGCGAGGCGGGCAAGCTTCAGCCTGACCGAGGCATTGAGGGCGGATGTGCGGATCAGATCCAGGGCGTCGGCGTCTGCACCGCCTTCGTCCAGCAGTTCCAGGCCGTTGTTGATGGCTCCGACCGGGGAGATGACGTCATGGCAGACGCGGCTGCAGAGCAGGGCGGCAAGGTCGGCGCCGCTGAGCGTCAGATTGGGATTCTTGGCCATTCGATCCTCCTGGGCTGTCCGGCAAAGCCTGAGCCGGGCAGCGGTCACGTCACCTACTTAGCGAATTTCTGGCCGGACGCAAATCTTTGCGCAAAGCCTTGCTGCGCAGCGAGTCAAGGCCCGCGCCCGGCCTCCGCCATAAAGACACCATATTTGGTAAACCGATTGTTAACGCGAACCCGTCAAAATGCGGTTGATGACGCGATCCCCCGTTCGAGGAGGACGGCGGACGAGGAGCGATGGAGCTTATCATGCGGGCACTGATCAATGGAACCGGCAGGCTTTGGGCGCTGATGGCGGTCGTGCTGACCGTCGTCGCGGCGGTAGCGGGACCGGCACGGGCCGACAGTTCGCAATATACGATGCAGGAAATCGTCGATGCCGGCCACGGCTTCTTCGGCTCCACCACCGGCGGGCTCGCCAAGGTGGTGGAACAGGCGTTCAACCGCTATGGCCTGCCAAACGGCTATATTCTCGGCCAGGAAGGTGCGGGCTCATTCGTCGTGGGTGCGACCTACGGCGAGGGCGAGCTCTATACCAAGAATGCCGGGCAGCACACGCTGTTCTGGCAGGGGCCCTCCATCGGCCTCGACTATGGCGGCGAAGGCAGCCGGGTCATGATGCTGGTCTACGAACTGCCGAAGATCAACACGATCTACAACCGCTTCGGCGGCGTCTCCGGCCAGGCCTATATGGTCGCCGGTTTCGGCATGACGGTGCTGAAATACCGGAATGTGCTGATCGTACCGATCCGCACCGGCGTCGGCGCCCGGATCGGTGTCAATGTCGGCTACCTGAAGATCACCCGCAACGCCACCTGGAACCCATTCTGAGCGACGGGCGGGAGCCGCAATTCCGCCCGGCTGTTGCCTATGTAACTTGCGAGGGCATGGGCCGCATGCTTTAAGCGGCCAGAGACGAGACGTCGGGTACCTGTTGCCGTGATCGAATATGGACTGCTCTTCGGACTGGGTTTCCTGACCGCCATACTGGCGGGGTTGCTGCTCGCGCCGGCCATCCACCGTCGGATCGTGAAGTTTACCGAGGACCGCATCCTCGCCACCATGCCCGTGAGCCCACAGGAGCTCAGGGCACAGAAGGACATGGTCCGGGCGGAAATGGCCGCGCAGGTCGCGCGCACCGCCCACGATCTCAAGCAGGAGCGCGGCAAGGCTGCGGCCCTCTCCATCGACAATGACAGGCTGGTCGAGCAGGCCGGTCGCCTGCAGGGCGAGAATTTCGATCTCAGGACCACCGCCGATGCGCTTGCGGTCGAGGCCGGCGAACTCCGGGCCTCGCTGCGCGAGGAGGAGATGCAGGTCGTCCGCCTGCGCGAACAGCTGTCGCAGGGCGTCATCCGCGAGCGCGAGAAGGAGGGGCGGATCACCCAGCTCCTGCATCGTGTCCAGCAGCTGACCGTCGACATCGACAATCTCCGCATCGACCTTGCGACCCGCGACGCCGAGGCCGAGAGCTTCCGCGCCCGGATCAATGCGCTCCGCGACGAGCGCGAAACCCTGCGCAACGATCTCAAGCTCGCCAACCAGCGCGCCAAGGACGCCGAGCTCCGGCTCGCACGGGAGGAGAACAAGGCGACGCGGCTCGAAGACCGCCTCAACGCGGAAATTTCCGGCAGCGTCGACAAGGACACCATCATCGAGCGGCGGATTTCCGAGATCAACCGCCTCAAGGAGCGACTGAAGGCGGCCAATGCCGAGGCGCGCGAAGCCAGCCGTGGCACCAAGCCGATCACAGCCAAGCTACCGGCGGCGCCGAAGACGAAGGCACTGCCTGCCGAAACGCGCCGGGCGCTCATCGACAGCAAGCCGAAGTCCGTCGTCATTGAACACGAGACCCGGCCGCTGCTTCCCGAACCGGCGCCGGCCGCCCTGCTGCCGACACGTTTGATCGACGAGAAGCGTGCCTCCGAACTGAGCGAGGACGCTCGCAGCCAGGCGAGCGCCGTCGCCGACCGCCTCCTCAATCTCAAGGACGACGAGCATGACGAGGCGCTGCGCAACGAGATCGCAGACATCGCCGCCAAGATGGTCGCCGTCGTTGCCCAGAAGGAGGGCATGTCGAGCCCGCTGCGCGAGATGATATCCGGCAAGCCGCAGAACAGCGTTCCGGGCCGCACATCTCTTGCCAACCGGGCCGGCCGGTTGATGCATGTGGAGTAGACGCAGCCGGTGAGCCGACGGTTCGCCGGCGACCGCGTTCTTCAGATCCGGCCGATCGCCGATGCCATGGCAAAGAGCGCGACCCCGGTTGCCGTTCCGGCATTCAGGCTATCCATGCCTGGCGCCTGCGGAATCCTGGCGCTGCGGATCCGCTTCAGCACGTCAGGCGGGAGACCGTCGCCTTCGGTACCGGTGAGCAGGGCGAGACGCCGGGATGGTCCGACTGTGCGAATGTCGGATTCTCCCCTCGGCGAAAGCCCCCAGATGTCGAAGCCCGATTCGGTGAGTGCGGCGATCAGTTCTTGGGCCGTACCGGATCGCGCAAAGGGTACTGCTAGCACGGCGCCGACAGAGACGCGGAGGGCCTTGCGGTAGAGCGGGTCGCAGCAGGTCTGGTCGAGCAGGACGGCATCGGCGCCGAAAGCCGCGGCATTTCTGAAAATGGCGCCAAGATTGTCGTGGTTGGCGATGCCGCAAGCGGCGACGACGAGCGCATGGTCCGGAAGCCCGGCAAGGATATCGGCGGTGCCGGGGGCTGTCCGCCGCATGCCGAGGGCCAGAACGCCGCGATGGATGTCGAAGCCGGCGACGCTGTTCATCACTTCGCGCGACGCGACATAGACCGGAATCTCCTCGGGCAGCCTCGCGAGGATCCCGGTAAGGCCGTTCAGCCGGTTTTCGAGAAGGAAGAGGGAGTGCGCGGCAAAGCCGGCGGCAGCCGCATGGGCGTCGGCGAGCAGCCGAAGAACCACCGTCCCCTCGGCCAGGAACAATCCCTGGCGGCCGATGAGGTCGCGCTCGCGGATGTCGCGATATGAGGCGATTCTCGGATCGTCGGGGTCGTCGATGCGGACGAGCCTGCCGGAAGGCAGTTCGGTCACTTGAGGTCGATCTCCGTCACAATGCGGCCGGTGCCGATGTCGTGCACGACCAGGTGCTTCTGGCCGTTGAGCAGGCCGGTGAGAAGGATGCGGTTGCCGCTGATTGCCGTATCCTGGAGCTCGAAGCCTGCGGGCAGGGTGATCGACTGGCGCACTGCCGGGACCGGGAGCGCCGCCTCTGTCACCGGCGTTGCCGTCGCAGGGACCTTGTTGACCCTGTAGACAATCGAGACGACCACGGCCATAAGACCCAGGATGATCACCGAGCTCGAAATGACCAGAAGACGGACCATCTTGCGCCGCACCTTCTCGAAGGCCGGGTCCAGCGGGGCCTCCTGTTCGTCGGCGAAGTTCGGATTGGTCATGACGTCTCCCGGTTTCGGTTAGCGATATGCCGGAGTTCCTTAGCGAAGAAGCGGGGCCGGCGAAAGTCCTGGTGGCCGGCGCGGAGGCCGGTGGCCGGATCGATGCCTGGCTGGCGCAGGCGCTTGCCGGCGGTCTGTCGCGCAGCCGGGTGAAGTCGCTGATCGAGGAGGGCCATGTCAGGCTCAACGGCGCGCCGGTGAAGGCGCCGCACCAGAAGGTGCAGCCCGGCGACAGCGTAACGCTCGTCATGCCGGAGCCCGAGGCGCCGGAGCCGAAGGGCGAGGCCATTCCGCTCGACGTGCTCTACGAGGACGACGACCTGATCGTGCTCGTCAAGCCGGCCGGCCTTGTCGTCCATCCGGCGGCCGGCAACTGGACAGGGACCCTGGTCAATGCGCTGATCCATCACTGCGGCGAGAGCCTCTCGGGCATCGGCGGGGTCAAGCGGCCCGGGATCGTCCACCGGCTCGACAAGGAGACGAGCGGGGTGATGGTTGCCGCCAAGAACGATCTCGCCCATGCCGGCCTCGCCGCGCAATTTGCCGACCACGGCCGGACGACGAAACTCGAACGCGCCTATCAGGCCGTGGTCTGGGGACTGCCTCGCCCGCTCAAGGGCTCGATCGACGCGCCGCTCGGCCGGGCAGGCGACCGCATCCGCCGCGCCGTCGTGTCCGATCGCGCCGAGGATGCGCGACATGCTGTCACCCATTACGAGGTGATCGAGAAATTCCACGAGCGGCCCGACGCGACCGCGATCGCCGCCCGTATCGTCTGCCGCCTGGAAACCGGCCGGACGCATCAGATCCGGGTGCATATGGCCCATATCGGCCATCCG
>JAESFG010000464.1_pt1 | contig 29849 bp, 23 predicted proteins | sample 9269371 | NCBI WGS metagenome assembly JAESFG01 (sample SAMN14506227, study PRJNA617093) | algae metagenome | isolation source: Aetokthonos hydrillicola CCALA 1050 (B3-Florida) and co-occurring... | place: USA: South Carolina | collected 2013-01-01 | reverse complement strand
TTGACGACCTTGGCGACGTCGTTGGCGAGCTTGATGATCAGCTTGGCATTGTGGTAGCTCGGCGCCGCCTTGCCGGCGAAGATCTTGACGCGCGGCACCCAGTCGCGCTCGGGATGCGAGCGGATCTGGTCGTAGAGCGCCACGGCCTCGATGATGTTGAGCAGCTGGCGCTTGTATTCGTGGATGCGCTTGACCTGGATGTCGAACATCGCCGACGGATCGAGCTTGAGGCCCATCCGGCTCTGGATCAGCTGGGCCAGCCGCACCTTGTTGCCGCGCTTGACGGCGGCGAACTTCTTCTGGAACTCGCGGTCTTCGGCGAAGGCGTCGAGCGCCTTCAGCTTTTCGGTATCGTCGAGGAAACCGTCTCCGATCGCCTCGCGCACCAGCGCCGTCAGCGGCGCATTGCACTGCATCAGCCAGCGCCGCGGCGTGATGCCGTTGGTCTTGTTGTTGATTCGGGTCGGATAGAGCTTGTGCAGGTCGGCGAAGACCGTGACCTTCATCAGCTCGGTATGCAGCGCCGACACGCCGTTGATCGAATGCGAGCCCGTGAAGGCGAGATTGCCCATGCGCACGCGGCGGCCGCCGGCTTCGTCGATCAGCGAGATCGAGGAGATCTGCGCGTCGTTGAAGGCCTTCGACTTGCGGGCGTCGATCAAGATCTTGGCGTTGATGCCGTAGATGATCTGCATGTGACGCGGCAGCAGCCGTTCGAAGAGCGGCACCGGCCAGGTCTCGAGTGCTTCTGGCAGGAGCGTGTGGTTGGTGTAGGAGACGGTGCGCTGGGTCATGTCCCAGGCGGTCTCGAACTCGTAGCCGTGCACGTCGCAGAGGAGCCGCATGAGTTCGGCGACCGACACCGCGGGATGCGTGTCGTTCAGCTGGATCGAGACCTTGTCCGGCAGGTTCTCGAGCGTGTTGTACTGTTGCAGGTGGCGCCGGATGATGTCCTGCAGGGAGGCGGAGGAGAAGAAGAATTCCTGGCGGAGCCTGAGCTCCTGGCCGGCGGGCGTCGCGTCGGCGGGATAGAGGACGCGGGCCAGGCTTTCTGCCTTGTTGCTCTCGCGGAGCGCGCCGATATGGTCGCCGGCATTGAAGGCGTCGAGCAGGATCGGGTCGATCGGCTGGGCGGTCCAGAGCCGCAGGGTGTTGACGCGCTGTGCGCGCCAGCCGACGATCGGCGTGTCATAGGCCACCGCGATCACGCGTTCGGCCGGCTTCCAGACGTAGCGGGCCTCGCTGTCGGCGGTCAGCACCGATTCGACCGAACCGCCGAAGCCGACCTCGTAGGCGCTCTCGCGGCGCTCGAACTCCCAGGGGTTGCCGTGGGCGAGCCAGGTTTCCGGTAGTTCCACCTGCCAGCCGTCGGCGATCTGCTGGCGGAACAGGCCGTGCACGTAGCGGATGCCGTAGCCATAGGCCGGGATGTCCGTCGTCGCCATCGATTCCATGAAGCAGGCGGCGAGACGGCCGAGGCCGCCATTGCCGAGTGCCGCATCCGGCTCGAGCGCGGCGATGATGTCGAAATCCACGCCGAGCGACTTCAGCGCCTCCCGCACCTCTTCCATAAGGCCGAGATTGGACACGGCATCGCGAGTCAGGCGGCCGATCAGGAATTCCAGCGAGAGATAATAGACCCGCTTGGCGCCGCTTTCGTAGGTCTTGCGCGTCGAATCCATCCAACGGTCGATGATCCGGTCGCGGATCACCAGAATGGCCGCCGTCAGCCAGTCATGTGGCTTGGCGACCTTGGCATCCTTGCCGATCCTGTAGATCAGGCGCTCGACAATGTCGGCCGCGAGCACCGGCGGATCAGACTTGCGGGGTGCGGGAACCGGGATTTCCTTGATGGCGGCACTGTCGTTCATGATTCTTCCGTCTTGGGGTCGCGCACCCGACGCAGTCCCGGACATCAGAACCACTCGGCCGCAAGGCCAAGTTTGCATCCTTCAAAACCGCTTGCAACGGTTTATTTGGTCCGGGCGGAACAAAGACGTAAATCGATTTAGATGTCGTCTGCCTGGCCCATGGCTGCTTTCACCCCGGTTTCTGGCTCCCTTTGGCCAATGCGGCCGGAGACGAATCCGGCCGAAGCAGCCTGGGGGTGGAAAAGCGGAACCGCCGGCAGGGGCGGGCCGGCGGTTCTCATGCCAGGCCATCGGGACCTGGCATCGGGCGACGGGGTGGATGGCCTAATACCAGATCGTATAACTCTACTGGGTCAGGCGGGTCGCCGTGGCTGTTGCGCGTTCGCCGATATACTCGAAGGCGGCATTGAGATCGTCGGCATCCTCGGCCTTGAAATAGTGCGAGGAGTCTGTGGCGCAGTAGCTGAGCAGCGCCTGGCCGCGGTCGGGCGCCATGAAGGCGACCGAATAGACCTCGACGCCGGCCTGCCGGGCCTGGTCGCACCATTTCTTGGTCTCGGTATCGGCCGAGGTATAGTTGTTGTCCCCGTCGGTCATGAAGACGATGTATTTCGACGGCACCTGGCCGTTCTTCTGCATGTGCAGCGTATCCTCGGTCGAGGCGCTTACGGCCTGGTATGCGGTCTTGAAGGCGAGACCCGAATCGGTCCCGCCGTCGGCGGTCAGCTTCGAGATGTAGGTCTTGGTATGGTCGACGCTCCAGGCGAGATTGACCGGGGTCTGCATGGCGCTGTTGTAGGAGACCGCTGCGGTGCGCACGAAGATCTTGTCGGGATCGGCCTTGCTCAGCTGGTTCATCAGGTTGGTGGCGGCCATGCGCAGCGCGGTGATCTTGTCGTAATAGGTGTAGCAGGTCGTCGTGCGCCGGCCATAGCGGCACTGGTAGCTGCCCGAGACGGTGTTGGTGTATTCGGCCATCGAGCCCGAACGATCGAGGACGAGATACATGGAGAGCGCGTTCTTGCTCTCGGTGCTCGACTGCGTCGTGCTCGATACGCTCACGCGGCCGCTCGTCTTGCCCAGGAAGGCCGAGAGGGTCGAGTATTTGACGTCGTAGCAGGTCGAGACCTTCACCGTGTATTTCTTGGCGGTGCCGACCGTCACTTCTTGTTTGACGTCGACATCCGTGCAGGTCGAGAAGTCGAAGGCCTGCTGGCCGGGATCGGGCGTGCCGATATGATTGGACATCTGGCCCTTGACGAAGTCGGTCGCGAGCGCCTCGGCCTGGGTCGTCGTCACCTGGTCATTGGCGAGCGCGGAGGCGGCGGCGAGGGCTGCGGCATCGGCGGCGTTCTGGAGCGCCGCCCGCGAGGCCACCATCTTGGACATGTCGATCGCCATGCCGGCCGAGGCGAGGCCGACGGGCAGCACGAGGGCAGCGATGATGGAGAGATTGCCTCTCCGGTCTTTCAGGACAGCACGGCTGACATGCGACAGGATGTTCAGGGGCATGGCGCTTCTCGAAGGGCTCAGGGTTTCGATGAAGCGAAAAGTTAACAAGCAATTATTGTATTCGCGTTTCGCAATTCATTGCGAATCTATTAAAGATCGAACGAGAATCCGATAGCGAAATCAAACTTTTACGGGAACCACATCGACCGCCTGGTCGGTCGTGTGGCCGCCGTAGATGCGCAGGATCCCGATGACGGGCGCGACGTCCGCATAGTCGCGTCCATAGGCGACCCTGATATGGTCGGTGCCGGCCATCATGTCGTTGGTCGGGTCCCACTCCATCCAGCCGGTGGCGCGCCCGCACCACACCCGCACCCAGGCATGCATGGCGTCGGCGCCTTCGAGCCGCTCCTTGCCGGGTGGCGGAATGGTGCGGAGAAAGCCCGAGACATAGCCTGCGGGGATGTCCAGCGCGCGGAGCGCCGTGATCATCACATGGCTGAAATCCTGGCAGACGCCCTTCTTCAGCTTGAAGGCCTCGCCGGCCGGCGTGTCGACGCGTGTCGCCCCGGGGTCGTACTTGAATTCGGAATGGATCGCCCGGCAAAGCGTGGCCGCGACCTCTCGTATGCTCATGCCCGGCTTGACGAGACTGCGCGCCCAGCGGGCGATCTCGGCATTGGGCGGCAGCCGCGGGCTTGCCCACAGGAAATGATGCGGCGAATCGGGCGCAAGAGACCAGCATTCGAAGGTCTCGTCGGTGACCTTGCCGAGCTCGGGCGAGAAGTCGGCGATAACAGGCAGCGCATCGACCTGCACCCGCGCCTGCATCCGGATCTCGAGATCCTGGTGCGGATTGCGGAAGCTGATCAGCGAGGCGGCATTGCCGAAGAAGTCGGTGAAGTCGGAGCGCTCGTCCGGCACCGGGGCCACGCTCACCGAGCCGGCGATCAGCCGTTGGCCCTGCGGCAGAGTCAGCGGCAGCACGCGCACGACGTGGCGGGCGCCGCTCGGCCCCACTTCGTAGGCATAGCTGATCTTCATCGAGACGTCGTAGAGCATCGCGCCGTTCCGTCCCTCAGATGCTGATATAGGTCTTTGCGAGCAGGTCGGAGAGGTTTTCCATATCCGATTCGAGCTGCGAATAGACCTCCGGCGTCATCGCCTCGGGCGTCATCAGCGACAGCGTGTTGTAGATGCGGAGCACCTCGCGGTAAAAGGGCGAGTACTGGCCGTTGACCGTGGCATTGGGCAGGAGTTCGACCTCGGTCTTGATCTCGTTCAGCTGGTAGAAGATCGAGCGCGGATTGAGCTGGTCGAGCGCGAGCAGGTCGGTCACCGTCAGCCGGGCGGTGGCGACATTGTAGCGTCGGCGATGGGTCATGACGCTGTCGCCGATCTCGATCAGCATGTCGAGCGAGCCGTCCGGCGCCTCCGGCCCCGAGAGATGGCGGAGCAGGCGCGCCATGTGCAGCGCGCGCTCGAGATGGCGGCCGATCGACAGGAAGCGCCAGCCGGTGAAGCGGTACATGTTCTCGTGCACGAGGCCGGCAAAGCCCGCGAGCTTGCGGAGCAGGACGGTCATCGCCCGGGTCGCGTCGTCGCCCGGCTGGATCTTGTCGCGGAAGTCGCGCGCGGTCTTGGCCAGGTCATTGAGCGCCAGCCAGCCGTCGGGCGAGAACCGGTCTCGGATGTTTGAGGCGGAGTAGAGCGCGCTCGAAATGTTCATGACGAGGCTCTCGGGGATGACTTCCTTGGTGTCGATGTCGAGCACGTCGAGGTAGTCGGAGACGTTCTTGAGCAGCGGCTGCTCGCGGTCGGCATATTCGGCGAAGCGGCCGTGCCAGGAGCGCAGGATGCGCAGCGCCCCTTCGGCGCGTTCGATATAGCGGCCGAGCCAGAACAGGTTGTCGGCGGCGCGCGACGGCAGGCTGCCCGGCATGTTGCGGGTAAAGCTCTCTTCCGGCGGCAAGAGCGTCGACCACTTCACCGGCGTGTCGGAGACGATCCAGACATCGGCGACGGCGCCGCCCTTCTGCATGGCGATCGCCGAGACGTCGTCGGAGGCGCCGATGCGGGCAAATCCGCCGGGCATGATCTGCCAGCCGTCGCGCGTCCTAGCCGCGAAGACGCGGAGGCTCATCGGCCGGGGCGACAGCTTGCCGGAGACGAAGGCCGGCGTGGTCGACAGCTTGACCACCTCCTGGCCGACCAGGCGATGTCCCTCCTCAGCGAGGCGGGCGACGAGCGCCGCATTCTTGTCCTTCTGCAGGTTGCCGGTCAGCGTCTCGTTGCCGTCGTCGAAGAAGGGCAGCCGCGAATAGGCCGGGCCGATCACCATCCGGTCGAGATTGCGGATGACGTGCTCGCGCTCCTTCTTCTGGCCGCACCACCAGGTCGCGACCGAGGGCAGCTTGAGGTCCTCGTTCAGCAGCCGGCGGCAGATCGCCGGCAGGAAGGCCAGGAAGGCGCGGGTCTCGAGCAGGCCGGAGCCGAGAGAGTTGACGATGGTGACGCTTTCGGACCGGAGCGCCTGGACGAGGCCCGGCGTGCCGATCTGCGAGGTCTGGTCGAGTTCCAGCGGATCGGCATAGGTCGCATCGAGACGGCGCCAGAGCACGCTGACCGGCTTCAGTCCCGCCACGGTGCGGACCATGACCTGGCCGTTGACCACGGTCAGGTCCTCGCCTTCCAGCAGCATGAAGCCGAGATAGCGCGCGATGTAGGAATGCTCGAAATAGGTTTCGTTCGCCGGACCCGGCGACAGGACGGCGATGCGGTCCTCCGGGCTGCGGCGATAGGCATGCAGCGTGTCGCGGAAGGCGCCGAAGAAGGATGCCAGCCGGTGGACATGGGTCTCGGCATAGACGTCGGAGAAGGCGCGCGTCGTCGCCACGCGGTTTTCCAGCGCAAAGCCCGCGCCCGACGGCGCCTGCGTCCGGTCGGCCAGGACCCACCAGTCGCCGTTGGGGCCACGGCCGATCTCGAAGGCGACGAAATGCAGGAAGTGTCCGCCGGCCGGCTTGAGCCCGACGACGGGCCGCAGGAATTCGGGGTTGCCGGCGATCAGCGCCGGCGGCAGGAAGCCTTCCTGCACAAGGCGGTTTTCCGAATAGATGTCGGCGGCGATGCGTTCCAGCAGATCGGCGCGCTGGATCAGCCCCTCCGAAAGCGACTGCCATTCGCGATCGCCGATGAGGACGGGAACATGACTCAGCGGCCACGAGCGCTCGGCATTCGGCGCGCCGCCATAGACGCGGTAGAACACGCCGGCATCGCGGAGATAGCGGTCGGCCTTGTCGATGCGGCGTTCGAGCTCCGGCTCGTCCATCGCGGCCAGCCGGTCGACGAAATGGCGCCAGACCGGGCGCACCTCGCCGTCGGCGCCGAGCATTTCGTCGGGCGCACCCGCCAGCGGCCGGTAGTCCAGCTTCTTCTTCGATCCGGCTTTCGCCTGTGCCCCGATGGCGGTCATCTAAAGCGTGTCTTTCATGTTCCGGGCGGTCTCCTGAGGTCGAGCGTCAACGGGAAATCCGGATGCGGCGTCTCCGGCCACAGCTGGTAGCGCCCGCCCGTATGGCCCCAGGGTTCGAAACGGGCGAGGCGCCGGGCCTGCGCTTCGTAGCCGTTGACCGGGAAGGTCTCGTAGTTCCTGCCTCCAGGATGGGCAACATGATAGATGCAGCCGCCCACCGCTTTTCCAGACCAGCCATCATAGATGTCGAAGGTCAACGGTGTGTTGACGGGCAGGACGGGATGGAAGCCGGACGGCGGATGCCACGCCTTGTAGCGCACGCCGGCGACCGCGATCCCCCGCGTCTGGGTGCTGGTGAGCGGCACCGGCCGGCCGTTGCAGGCCACCGTGAAGCGGTCGGGATTGGTGGTTTCCAGCCGGACCTGCAGCCGCTCCACCGAGGAGTCGACGAAGCGCACGGTGCCGCCGATCGCGCCAGTCTCGCCGGTCACGTGCCACGGTTCCAGCGCCTGGCGCAATTCGAGCCGCGTACCCTCGAAATCGACTTCGCCATAGAAGGGGAAGCGGAATTCGAGCTGCGCCTCGAACCATTCTGGCCGGAGCGCGAAGCCGTGCACCCTGAGGTCGTCGAGCACGTCCAAGAAGTCGGCCCAGACATAATGTGGCAGCATGAAGCGGTCGTGCAGCGTCGTGCCCCAGCGAGTGAAGCGTCCCTCCACCGGCGCCTTCCAGAAGCGGGCGATGAGCGCCCGCACCAGGAGCTGCTGGGCAAGGCTCATGCGGGCATCCGGCGGCATCTCGAAGCCGCGGAACTCGATGAGGCCGAGCCGCCCGGTCGGCCCGTCGGGCGAGAACAGCTTGTCGATGCAGATCTCTGAGCGATGGGTGTTGCCGGAGCTGTCAACCAGAAGATTGCGGAACAGGCGATCGACCAGCCAGGGCAGGGGCGGGGCGCCGCGACCCGGCGCCGGAACCTGGGCGAGCGCGATCTCCAGCTCGTAGAGGCCGTCATGCCGGGCCTCGTCGATGCGCGGCGCCTGGCTGGTCGGGCCGATGAACAGGCCCGAGAACAGATAGGACAGCGACGGATGCCGCTGCCAGTAGAGCACGATGCTCTTGAGCAGGTCTGGCCGGCGCAGGAAGGGACTGTCGTTGGGATTGGCCCCGCCGACCACAACGTGATTGCCGCCGCCGGTGCCGGTGTGCCGGCCGTCGATCATGAACTTCTCTGCGCCGAGGCGCGATTGGCGCGCCTCCTCGTAGATCGCGGTTGTGATCGCGACGCAGTCCTTCCAGCTTGAAGCCGGATGGATATTGACCTCGATGACGCCGGGATCGGGCGCGACGCGGATGACATTGATCCGCTCGTCATGCGGCGGCGCGTAGCCCTCGATATGCACGGGCAGGCCGAGCGCCGTGGCGGCGCGTTCGGCCGAGGCGATCAGATCGAGATAGTCCTCGAGCGCCGCCGTCGGCGGCATGAAGACGCAGAGACGCCCGTCGCGCGGCTCGACCGAGATTGCGGTGCGCACCCGGCCGCCGATCTCCTCGTAGGACTGGCCGAGCTGCGGCTGTGCAGCGATCTCGGCTTGGAAGGAATGCGTCGGCAGCACGCGGCCGCTGTCGGTGGTGAAATCCGGCAGATCGGGCTTCGCCACGGTCGGGTCGGCCGGGTTTACGTAAGGGTACCAGGAGGGCGCGATATAGGGCAACGCGTTCAGTGGCAGCCGGTAGCCGACCGGGGAATCGCCGGGCACGAGGAAGATGCGGCCGCGGCGGGTGATCCATTTCTCGCTCACCCACTGGCGTCCCGAGGCCCGCGCGTTCCAGGCCTGCACCGGCAGCACGAAGCCGGCGGGCACGTCGAGCCCGCGGGAGAACACCCGGGCGATGCGGTTGCGTTCCTCGGGATCCTTGATCTTGGAATCGAGCGGATCGACATTTTCGGGGAGGTTCGCCTCCTTGACGATCCACTCGGCGGGATCCTCGAAGGCCGGCTGGACATTGTCGGGCACAAGGTCGAGCTCGACGGCGATCGCCGCGAGCAACCGCCCGGCATCCTCGATCGTGGCCTTGTAGTCGTTCCGCTCGATGGCGACCAGTGACGGGTCACGCCAGATCGGCCGGCCATCCTTGCGCCAGTAGAGCGAGAAGGTCCAGCGCGGCAGGCTCTCGCCGGGATACCACTTGCCCTGACCGTAATGCAGAAAGCCGCCCGGCGCGAAGCGCTCCCGCAGCCGCCGGATCATCGTGTCGGCGAGTGCGCGCTTCTGGGGTCCGACGGCGGCGGTGTTCCACTCGTCGGACTGGAAGTCGTCGATGGAGACGAAGGTCGGCTCGCCGCCCATGGTCAGACGAACGTCCTGGGCGGAAAGGAAGGCGTCCACCTCCTCGCCCAGCCGGTCGAGATGTTCCCAGCTGTCCTGGGGGAAGGGCTTGGTGATGCGCGGATGCTCGGAAACGCGCATGACCTTCATGTCGAAGGCGAAGTCCGTCTCCGCTTGGCCGAAGAAGCCGCCCGAGATCGGCGCAGCGTTGCGGTAATGCGGAGTCGCAGCGAGCGGGATATGGCTTTCGCCGGTCAGAAGGCCCGAGGTCGGGTCGAGCCCGATCCAGCCGGCGCCGGTGATATAGACCTCGCACCAGGCATGGAGGTCGGTGAAGTCGACTTCGGTACCCGAGGGCCCGTCGAGCGATTTCAGGTCGGGTGCCAGCTGGATCAGGTAGCCCGAGACGAAGCGTGCGGCGAAGCCGAGATGGCGCAGGATCTGGACGAGCAGCCAGCCGGTGTCGCGGCAAGAGCCGAGCGCGGAGGTCAGTGTCTCCTCGGGCGTCTGAACGCCAGGCTCCATACGGATGACATAGCCGATCTCCGACTGCAGCCGCGTGTTGAGCGCCACGACCATGTCGACCGTCTTCTGCCGCGAGCGGTCGATCGTATCGAGAAAGGCCTGCAGCTTGGGACCCGCAGGATCCGGCTTGCGATAGATGGACAGGTCGTCCCGAAGGTCCTCGGGATAGTCGAAGGGCCAGAATTCGGCGCTTTCCTCGACGAAGAAGTCGAAGGGATTGTAGACCGTCATGTCGGCAACGAGGTCGACCTCGATCTTGAGTTCAGTCACCGGCTCGGGAAAGACGTAACGCGCGAGATAGTTGCCGTAGGGGTCCTGCTGCAGGTTGACGAAGTGCCCTTCGGGCGAGACTCGCAGCGAGTGGCTCAGAACCTTGGTCTTGGAATGCGGCGCCGGCCGCAGGCGGATCACCTGGGGCGAGAGGATGACGGGCTTGTCGTAGATGTAGTGTGTCAGGTGGTAGATACTGGCCTTGATCGACATATGGCGCCTTGTTCCCCTGCTTTTTCGCGATCTTGTGCAATGCAAACCGGGAAAGCAAGCCGTTAATCGACGTAGGGGCAGGCGGCCGCTTGACAGGCAGGGGCAGCGCCTTTATTTAACAAAAAAGTTAATTAACACGGATGTTAAATATGTCCGCCGATCTCGCCGCCGTCTTCGCCGCCCTGGGCGATCCGACCCGCCTTGCCATCGTCCAGCGCCTCGCCGAGGGCGACGCCACGGTGCAGGCGCTTGCCGAGCCTTTCGCCATCAGCCCGCCGGCCGTGTCGCGGCATCTCAAGGTGCTGGAGCAGGCCGGCCTGATCAGCCGCCGCCGCGAGGCACAGTCGCGGCCGTGCCGGCTGGAGCGGGAGCGGCTGGACGAGATCCGCGACTGGACACGGCGCATGCGGCAGTTCTGGGACGAGAGCTTCGACCGGATGGACGCCTATCTCGACGAAATCATGGAGGAGAAGAGATCATGAATATTGCGCCTGCATCCGGCCGCGTGCTGGTCCTGGAACGGATTTTCGACGCGCCGCCGCCCGTCGTCTTCGCCATGTGGACGCATCCGCAGCACCTCATCCGCTGGTACGGCCCGCGCGGCCACAGCCTCAGTGTCTGCGAGGTGGATTTCCGCATCGGCGGCAAATGGCGGGTCTGCATCAGCAGGGGAGAGGGGCGCGACGAGAACAGCTGGGTCTGGGGGACCTATCACATCATCGATGAGCCGCGGCGGCTCGTCTTTTCCAACTCGATGGACTGGCACCGCTACGAGACGCTGGTGACGCTCGACTTCGAGGACCTCGGCGACAACCGCACCCGCCTGCGTCTCCGCCAGGAGGAATTCACCTCGGTCCCGGACTGCGACGATCATCGCTGGGGCTGGACGGGCGCGCTCGACAAGCTCTCCGAACAGCTGGCCGTCATGGTCTCTGCAGGCCTCATCGACGCTGCAATGCCCCGGGCGCAGCGTCGCTCGGGCGTCGCCGAGGACTATGCCGAAGCCGCCCGGCGGGCCGCGGAGGATCGCGCCCGCGTGCCCGAGGAAACCGTACCGCCCTCCGTTGCGGCAGGGCGCCGGTGATCGGTCGGGCAGCTGGTCAGGCAGTCCTGGCCATCGGCAGGGACAGCCGGTGGATCAGCGTTTCCAGCGTGTCTCCGAGCATCCGTCGGGGTTCGTCGCCGAGCCCCGACAGGATTGATTCCAGCTCGCGATACGGGTCGAGCCGCAGGAGCGCGCGACCCGAGGTCGTGAGCTCGACGAGCTCGGCCTTGCCGCGTGGCTGGTTCTTGGACTTGGTCAGCAACCCCTTCTTGAGCAGCGTCCGGACGGTCCGGCTGACCGGCCCGTTCGCCATGCCCTGGAAGCGGGCCAGCTCGCTCGCCGTGCAGAGGTCGCGCGGCGCCCTGGAAAAATAGCGCAGCGCCATCCACTGCGCCGGAAACATGTCATATTGATAGCCGCGTGCATGCAGCATGCGGGCAAGAAGCTCCAGGAGATCGGCAAGCGTCGTCGCTGACGTGGTCCTCATGCTTCCTCCTGCCATGTCCTCGGATGGAGCGGATAAAAATCTCGGAAGCTGGATTTCGTCAAACCAATTGCCGGCACAATATGAACAACGGTATAACCGATCCGCTGCAATTGACCGCTTTCCCAATTGAATCATAATGTTAGAGAAGTCTCATGGAAACGATCGCCTTCCGCATGGTGCTCAATCCCGGTCAGCGGGCCGAATATGAACGGCGCCATGACGACATCTGGCCTGAGCTTGTGGCGCTGTTGAAGGAGGCGGGCGTCTCCGACTACTCGATCTGGCTCGACGAGGAGACGAACCATCTCTTCGGCATTCTCAAGCGTCCCGAGACGCACGGCATGGACGCGCTGCCGAAGGAGGCGGTCATGCGCCGCTGGTGGGACTACATGGCCGATGTCATGCAGGTCGAGGCCGACAATACGCCGGTGCAGGTGCCGCTGGTGCGCGTCTTCCATATGGAATGACGCTGCGATCGGCCGGCGCAGGCCGCTTCGCCGCTCTCTTGCCGCTTTGCCGCCTTTTTCTCGTCGCATGGGCTCGGGCATGGGGATCACAGCTGCACGATTGTCGCGACCGGAGATCGACGCCGCCACGCTCGGCGTGATCGTCGCCGTCTATCTTCTCGTTACCGCCAACCTCTCGTTCTGGGACAGGGCCTGGCAGGGCTTCGAAACCGGGACGGCGCTCGCCGCCTTCGCGATCGCGACGCTCGCCGTGTTCCTCGCGGTCACACTCGGGCTGGCCTTCCGTTTCGTCGCCAAGCCGCTCTATGTCTTCGCACTCCTGGCCGCGGCCGGCGCCTCCTATTTCACCGACACGTTCGGCACGATCATCAATGCCAACATGATGGAGAACGTCATCGCCACCACGTCGGTGGAATCGGACGAGTTCCTGACGGCGGCCTTCCTGATCCATCTCGCCGTCTATGGCGTCCTGCCCGCGCTCGTCGTGCTCTGGCTGCGGCTGCGGCACCCGCCCTTCGGACGGGCGCTCAGGCGCAATCTCGCGCTCTCCGCGCTGTCCGTCGCCGTGGCGGGCCTGATGATCTGGCCGAATGTCGGGGAGGTCCGCGCGGCGATGCGCCGCGATTTCCATGCCATGATGGAGACTCTCAATCCGCCCGGCCCGGTCTCGGCGGCGCTGAAGGTGGCCATCGCCGAGATCGGGCGGCTCAACCGCGTGCGCGAACCCTATGGCCTCGATGCCCGCAAAGGGGACTGGATCCGCCGGGCAGGCAAGCCCGTCGTCGCCGTGATCGTTGCCGGCGAATCCGCCCGCGCCATGAATTTCTCGCTCAACGGCTACGGCCGCGACACCAATCCGGAGCTCGCCCGCCGCGACGTCCTGAGCTTCCGCGACGTCACCGCCTGCGGCACCGAAACCAACATCTCGCTGCGCTGCATGTTCTCCGGCCTGCGGCAGACCGAGTTCAGCCGCGACAGGGCCGATGGCCGGGAATCGCTGCTCGACGTCTTCAGGCATGCCGGCTTCGACGTGATCTGGTGGGACAACGATGCGGGTTCCAAGGGCGTCGCCGACGGCGTGACCTATGTCAGCTACATGATGCGCAACCATCCCGATCTCTGCCTCGCCGGCACCTGCCAGGACGACATTTTCCTCGAGGATCTCGGCCACCTGCTGCGGACGGTCACGAAGGACACGGTCATCGTGCTGCACCAGCGCGGCTCGCACGGCCCGGCCTATTATCTGCGCTATCCCGACACGTTCGGTCCGTTCCGCCCCGATTGCCGGGCCTATGCGCCGACCGACTGCGCGGCGGCGGACCTGCTCAACGCCTATGACAACACCATCGCCTATACCGACCGTTTCCTCGCCCGCGCCATCGATCTCGTGGAAAAGCACGCCGACCGCCTCACAGGGCTGATGTTCTATGTCTCGGACCACGGGGAATCACTCGGCGAAGGCGGCCGCTACATGCACGGCATCCCCTTCGCGATCGCGCCGCCCGAGCAGACAAAGGTGCCGCTGATCCTCTGGACCTCAAGCGGCTACGACGCGCTGTCCGGCTTCCGCCGGGATTGCGCCCGCGGCCTCGTCGACCGTCCCTACAGCCATGACAACGTCTATCACACGCTGCTCGGCCTCCTGGATGTGGAGAGCTCGATCTACGATCCTGGCCGTGACATGTTCGTCGACTGCCGCGGCGCCGGCACGCGCATGAACGATTCCGCGGCCGGGTAGACGAGACACGGCGCGCGAAGCGACAACGAGTGGCCGTTGCGGGATCGGTGTTAGAATCGGATCATTGGAGAAATGGTGGGCGTGCACAGGATCGAACTGTGGACCCCTTCGGTGTGAACGAAGTGCTCTCCCGCTGAGCTACACGCCCATCCCTTTGAAAAACAAGAAGAAACTCTTGCTCTCCGGATGGAATGGCGCCTGACTACCAGTTTTCCCCCGGCAATGCAAGAGAGGTCCGGCGCCAATTCCGGAATTCGAAGGCGCGGCAGCCCATCTCGGCAGGCCGCCGCGCCAGGAGAGGATCCTGCGGGATCCGCTGCCTCCGGGGATCAGCGGCCCTCGAAGCCGGTCAGCACGCCCACGGCGTTGACGCCGATTTCGGCCACGGCATAGCCGCCTTCCATGACGAAGAGCGTGGGCAGGCCGAGGCGCGCGATGCGGGCGCCGATCTTCGGGAAGTCCTCGGTCTTCAGCTTGAATTTCGAGATCGGGTCCTTCTCGTAGGTGTCGACGCCGAGCGAGACCACGACCACGTCGGGCGCATAGTCCTTGAGCTTGCGGCAGCCGTCCTCGAGCGCCGCGTTCCAGCTTTCCCAGCTCGTGCCCCAGCGCATCGGATAGTTGAGGTTGAAGCCCTCGCCCCCGCCTTCGCCGGTCTCGTCGGCATGGCCGAGGAAATAGGGATATTCCTGCATCGGATCGGCATGGATGTTGATCACCTGCACGTCGGAGCGCCGATAGAAGATCTCCTGGGTGCCGTTGCCGTGATGGTAGTCGACATCGAGGATCGAGACGCGGGCCGCGCCCTGGTCGAGGAACCACTGGGCCGCCACCGCGGCATTGTTGATGTAGCAGTAGCCGGCCATGAAATTGTGGCCGGCATGGTGGCCGGGCGGGCGGCAGAGCGCGAAGGCGGCCGCTTCGCCGGCCTTGACGAGACCCGCCGCGGTCAGCGCCACGTCATGCGACGACCTGATGGCGTCCCAGGTGCCTTCGACATGGCCGCAGCCACCGTCGAAGGAATAGAAGCCGAGCTGGCCGTCGATATGCTCGGGCAGCTTGTCGCCGCGGAGCCCGCGCGTCGGCCAGGTGAAGGGCAGTGCGGTGCCGGTGCGTCCCTCGGCCGTCCAGCGCGGATAGATCGTCGGCAGGAAGTCGAGATAGGCCTTGTCATGCACCTTGGCGGCGGTCGCGAGATCGTGCTCGGCCGGCGCCTCGACCGGGCCGAGGCCAACCTCCTTGAGGCGTGACAGGACGAATTCCGCGCGGGAGGGCATTTCGAAGGCCGGCACGATGGCGCCGGCGACGAGTTCGACATTGCCGGAATGGCCGTGGTGGCGCGGCGAATAAACGGTTTTCATGGCGGGTTCTCACGATTGGCGAGGCCGCCCCGAGCGGTTCGGGGCGGCCGTTAGGTCAGCCGCAGCTTACTTCTGCAGCTCGGTCCAGATCTTGGTATAGAGCGCCTGGACGTCGGGCGGGCAGGTCTGCGACTGCACGCCGACGGACTTGAACTCCTCCGGCACGTTGATCTCGGGCGCGTCCTTCATGTCGGCGGGCATGAACTTGTCGGAGCCGTCGATACCGTTGGCATAACGATGGAAGCCGGAATTCATGCCGGCATTTTCCGGATCCATCATGAAGTTCTGGAACAGCTTGGCATTCTCGACATTCTTGGCCTCCTTGAGGACGGCCAGGTTGTCGGACCAGTAGACGAAGCCTTCCTTCGGATAGCCGAACTTGACCTTGGGATTGGCGAGGCGCTGGCGGAAGGCCGAGCCGTTCCAGTCCGAGGAGGCCGCGATGTCGCCCGAACCCATCTTCTCGATCGTGCCATATTCCATCGACACCCAGTCGGGCTTGGCCTTGATCAGCGTGTCGCGCACCTTCTTGAGAATGGTCAGGTCGCCGGTGCATTTGGTGCCGCCGTTATAGAGTACGGCGGCATCGATCACGTCGGTCATCTCGGGCACGACGTTGACCTTGCCCTTGAGCTCGGCCGGCGTGTCGAAGATGATGCCCCAGGTGTTGATGTCGCCATTGTAGACCGCGGTGTTCACCACCGTGCCGACGATGCCCATCGCCCACGGAACCGTGTATTTGCGGCCGGGATCGAAGGGAGGATCGGCCCATTGCTTGGCGACGTTCTTGAAGTTCTCCATCTTGGATGGATCGGTCTCGAGCAGCAGGCCCTCGGAGATCCAGATCGGCAGATAGTTCTGCGACGGGACGACCATGTCGAAGCCGGTGCCGCCCTGGCGGGCCTTGGCGAGCGCGGTGTCGTTGGAATCGTAGTCGGTGATCGTGACCTTGACGTTGTACTTGGTCTCGAACTTCTTGATCACCTCGGGGCTGGTATAGTTGCCCCAGTTGTAGATGTGCAGTTCGCCCTCGGCATGGGCGAAGCTGACCGATGCCAGCAGCACGGCGGCTGCGGCGAGAAGGTGTCTTCCCAGTCTCATGGTGTTCCCTTTCCCTGTTATGCACGTTTCCGGTTGATGAAGAAGAAGATGGTCACGGCCGCCACCGACAGCACGAGGAAGGCGGTCGATATCGCGTTGACCTCCGGCGACGTCGCCCGGCGGATCTGGCCGAGCATGTAGGTCGGCAGCGTGTCCTGCCCGCCGGATTTGACGAATTCGGTAATCACGACGTCGTCGAGCGAGATCACGAAGGCCAGCATGAAGCCCGCGATGATGCCGGGCCAGAGCAGCGGAAGTGTGACGAATCGGAAGGCCTTGAACGGCGTGGCGTAGAGGTCTGCGGCCGCCCGTTCGAGCGTGAGGTCCATGTTCTCGAGCCGCGCCCGGACGGGAAGATAGGCGAAGGGGATGCAGAAGGCGGTGTGGGCCGAGATCAGGTAGCCGAGCCCGGTATAGCCCGTCCAGATCTTGATGCGGGAGAAGAAGATCAGGAGCGCCACCGCGGTCACGATTTCCGGCACCATAAGCGGCAGGTTGATGAAGGCGTATTTGGCGGTCAGCCCGCGATAGGCGGCAGTCCGGGTGGTGGCGATCGCGGCGAGCGTCGCCGTGATCGTCGCGATGACGGCGGCGATCGAGGCAATCTGGAGCGAGCGGAGCGAGGCGTCGATCACCTCGGCATTCGCCGCCGCCTTGGCGAACCAGCGGAAGGACAGGCCCTCCCAGTGCGAGAGATTTTCGCCGGCATTGAAGGCGAAGATGACCAGGACCGCGATCGGCAGGTAGAGGATGAAGAAGGAGATCATCGCGATCGTGGTGAAGCCGGTCTGGCGGCGGATGTCGAACTGCCTAGCCATGCGCCCGCTCCGACCCGGCATTGCGGACATAGGCGAGCAGCGCCACCATCACGATCAGCATCATGGTGATCGACAGCGCCGCGCCGAGTGGCCAGTTTCGGCCCTGGCCGAACTGCAGCTCGATCAGGTTGCCGAGCATCAGGTTCTTGCCGCCGCCCAGCACCGAGGGCGTCACATAGGCGCCGAGCGAGGGAATGAAGACGAGGATGGAGCCTGCGATCATGCCGGGCTTCACCAGCGGGATGATGATCCGGCGCAAGACCTGGAACGGGGTCGCATAGAGATCGTAGCCGGCCTCGACCAGCCGGAAATCGATCTTCTCCATCGAGGCATAGAGCGGCAGGACCATCAGCGGCAGATAGACATAGACCATGCCGACGAGGATCGCCCCGTCGGTGAACAGCATCTGGATCGGCGCGTCGATGATGCCTGCCTTGATGAGGATCGTGTTGATCAGGCCCTCGTTGCGGATGACCTCGAGCATCGCGAAGGTGCGGATGAGCAGGTTGGTCCAGAACGGGATGGTGACCACGAAGAGCCAGAGCTCCCGGCTCTTCACGCCGCGGGTGGCGATGAAATAGGCGGTCGGGAAGCCGAAGAACAGGGTGAGCAGCGTCGTCAGCACCGAGAGCTTCACCGAGCGCAGGAAGATCGTCAGGTGGGCGCTCGCGAGCGAAACCGTATCGTCGAAGATGTCCCGCTCGAAGAAGACGTTGAACCAGGCATCGCCGGAGAAGCTCCAGACGACATCGCCATAGGGGCCGGGGGTCAGGAAGGAATAGACCAGCACAATCAGGAGCGGACCGGTGGCGGCCAGCAGGATGATGACCAGCGCCGGCGCCGAGAGGAGCCAGCGGTTGCGGATGTCCCGCTTCGCCTCGTCCTCGATCAGTTGCTGCTGCGGGGTCATGTCAGGCCCTCAAGACGCGCAGGGCGCCCGGCTGGAGCGCGATGCCGGCCAGATCGCCCGGCCTGCGGCTGCTCTCCTCGCCCGGCCGGTTCTGCTGGCGGACCGTGAAAACCTCGCCATCGGCGAGCTTCACATTGAAATAGGTGTCGGTGCCGAAATAGACGACATGCGACAGCGTGCCCGAGAGATCGGCGCGGTCGGCGCTGTCGACAGGCACCAGGCGGGCATGTTCCGGGCGCACCATCACCGTGATCTCGTCGCCGCTGCGGGCCGCGTCGGGGACCGGCGCTGACAGCGTCGCGCCGGCCGGCAGCGTCAGCGTCGCAGCGCCGCCTTCTATCGCGGTGATCTTCCCCTTGAGGAAATTGGTCTCGCCGATGAAGTCGGCGACGAAGCGGTTGGCCGGCGTGTCGTAGATTTCGCGCGGGGATCCGACCTGCAGGATGTTGCCCGACGACATGACCGCGATGCGGTCCGACATGGTCAGCGCCTCTTCCTGGTCGTGGGTGACGAAGACGAAGGTGATGCCGGTTTCCGTCTGCAGCCGCTTGAGCTCGATCTGCATCTCCTTGCGCAGCTTGTAGTCGAGCGCCGAGAGCGGTTCGTCGAGCAGCAGAACCTTGGGCTGCGGCGCGAGCGCGCGGGCGAGTGCCACGCGCTGCTGCTGGCCGCCGGAGAGCTGGCTGGTCTGGCGCTTGGCGAACTGCTCCATGCGCACGAGCTTCAGCATGTCGGCCACGCGGGCGGCGATTTCGCCTGAAGGCTTGCCGAGCATCTTGAGGCCGAAACCGATATTCTCGGCCACGGTCATGTGCGGGAAGAGCGCATAGCTCTGGAACACCGTGTTGACCGGCCGGCGGTAGGGCGGCATCGCGGCAATGTTCTCCCCATGCAGCAGGAGCTCGCCCTCCTGCGGAAATTCGAAGCCGGCGATGAGGCGGAGAAGCGTGGTCTTGCCGCAGCCCGACGGGCCGAGCAGGGTGAAGAACTCGTTCTGGCGAATGGCGAGATTGGCGCCGCTGACGGCGGCGACACGATGTTCCCCATAGCCGTAGAATTTCGACACGCCGCGAATTTCGATCGCGTTGTTCGCAGTCATTCTTTCTCGCTGTTCCCTGTTTTAAGGCCTAGATGACCACAGGGGAAGCCGATTGACAATCAGGATTTTAGGCGACCGTTCAACAATTTCGCGACCGCAGCATTCGGAAAGGGCGAAGGGCTGGCTCAACGACTGTCTTTCAGGTAATACAGATCTTATGCAGGATCCTGCAGATCCGTATCCGGTGCCCCGATGAAGACGTTTTCCTTCTCCGATCTGAGCCGCCGATCCGGCGACGTTCTCGATGCGGCCCTCGCCGGTCCCGTATCCCTGGTCAAGCGCGGTAAGCCGAAGGTCGTGATGATCCCCGTCGAGGACTACCGAAAGCTTCTCGATCTCGCAGCGGCGCCTGGGGCCTTTTCCCTCGACAGCGCGTCTGACGGTGACATCGATGCGCTCGTGGAAGGGTTCAAGACGTTTCTGGACGGGGCCGAGGATCGCTCGTAATGAGACCCGGTGAGGTCTTCCGCTTCCACTATCTCTGGAGCCACGAAAGTGAACGGGGCGAGGAGAGCGGCCGCAAGATCCGGCATGCCTGTCTGTTGGTCAAGGCGGGCCATGCGCTCTATCTCTTCCCGGTCACCAGCAAGAAGCCCCTCCCACGTCGCAGCGGAGAGTAGCGCATTTTCGAACTCCTGCCGGAGACCGAGTGACGGCGCATCGGCTTGAACGCCGACACCCCGAGCTATCTCGTGCTTGACGACTGCAACAAGGTCGCCCCCGATCGCCTCTACGATTTCGATGGGCTCGACCCCGTTGGTGCGCTCAGCGCCAGGTTCCTGGAAACCTGTGCCCGGCGCTTTCTGCAGGCCGTCGCAGAGCGCCGCCCCGTCAGGGGCGTCACCCGAGGCTGATCCTCTCATCCCTCGAACGTCACGCGCCCGCCGCAGATCACCGCCTTTGGCCTGATCGTGTGGATCGCGTCGGGCGCCACAGCCTCGATATCGCCGTCGAGCACCGTCACGTCGGCGAAATAGCCCGGCTTCAACATGCCCTTGCGATCCTCTGCGAATTCCGCATAGGCGCCCTCGACAGTATAGGCGGCGATCGCCTCCATCAGTGTGAACCGCTGGTCGGGGTCGCTGTCCTGCCATTTCTTCCGTGTGACCGCGGCTTCGATGCCGGCGATCGGGTCGATCGGCGAGACCGGCCAGTCGGAAGCGAAGGGAATGCGGGCGCCGGCCTCCTTCAGCGTCCGCCACGCATAGGCATAGGGCCAGCGGTCGCGCCCTATCATCGAGATCGTCGGCTCGAGTGGCAGGCCCATCGAGCCCGGAGGATGCGGGGGCTGCATGGAGGCGATCGCGCCGAGCTCGGCGAAGCGGGGAATGTCGTCGGGATGGACGACCTCGACATGCTCGACGCGATGGCGGCTGTCGCGCGGCCCGTTGGCCTTGCGGGCGGCTTCATAACCGTCGAGGACGGCGCGCACGGCACCGTCGCCGATCGCATGCACCGCGATCTGCAGGCCGCGCCGGTCGATCTCGATCGCCGCCGCCTTCATCGCCTCGGGCGTGAACAGGCTCTCGCCGCCGGTCGAGTCCGGCTTGTTGGCATAGGGCTCGACCATGATCGCCGTCCAGCTGTCGAGCACGCCGTCATAGAACATCTTGACGGTGCCGGAGCTCAGGAAATCCGAGCGGTAGGTTTCCGCCATCATCGAGGCCTTGTCGAGGATCGACAGCGGCATGAAATTCTTGAGGTGGAACGGCACCCGCACCCGGACCGGCAGGAAACCGTCGCGCCGCTCGATTTCTGAGAGCAGTTCGAGCTGGTAGAGATTGCCGTCCATGCACTGGATCGAGGTGAAGCCGTGGCGGGCGCAATAGGCGAGCCCCCGCCGCATCACCGCGATGTCCTTTTCGAAGACGTCGCCGGTCGGATAGGGATCGGGCTCGCCGCCGGTGGCCAGTCCCAGCCGGTAGCGGAAATAGCCGGCGGCCTGCTGGACCGGCCCGAAGGCGCCCATTTCCCGGAGTTCGCCGGTCGCCAGCCCGTCCGGCCCCATCACCACCTCGTTGCCCGGCCCGAGTTGCCTGCCGTGCAGCAGTCCCGCCAGTTCCAGCGCCTTCGTGTTGGCCCATGCGGTATGATGATCCGGCGAGAAGACGGCGAGCGGTCGCTCGGGCAGGATGCGGTCGAGATGATGCCGGCTCAGCCGCTCGTCGCCGCCGAGAATGGTGTAGTCCGCGCCCTGGCCGATGAGCACCGTTTCGTCCGGCCGTGCCGCCGAATAATCCTGCACCGCCTGCGCCAGTGCCGCAAACCCATGCACCCCCATGAGTTGCAGATGGTCGAGCTCGGCCGCACCGGAGAAGAGATGCATGTGGTTTTCCGAAAGCCCCGGCAGAACGGTCGCGCCGCTTGCATCGATGACGCGGGTGTCCGATGTCGCGAGCGCCTCGACCTCGGCGCGGCTGCCGATGGCGGCTATACGGCCGTCTTTCAGCAGCATGGCCTCGGCACGGGGAGCGGCCGGGTCCATCGTGAGGATTTTCGCGTTGGTGACGAGGATTGGCTGGGTCATGGGGCTCCCGGTTGCATGCGTCATGCGCTAATGTGATGGGCAGCGGGATAGCACAGCTCATCTGCCGTTGCTTCAGAATTTCGTCGCAGCCCTGCTGCCGGCGGTAGAGAAAGGACGACATGCGAGCGGCTTCGGATGAATTCATGACGCACGAAGAGGGGGCAACGCTTGGCGCTGCCCTGTCCGTGGCACCGCACTCATCCATCGACAGACGGGTGTGGTATGTGGGTAGCCACGTGCCGGAATCTTACGCTCCCGGTCTCCGGCAGCCAAGCATGTGGGATCCGGGCGGTCGAGTATCGATGATCAAGGCGGCCTTTTCCAGAAAGGACGCGATCACCAATGCCATGATCGATCTGGCGATGCAGCCGGTGCGCGACCCGAAAGTGGCGCCGGAGCGGCTGTTCGAATTCTCCCTGCGCCTCGATGCGGTGCTCGACATCAGCACGCCGGACAAGCTGGCCGCCTATGGCCTGACGATGCCTGGAATCGCAAGCTTCCATGATATTGAGCGTGGCCTTGAAAGAATGCCCTTCGCGAGCGCAGCCCTGCGAGAGCGGCTGAGAGTGCTGGCGGGTGCAGCACGGACATTTCGCGTTAGAGAAGACGAAGGAACGCTCATCGAGAAGGTGACGGCACTGGCCTGTGCCATGACCTTCGACGGCATGCTGGTGCCGAGCCCCTGGCATGAGGGGAGAGATCTGCTGATTTTCTACGATGGCTGGCCCGACCGCGTCATTATGGCGCATGATACGATCGAGGATGTGCGGGACCACGGCGCGGTGGACATGCTTCCGACGGGCCCGTCCTGACGATCAGACATCGATGGCCTGCCGCATCTGAAACACGCGCAGCCGCCGGCGCAAGATTTCCGCGTGCAGCCGGTCCGACAGGAGGAGACTTCCCGGATAGCGTTTCTCGCGCCAGAGGTGATGTGGCCCGCGAGACGATGCCCTTATCGAGACATCGACCGGCCCTTTGCCCCATTCGAGCGACTCGAAGTACATGATATTGTCCGCCTTAGGATGCTTCCTGACGTCGGACAGCGCATCGATGACGGTGTCCTGCTTGACGTGGACATTGAGTATGTAGCGCGTTTCGGTTCGCGATTGATGTCTCAACGTCACCGGCAAGATCTGGTGGTGCCCGCCATCCAGCTCTTCCAGCAGGTCGCGGAACGCTTGCGATATGATCCGGATGCCGCCGTTCGACATGAATTCATCGCGAAGGGCCCTTCGGCCTACGCGTACTTCCTTCGTCATTTCATCGGGAACGAGCAAGCCGGAGCCCGTGTGGAATATGCCGGAAATCTGGGCTCGTCGATCGAGGTCAGGAATGTGCGACAGGTCGAAGTCCCTGATGCTTATGAAGTAGGGCTCCATCAAGGTCTTTCTTGCGATGAAGGTCATGATGCCCTCGTCATGTCTTCAAATCCGCGGCAGATAGGTCCGGTAGTCGAAGTCCGACACCGTCCGCAGGAAGGTCAGCGCCTCCTTGCGCTTGGTGTCGGCATAGAGCTTCCGGTATTGTTCGCCGAGCAGGTCGGCGACGAAATCGGAGGCGGCGAATTCCTCGACCGCGGTCAGGAAATCGTGAGTGAGCCGGTCGCAGTTGTCCGGTCCGCCCTTGGGGTTTGTGTCGGGGCCGGGGTCGAGGTCCTGTTCCAGGCCGAGCAGCATGCCGCCGAGCATGGCGGCAAGCAGGAAATAGGGATTGGCATCGGCCCCGGCGACGCGGTGTTCGACGCGGGCGGCCGGACCGTCTCTCTCCGGAATGCGGATCGCCGTGCCCCGGTTGCCGTAGCCCCAGTTGACGTCGACGGGGGCGAACGAGCCCGGCTGGAAGCGGCGGTAGGAATTGGCGAAGGGCGCGAAGAGCAGCTGGGTCTCGCGCATCGTCTTCAGCATGCCCGCGGTCACCGAGCGCAGCCTTGTGTCCGGGCCGCCCTTGGCGTCGAGAATGTTGACGCCGTTCTTGTCGATGATGCTGCAATGGACATGCAGGCCCGAGCCCGCTTGGTCGGAATAGGGTTTTGCCATGCAAGTCGATTTGAGGCCGAATGCCCGTGCCGCCTGCTCCACCACGCGCTTGAGATAGATGCAGTCGTCGGCCGCCGCCATCGCATCCGGACGGTGGTTGAGGTTGACCTCGAACTGCCCGGCGCCGAATTCCGCTGTCGTCGCGTCCGCCGGCAGGCCCATCGCGTCGCAATAGGCCCGCACGGTCTGCAGGTAGGCGCTCATATTGTCGACCGCGTCCATCTCGTAGAGCTGGAAGCCGTTCTTCTCGCCCATGCAGGTCAGCGCCGCGGGCGGCATCGGCACGCCGGTCTCGCGGCTCCTGCCGTCCATCAAGTAGAATTCGAGCTCGGTCGCCACGACTGGGGTCAGGCCGAGCGCGTCGTAGCGCTTCAGCACGCGGGCCAGCATGCCGCGCGGATCGCAGAAATGCACCTCATCGGCGAGCGTGTGCATCGTCGCCAGCACCTGGCTCGAGCCCTGGGGCGCCCAGGGCATGGCGACATGGCTGCGCCGGTCGGGGATCACCTTGCCGTCGGGGTCGCCGAGCGTCAGCGAGATCCGCGTCAGGTCGTCGTTGTCGTCGCCCCAGATGTCGAGCGACTGCGTCGAGGCGGGAAGCCTCACCGCACCCGCCCATATCTTCTTTTCGGCGTCGGGCGGCAGCCGCTTGCCGCGCAGGCGGCCGTTCATGTCGACGAGGAGAATTTCGATATGCGGGGGCAGGGTGACGTCGTGCACGGCGGCGGCCGTCTTGGGGTGATCCATGATGCGAAAGGGCTCGCTCTCTCTGTCGATATCGGGTGCGATATCTCGGCCTTCGGGCCAAATTTCTGCCGGTGGCTTGCCAAAATCATCGGGCAAGGCCATGTTCGTAGCCGAATTCAAGCCGCCTTTCAATCAGGCCGGGCGACCCGTGGGACAGGCTCCGGGGCGGCCGTCCACTGCGGCGTCAAGGGGAGTAGCACCATGTCCACACCGTCCCGCGCGCTGTCCAATCTCGGCGCCATCGATGCGGCGCACCACATCCATCCGTTCAGCAACATGTCGAAGCTGAACGCGGCCGGCAGCCGCATCATCGAGCGCGCCCAGGGCTCGACGGTCTGGGACACGACGGGCAAGCAGTATCTCGATGCCTTTGCCGGCCTCTGGTGCGTCAATATCGGCTATGGCCGCGACGAGATCGCCGATGCCGTTGCGCGGCAGATGAAGGAACTGCCCTATTACAACCTGTTCTTCGGCACCACCACGCCGCCGGCCGCGCTGCTCGCCGAGAAGATCACCGCCCATACCGAGGGCAAGCTCAACCGCGTCTTCTTCACCGGCTCGGGCTCGGAGGCGACCGATACCTGGTTCCGCATGGCCCGCGTCTACTGGGCGGCGAAGGGCCAGCCGTCGAAGAAGCACGTCATCGCCCGCAAGAATGGCTATCACGGCTCGACGGTCGCCGGCGCCAGCCTCGGCGGCATGAAATACATGCACGAGCAGGGTGCGCTGCCGATCGAGGGCATCCACCATATCGGCCAGCCCTACTGGTATGCCGAGGGCGGCGACATGACGCCGGAGGAGTTCGGCCAAATGAGGGCCCGCGAGCTCGAGGCCAAGATCGACGAACTCGGCGAGGAGAACGTCGCCGCCTTCGTCGCCGAGCCGATCCAGGGTGCCGGCGGCGTCATCGTGCCGCCCGCCAGCTACTGGCCGGAGATCGTCCGCATCTGCCGGTCGCGCAACATCCTGCTGGTCGCCGACGAGGTCATCTGCGGCTTCGGCCGCACCGGCAGCTGGTTCGGCCACCAGCATTTCGGTTTCGTGCCCGACATGGCGCCGGTCGCCAAGGGCCTGTCGTCGGGCTACCTGCCGATCGGCGGCGTGCTGGTCAGCGACCATGTCGCCGACGTCATCACATCGGACGACTTCAATCACGGCTATACCTATTCCGGCCATCCTGCCTGCGCCGTCGCCGCGCTCGAAAATCTCCGCATCCTCGAGGAGGAAAAGCTTGTCGACCGCGTCCGCGACGACATCGGACCCTATCTCGCCAAGGGTCTCCAGAGCCTCCTCGACCACGACATGGTCGGCGAGGTCCAGGCGGTCGGCCTGATGGCGGCGGTGCAGCTGACGAAGGACAAGAAGAGCCGAACCCGCTTCGACAAGCCTGACGACGTCGGCACGCTGGTGCGCAACAAATGCGTCGAAGCCGGCCTCATCCTGCGCGCCACCGGCGACCGCATGCTCGCCTCGCCGCCGCTGATCATCACCCACGCGGAGGTGGACTTCCTGGTGAAGACGCTCCGGGCAGCGCTGGACAGGGCCTGGATGGAGCTGCGCTAGCGGCGGCCTCCGTCACCCGCCACCGGCCGCCCACCCCTCGCGTCTCCGGGCGGCCGCCGGCAGAAGGCGTCAGATGAAGTCGGCATCCGTCACGGTGTCGGCATTGACGTTGAGGAGTGTCACTCTCACCCCGTCGCCGAAGTCGATCAGGGTGTCCAGGCCCTTCGGCTTTATCGATAGGGGCAGCGTGTCGACCGCCATGTAGTCCTGGTTCTCGCCATCTCCTACGGAGTCGAAATCGGTGATGATGTCATGGCCGTAATCCCCGACATGAAAGAAGTCGGATCCCGCTCCACCCGTCAGCCGGTCGTCGTCGAACAGCCCATAGATCAGATCGCTGCCGCCCCGGCCGATCATGCGGTCCTTGCCGCCGCCGCCGAACAGCAGGTCGCCCTCATAGGAGCCCAGCACCAGATCGTCCTGCATGAGAAGACGCTGGAGGACGGTGCCGATCTGCATGTCGTCCTGGAACCCGAGCGGCTTGGCGCGCAGATCGAGCCCGGTGATACTCGCATATTCGGTCCCCGTCAGTCCGTTGACGAATTCCACGGACTTCAGGGTTCCGGCGACGAGCACGTCGTTCCGCACGACCAGGTTTTCGCCCTTCAACACCACGGACCCCGTGCCGTCCGACAGGGTCGCCGTGCTCTTGTTCACCAGATCGAGCGACAGCTTGTTGGGATAGAGCGACGAGATGTCGGACCCGTCCGGTATGGTTGCTTCGACCTTGAACTTCGCCATGTCGTTACCTCCAACGCGACCGTAGTGACGCGGAAGCTCTGTCGTCTATTCGATCTTTGCAATCGCCTGCGTGAACACAAGTTCGTTATGTCGTATCGCGGATCGATGCGCGTGGCCTCCCGCGACCCGGCTTCCTTTATCGGTTCCCGCGTCGAACACGGTGATCGGATGGTCCCGTCGTCGGCCTGCCTGTCCGGCCGCCCGTCGCTCCGCGCCGCCAGCCCGTTGGCCTCGAGCCGATCCGAGAGCTCGCGGATCGCCCCCTTGGTCATCCCCATCCGCTCGGCGAGCAGCGACGGCGGCGCAGGCTCCAGATCGTGGAGCGCCCGCAGGAAGGCCCATTCCGCCACCGCAACATCCTCCTCCGTCACCTTCCGGGCGAATTCCTGCGACACCGCGTTGGACACCATCCGGAGCCAGCAGCCGGTATGGTCGGTCAGTCTGGAGAGGGTCATCGAGCATCCTTGGTTGACTAGGAAACCGGCAGAGGATGGTTTCCGAGTCAACCAACGGAACATGGGAGGAGAGGGTTTGAAGTGGGAGGGCTGAATGGGAGCCGGTGATATGTCGCCGATGCGCCATTAGCGGTCAAAGGTGGCCAAATCAATCGGACTGTCCCCGGCTCACTGAGCGATACGGCCTCTTGACCCGAATAAAGTTTGCGCGGTCACAGTGGCACTCGCTATAAAGAGGAGGTCACAGAATCTCAACCGAAGGCTGCTGTTCCGAATGACCTCCCTACGCCCCAACTTAGTCAAGCGGATCGACAGGCTGCCCAAACCGACGAATGTTGCGGGTGCGCTACAGCCGCTATTCGAAGCGGTCAGCAATGCCATCCACTCCACACAAAAGCGCTTCGGCGAGACCGTTGCGAGGGAGGGCAAAGTAACCGTCACAGTAAATACCAACCGGAATAAAAGGAATGTGTGGGCGACGGTAGAGGACAACGGTGAAGGTCTAGACGAGAAAAACTGGGACGGCTTCACTACGACTGACACCGACAGTAAAATCGAAATTGGTGGAAAGGGCGTCGGTCGCCTCCTCTGGCTCGACTGCTTTGAGAAGATTTCCGTGGAGTCAATATTCCGCGACGGCGAAGAAATGAAACGCCGAAAGTTCAAATTTGTTTTGGCGCTTGAGAATCAGATTGAAGATGAACTGGTCGAGAGAGCAGAACCTGGTGCCGAACCAATGTTTCACGTTAAATTCGAAGGGGTCCGGGACAACGGGTATTTGCAACGGTTTCCCGGTCGAGACGCATTCATTTTTCAGCACCTTACTTCGCATTTCCTTCCAGTGTTTATAGGAGGGCACTCTCCACTGGTGACCGTTCACGTCGGAGGTGATACGCGTCATTTTCCAGACGCCATCAAGGACATCGTCCACAGGCGAGAGCCCGAACTGCACCTGAACACAGAACTCTACGGGACCTTGCGCATGACGATGATGGAATGCGACAAAGTTGCGAGTTCCGACCTGAAGGGAACGCACTTCATCCATTTCATCGCTCATGATCGCACGGTACATTCTCAACCAATCGACGGAAAGCTCGGTCTGAAGTATTTTGGAATTAGCGAAGATCGGGTCTTTCATGCCATCCTCACGGGCGAGTACTTAGACAAGAACGTCAATCAGGAACGGACTGCTTTCAATTTCGAAGACGCAGTGATCGAAAAGATTGTCAGCGATGTCTGTATTCCTCACATAGAAAGATTTCTGGCGGAGCCACTCGCAACACTGCGCAGGGAGCAACGCGAACTCATTGAGGTCATCGCAGCAACTTACCCGTCTGTTTCCTTCGGTAGCGCCGACGAACTTCAAGACAAAGTTCCCTCGGGCGAATTGAGTCGAGATGCACTTTATGGGCACCTTGCCAGAGAGAGATTTCGGCGAGACGAACGTCAGGCTGAGAAGATCAGAGGTGTGCTATCCCGTCTGAAGGACACGACAGTAGACGCCAGCACCTTTGCGACATCCATCAAGGAGGCGAGCGAGGCTCTCGAGGATGCAGAACAGCGAAGTCTCGCTGAGTACGTTGTCCGTCGGAAGGTTGTACTGGACTTCATCGAAATCCTCCTTGAAAAGGTTCGTGACGACACCTCAGGCAGCTCCTACCAGCGGGAAGATATACTTCACTCTTTCATTTGCCCTGTCAGGGTGAACAATATTTCTGACGGACGTTCCCGCCGCATTGAACCGTCGGCGTCTCATGACCTCTGGATAGTGGACGAGCGGCTTACCTTCGCAGAATATTTCAGTTCCGACGTCGAATTCAAAGCACTTGCGGATGCGTTCGACAGCGAGGAACGAGCCGACGTCTTAATTTTTGACTATGTCCATGGCCTTAGGCAAACCGACGAGCCGTCTAAGGTTCTCTTGGTGGAGTTCAAACGACCGGGACGCACAACTTATGCCGACTCGGAGAACCCGCAGCTACAGGTAGAACGGTATGTTAGACAGCTCCAAAGCGGGAGGTTAGCAGACGTCCGTGGTCGGCCCGTAAAACTTGACGGCAACACAATTTTCTATTGCTACATTATCGCGGATATCGTCGGTCGGCTGGACGACTGGACCTTTACATGGCAGAGGACAGCGGACGGCCGTGGGCGGGTATATAGGCCAAATGGCGGCTTTCAAGGGTCGATCGAACTCATCGGCTGGGATGCCCTAATCGAGGACGCGCGGGCGCGCAACAGGGCTTTTTTCGAGCGTGCCGGGATCTCTGGGAAGAGCTTTTTCAGCATAGATTGAGCGGAAGCACTCTCAATAGTCCAGCGGTTTATGGTGGCGGCTGGGACGGTGCAGTGCATGGTGAGAAGACAATCAGAAACTGCTGCCGCTTCGGGCCAAAAGCACGCATGAAACCGCACCATAGCCTTCACGTCTCGCACGTCCTTTCCCCAACGATCCCAGCCTCTTAACCCCGAATTTCCCCCTCCCTTTCCGCCCGTGCGATAATCGCTCCCGTCCCGCCCGGCTACAACGCATGGCGATGCGTCGAGCGGGACCGGTGCCCTTCCGGCTCGCGAAGACGCAGAGCAGCCGGCAGGGCCCGCGCAGAAAATGGTTCTCC
>JAESFG010000463.1_pt1 | contig 29882 bp, 27 predicted proteins | sample 9269371 | NCBI WGS metagenome assembly JAESFG01 (sample SAMN14506227, study PRJNA617093) | algae metagenome | isolation source: Aetokthonos hydrillicola CCALA 1050 (B3-Florida) and co-occurring... | place: USA: South Carolina | collected 2013-01-01 | reverse complement strand
CCGCCGGGGCGCATGTCCTACGTGGGTGCTTATGCACGGATGGGTCAGGCAGCTCCCGGCAGATCGGCCCGCGCGGCCAATCTACATCAGAGACTGGCGCCGAACGCCAGAAGGGTACAGGATGGGTAGAGCGCAGCGAGACCCATCGTACCTTCGCGCGTGGGACTGATGGGTTTCGCCAAGAGCTCAACCCGTCATACAGTCAATCATTCAATTCACTTCCACCCGCTTCGCCGGTTTCGGCGAGGCGGGTTTCGCAATCGAGCCGGTCGTCATTTCGGCATCGCGCCTCGTTTCGGCAGGCTGGGTACTGGTTGCGATCATCTCGGCGCTGACCGGCGCCACCTTCATTTCGCCGAGCCGGGCCCGGACGTCGGCGGTCAGCCCGGGGAAGGCGGCGACCGGCGCGAACTCCGCGGTCTGGTCAGTCCCCAGGCGAACGCCGGTATAGGCCACCAGCCCGTCAGTCGTAGCGACGACGTCGCCGGAACGCAGCGAGCTATCGAGCGTGAGATCGATGGGCGCGAGCCCGGAGGGGCTGCGGCCGTTGCAGGTGCAGTCGGCGCGCAGCGCCTTGCGAAAGGCGTAGGCGTTGTCGCTGTCGGCGTAGCGCTCGCCATTGCTGGCGGTCGCATAGTCGATGTTGCTGCCGAAATAGACCTTGATGGGACTCGCCGGGCAGAACGCCTGGCAGGTCTGGACCGGCGAGGTACTTCGCATGGTCAGCGGAAAATACTTGCCGTCGCAGCTGCGCACGCAGAAGGCGGGGCCGGAGCCTGCGAGGCGTGGCGCCGGCGCGGGGTGCGCCGGTTGATTGGCGCCGAACGGATCGGAAGCCGGCGCCTGCCGCGCCGGCTTCGCGTTCTGTGCGCCGCCGAACAGGAAATCGAACAGGCCCTCGGCCGATCCGCGGCCGGGCGCAAGCACCAGCGCGCCCGCAAGGGTGGCGACAGCCAGCACCGCGGCATGTCGCCGATCACGCGAAAAACCCGGTTCGGTAAGCAACGCAATCCCACCCAGCATCGCGCTGAAGCAAAAGGGCTTCAGCTCGCATTGACCTTAACGGGGGGATGGTAAATGAGTGGTGTCCGGGGTCTTGCTAGGCGGAAAGAAATCAGGGCCGGCTCACGCCTTCAGAAACTCACCCGCCTTGTAGAGCGAACGAAATTCCAGCCCGGCTTCCGCGAACGCTTCGGTCGCGCCTTCCTCGCGGTCGACCATGGTCAGCACCAGCACGATCACGCCGCCGGCCTCGCGTACGGCTTCTGCCGCCTTCAGCGCCGAGCCGCCGGTCGTGGTGACGTCCTCGACGATGACGATACGCTTGCCCTGCAGCGTCTCGCCCTTGGCGAGGCCCTCCACGGCAAGGCGGGCGCCATGCTCCTTCGGCTTCTTGCGCACGAAGAACGCGGCGATCGGGTGCCCCTTGAGCCAGGACAGCTGTGCGATCGCGCCTGCCAGCGGCACCGCGCCCATCTCCAGCCCGCCGATGAAATCAAGCTGGTCGTCCCGCAACGCCTCGTAGGTCAGTTCGGCCAGCAGCGCTGCGCCTTCGGGGTCGAGCATGGTCGGCTTGAGGTTGAAATAGAAATCGCTTTTCCGGCCAGACGCCAGCGTGATCTCGCCACGCCCGAACGAACGTTTGCGGATGATCTCGGCGAGGCGGGCGCGGGCAGCGGATTTGGACAAGGTGCGTTTTCCCCGGGTTTTTGTGGCGGGGCGCAATCTATCGGCGCCGGACGACACACACCAGCACTGATCGCATTCCGTCAACAGCGGGTGCCGCTTTCACCGGGGCCGCCCCGTTAAAACGCGGGTTGTATGACCAGGAGGTTCCGGGGTACGGAAGCCCAAAGCCTCAGCGGGGAACGCCAATGACCATCGAACTGCACACCTGGAACACGCCGAACGGCCGCAAGATCTCGGTCGCGCTGGAGGAAATGGGGCTGCCCTACAAGGTGATACCGGTGAACATCACCAAGGGCGAGCAGATGGCGCCGGCCTTCCTCAAGATCAGCCCGAACAACAAGATCCCGGCGATCGTCGATCCCGACGGCCCCGACGGCAAGCCGGTCAGCATCTTCGAATCGGGTGCCATCCTGCTCTATCTCGGCGAAAAGACCGGAAAATTCCTGCCGAAATCGCTGGCAGAGCGCATCCCGGTCTATGAATGGCTGATGTGGCAGATGGGCGGCTTTGGCCCGATGCCGGGCCAGGTGCATCATTTCATCGCGCTGGAGAACGAAGCCGACCGCGCCTATGGCCTGAAGCGCTACATGGCCGAAACGCGACGGCTCTATGGCGTGCTCGACAAGCGGCTCGCCGACCATGAATTCGTCGCCGGCGAATTGTCGGTCGCTGATTTCGCCATCCTCGGCTGGGCCTGGCGCCACCCGCGCCACAAGGTCGAGCTGAAGGACTTTCCGAACGTCGAGCGCTGGTACAACGCCCTGATGGCGCGGCCTGCCACCAAGCGCGGCATGGAAGCGAAGCTGGATTAGCCCCTCGTCATTGCCGGGCTTGACCCGGCAATCCATCTTCTTCGCAAGAGCCTTTTTCCGTCTGCTGCCGCAGACGATGGATGCGCGGGTCAAGCCCGCGCATGACGAGCGGGAATACTGCGCGCCTAATGCGCCTCGTCCCAATTAGTCGCCGCCCGTGCATCCACCTGCAGCGGCACCGACAGCAGCACCGCCGGGAACGGCGCGTCCTGCATCACGTGCTGCACCACCGGCAGCGTCGCCGCGACCTCGTCGTCGGGCACCTCGAAGATCAGTTCGTCGTGCACCTGCAGCAGCATCTGCGCCGAAAGTTTTTTCGCCGCCAGCGCATCCTCCATCCGGATCATGGCGCGGCGGATGATGTCGGCGGCGGTGCCCTGCAGGCGGGCGTTGATTGCGGCGCGCTCGTTGAAGGCGCGCACCGAGGCGTTGGAAGCCTTGATATCGGGGTAGTACATCTTGCGGCCGAACAGCGTGGTGACATAGCCGTTGCGCCGGCAGGCATCCCGCGTCTCGTCCATATAGGCGCGGATGCCGGGGAAGCGCTCGAAGTACTTCTTGATATAGGCGGAGGCTTCCTCGCGCGCGATGCCGAGCTGGTTGGCGAGGCCAAACGCCGATATGCCGTAGATGATGCCGAAATTGATCGCTTTCGCCCGGCGGCGCACCTCGCCCGGCATGTCCTTGATCGGCACGCCGAACATTTCCGATGCCGTCATGGCGTGGATGTCGAGCCCGTCGCGGAACGCCTGCTTCAGCACCGGAATGTCGGCGATCTCGGCCAGCAGCCGCAGCTCGATTTGCGAATAGTCCGCCGAAACCAGCTTGTGGCCGGGCGTGGCGATGAAGGCGCGGCGGATCTTTCGGCCGTCCTCGGTGCGCACCGGAATGTTCTGCAGGTTCGGCTCGTTCGACGACAGCCGCCCCGTGGTGGTCGCGGCCAGCGCATAGGTGGTGTGGACCCGATGGGTCTGCGGGTGGACATAGTTCGGCAGCGCGTCGGTATAGGTCGATTTCAGTTTCGAGACCTGCCGCCACTCCAATATCTTCTTCGGGAATTCATGGCCTTGTTCGGCCAGATCGTCGAGGATTTGCGCCGAGGTCGACCACGCGCCGGTCTTGGTCTTGGTGCCGCCGGTGATGCCCATCTTGCCGAAGATGATGTCGCCGATCTGTTTGGGGCTGCCGACATTGATCGGCTCGCCCGCGATCTCCTGCAATTCGGCCTCGACTCGCGCCGCGGTCTGCGCGAAATCGCCCGACAGCCGCGACAGCACCTGGCGGTCGATCGAGATGCCGCGCCGCTCCATCCGCGCCAGCACGCTGACCAGCGGCCGTTCCAGCGTCTCGTAGACCGTATTCATGTGCTCGCTGACGAGCCGCGGCTTCAGCACGCGCTGCAGCCGCAGGATCACGTCGGCGCTTTCCGCCGCGTGGGCGGTCGCCTTGTCGATCGCCACCTGGTCGAACGCCAGCTTGTTCTTGCCGCTGCCGGTCAGCTCGCTTTCGCCGATCACGAGATGGCCGAACCAGCGGTCGGCCAGCGACTCCAGCGCGTGCGAGTTGCGCCCGGCGTCGAGCGCATACGACATCAGCTGGGCGTCGTCGACATTGCGCAAGGTGATGCCGTGCTGCGCCAGCATGACCGCGTTGAACTTTATGTTGAAGCCGATCTTGAGGATGCCGGCTGATTCCAGCAGCGGCTTCAGCGCGGCCAGCGCGTCGGCGGCCTTGATCTGGTCGGGCGCCAGCCCGGCGTCGAACAGGCCCGCGCCGTCGCCGGATTGCCGGTGGGCGAGCGGCACATAGCAGGCGTCATTCGGCGCCAGCGCCAGCGCGATGCCGCAGATCTCGGCCTGCATCGGATCGTTCGAATTCGACCTGGCGTCGATCGCGAAAGCGCCGGCATCGTACGCCCGCGCGATCCAGGCCTCGAGTTCGCCGGCGTTGCGAACGGTCTGGTACCTGGAACGATCGACCGGCAGTTTTCGCGCGGCTGCCTCGCGGGCCGCAGCGAGCGAGACCGGCGTTCCCTTCAGGCTCGCGGCCTTGTCCTGCTTGTCGAAATCCTTGCCGGGTGCGGTCCCGTCCTTGCCGGGAGGCGCGGGCGCATCGAGCCGCGACGCGCCCTCGACATAGCCTTCCGGCTTCTCGCCGGAGGGCGGGCTTGCGAACACGCTGGCGCCGCTCTTGTTGCCGGCGTCGGCCTCCACGTCGGACGGATCGACCTGCGAATATTCCGCGACGCGGCGGGTGAGGGTGGAGAACTCCATCGCCTTCAAAAACGCGATCAGCTTGCGCGCATCCGGCTCGTGCACCGTAAGATCGTCGAGCGGCACTTCGAGATCGACCTTGTCGTCGAGCAAGACCAGTTGACGCGAAATTCGCGCCTTCTCGGCATTCTCCAGCAGCGACTCCCGACGCTTCGGCTGCTTGATCTCGCCGGCGCGGAACAGCAATTGTTCGAGGTCGCCATATTCCACGATCAATTGGGCGGCGGTCTTGATGCCGATGCCGGGCACCCCCGGGACGTTGTCGGTGGAATCGCCGGCCAGCGCCTGCACCTCGACCACCTTCTCCGGCGGCACGCCGAACTTCTCGATCACTTCGGCAATGCCGATCCGGCGGTCCTTCATGGTGTCGTACATCGTGACCTTGTCGGTCACGAGCTGCATCAGGTCCTTGTCGGAAGAAACGATGGTGGTGGTCGCGCCGCGCTCGCCGGCCAGCCGCGCATAGGTCGCGATCAGATCGTCAGCCTCGTAGCCGACCTGTTCGAGGCAGGGCAGGTCGAACGCGCGCACCGCCTCGCGGATCAGCGCGAATTGCGGGATCAGATCGTCCGGCGCCGGCGGCCGGTGCGCCTTGTAGTCGGGATAGAGCTTGTTGCGGAACGTGATCTCGGACTTGTCGAACACGATCGCCAGATGGGTCGGCCGGTCATCCTCCGGCATGTCGCGCAGCAGCTTCCACAGCATGTTGCAGAAGCCGAGCACCGCATTGACCTGCAGCCCGTCGGATTTGCGGTTCAAGGGCGGCAGCGCGTGATAGGCGCGGAAAATGTAGGAGGAACCGTCGACCAGGAACACATGGTCGCCCTTGCCCGGCTTCTTGGAAGGCGCCTTCGCGTCGGGCCTGGTTTCGGCCTTGGCAGGGCTCTTGGCGGAAGCGGATTTGGCGGCGGCTTTGGGGGCTGATTTCGGCATGGCCGAAATCTAGGGATTTTTGCGCGGAATGACAGCCTCGGAGAGGGGGATTTTCGGGAGTGCCGCACACCATTTCTCGTCGTCCCGGGCTTGACCCGGGACCCATACGCCGTGCCGTCGTTGCTAGAAAAGATAAGTAACGACCAGCGAGCACATCAATTTCCGCCGGTGGTTATGGGTCCCGGGTCAAGCCCGGGACGACGATGCGGCCTAACTCACTCCGCCGGCTGCATCACCGGTGCCGCCTTCTTCGGTGCAATCCAGAACGCGGCCGGCCGCTCGAACAGGAAGTCGGCGCGCAGCCACAGCGCCAGCCGCCAGATCAGCACCGCGCCGAGAACTCCCGCAACCGTCACCATCAGCGAGATCGTTCCGATGTCCGTGATCACGCCGGTCTTCAGCAGCAGCGTGCGGGTCACTGCCATCGGCAGGAAGAAGGCGAGGTAGATGACGATGGAATGCTCGCCGCAGGTGCGCAGGAAATTCAGCCACTGCATCCGCGCCAGCAGCGTGCCCATCACGATGATGGCGCCGGCGCCGGCGAAGCCGAGCGCCAGCGAGATCAGCGGCCAATGGCCGACGCCCGCGAACACCAGCCCGCCGTTGACGAGCGCCCACAATGCAAGGCCGATCAGCGCCAGCGCGGGTCTGTCCCGCGAACGGTCCGCCAGCGCGAACACGTAAGAGGCAAACAGATAGCCGGAATAGAAATAGACGAAGCGGGCGCAGAACTCGTCGATGACGGTCCAGCCGGTCGCGATCTGCATCGTCTCGAGCGCCGCGGCGACCAGCCAGATCGCCGCTGCCGGGATGCGGCGTGACAGTTTTGTGACGACGAAGAACATCGGCAGCAGATAGATGAACCACAATGTGCCGAACGGCTCGACGAGCGATTCGAGATAGAGATAGCCGGCGTGGCGCCAGCCCTGCTCGGCGGCGAAGCCGGGCGCCTTGAAGCCGAACTGGATCGTCATCCACAGAATATAAAAATAGGCGAAATGCACGACCTTGCGATCCAGATAGGTGCGCCAGTCGCGGTCGATCACCAGGCCGAGGAACAGGCCCGAAATCAGGAAGAAATCAGGCATCCGGAACGGTTGAGCGAACATGACTAAAGCATGCATGAAACCAGTCCCGCCGGCCGCCTTTTCCACGCCCAGCACCGAATGCATCATGACAACCATGACGATGCAAATGCCCTTGGCGTAGTCCACCCAGTCGATCCGACTGGAGCGTTCGGCGACGGTTGTGCCGTTGATGGTCATCGGTGTCCCTTTTCGGCGCGAGGCGGGCGCATCCTCGGCCCGATCCGTCGCTTCTCCTTTATCCCTTCAAACCCCATGCCGGGTTACTTCGCGTTTTCGAGTTTCCCCTTTGCTGAAAAATGCTCTAAGACGCCGGCAAAATCGCTTGTCATTAACCATCACAAACGGACGGTTTCATGCGGATCGCCATGATTGGCACGGGTTATGTCGGACTGGTTTCCGGCGCCTGCTTTGCGGATTTCGGCCACCAGGTCACCTGCGTGGACAAGGACGCCGGCAAGATCGAAGCCCTGCACCGTGGCGAAATCCCGATCTTCGAACCCGGGCTCGACGCGCTGGTCGCCTCCAACGTCAAGGCCAGGCGGCTTGATTTCACCACCGACCTCAGGGGGCCGGTCGCGGAAGCCGACGCAGTGTTCATCGCGGTCGGCACCCCGTCGCGCCGCGGCGATGGCCATGCCGACCTGACCTATGTGTACGCCGCCGCGCGCGAGATCGCCGCCGCGCTGTCGGGCTTCACGGTGGTCATCACCAAATCCACCGTGCCGGTCGGCACTGGCGACGAAGTCGAGCGGCTGATCCGCGAAGCCAATCCGTCGGCCGACGTCGTGGTCGCCTCCAATCCGGAATTCCTGCGCGAGGGTGCGGCGATCCGCGACTTCAAATTCCCCGACCGCATCGTGGTCGGCACCACGGACGAGCGCGGCCGAAAAGTGCTCGGCGATATCTACCGCCCGCTGTCGCTCAACCAGGCGCCGCTGATGTACACGGCGCGGCGCACCGCCGAGCTGATCAAATACGCCGCCAATGCCTTCCTCGCCACCAAGATCACCTTCATCAACGAGATGGCGGATCTCGCCGAAAAGGTCGGCGCCGACGTCCAGGAAGTCGCGCGCGGCATCGGCCTCGACAACCGTATCGGCACCAAATTCCTGCATGCCGGTCCGGGCTTCGGCGGCTCCTGCTTTCCCAAGGACACCCGTGCGCTGGTCAAGATCGCGCAGGACCATGACGTGCAGCTGCGCATCGTCGAGGCCGTGCTCGGCGTCAACGACAACCGCAAGCGCGCGATGGCGCGAAAGGTTTCCAACGCGGCCGGCAATCTGCGCGGCAAGACGGTCGCCGTGCTCGGCCTCACCTTCAAGCCGGACACCGACGACATGCGCGAGGCGCCATCGATCCCGCTGGTCACCGGCCTGCTCGACATGGGCGCGAAAGTGCGCGCGCACGATCCGGTCGGCATGGAGCAGGCGCGCAAGGAACTGCCAGACATCGACTATTGCGACGATCCCTACGAGTGCGTGAAGGGCGCCGACGCCATGGTGATCGTTACCGAGTGGGTGCAGTTCCGCGCGCTGGATCTCGACCGGATCAAGAGCGCAATGGCAAAGCCTGTCGTGGTCGACCTGCGCAACATCTACCGCGCCGACGACATGGTCGCGCACGGCTTTACCTACGAAAGCGTGGGCCGGTCGGCGAAGTAGCCACTTCCTTCCCTTCTCCCCCTGTGGGAGAAGGTGGCGCGAAGCGCCGGATGAGGGGTTCTCTCCGCAGGTGAGATATGTGCGTGTGGAAACAACCCCTCACCCGTCTCAATCGCTATCGCGATTGATCCACCCTCTCCCACAAGGGGAGAGGGGTAGAAGGCGAGCCGCCATTGCCTCTTGCGTTCGACACCCCACTTCCGATTGACGCGGTGCTCGACGAACTCGGGCGGACGCTCGCGGCCAGCAACACGGCCGTTCTGGTAGCGCCGCCCGGCGCCGGCAAGACCACGCGGGTGCCGCTGGCGCTGCTCGATGCGCCCTGGCTGGCCGGCAAGAAGATCATCATGCTGGAGCCGCGTCGGATCGCGGCGCGCGCCAGCGCCGAGCGGATGGCGCGGACGCTCGGCGAGCGGGCGGGGGAGACCATCGGTTACCGTGTCCGCTTCGGCTCAAAAATCTCGCGCGCGACGCGGATCGAGGTCGTCACCGAGGGCATTTTCGCGCGGCAGATCCTCGACGATCCCGAACTGCCGGGCGTCGCCGCCGTGCTGTTCGACGAATTTCATGAACGCTCGCTCGATGCCGATCTCGGCCTGGCGCTGGCGCGCGACGCGCAGATCGGCCTGCGCGAGGATCTGCGCATCCTCGTGATGTCGGCGACGCTCGACGGCGCGCGCGTCGGAAAATTGCTCGGCGACGCGCCTCTCGTCGCCAGCGAAGGCCGCGCCTTTCCGGTCGAGACGCGCTATCTCGGCCGCAAGTCCGATGCGCCGATCGAGCGGCAGATGGCGGACGCGATCGCAACCGCCTTGCGCGCCGATCCCGGCTCGGTGCTGGCGTTCCTGCCCGGCGCCGCCGAAATCCGCCGTACCCAGAATTTCCTGGCCGAGCGGGTGCATGACGCCAGCGTCGAGATCGTGCCGCTGTTCGGCGCGCTCGACGCCGCCGTGCAGGACCGCGCCATCGCGCCGGCACCGAAGGGAAGCCGCAAGGTCGTGCTGGCGACGTCGATCGCGGAGACCTCGTTGACCATCGAGGGCGTGCGCATCGTCGTCGATTCCGGCCTGGCGCGGGTACCGCGCTACGAGCCCGACATCGGCCTGACGCGGCTGGAGACCGTGCGCGCCTCGCGCGCCGCCGTCGACCAGCGCCGTGGCCGCGCCGGCCGCACCGAGCCCGGCATCTGCTACCGGCTGTGGGACGAACCGCAAACGGCGTCGCTCGCCGCCTACACCCAGCCGGAAATTCTCTCCGCCGATCTGTCCTCGCTGGTGCTCGACCTCGCGCAATGGGGCGTGACCGATCCTGCAGGCCTTGCGTTCCTCGATCCGCCGCCGGCGCCGGCATGGAAGGAAGCGCGGGCCCTGCTGAACGAACTCGGCGCGCTCGATGCCGACGGCCGCATCACGATGGAAGGCAAAAGCCTGCGCGCGCTGGCACTGCCGCCCCGGCTGGCGCGCATGATCGTCGATGCCAATCGCTTCGGCGCCGGCGAACAGGCCGCCGCCATCGCCGCCATCATCACCGAGCGCGGGCTCGGCGGCGACAGCGTCGATCTCGACGCCCGGCTCGATCAATTCCGCCGCGACCGCTCGCCGCGCGCGACGAGCGCCCGCGATCTCGCCCGCCGGTGGGCGCAGCAGGTGGCAGCCGCCGAGAAGCCCGGGGGCAGCGGCGAACTTTCCACCGGAATCATGCTGGCCTTTGCCTTTCCGGATCGTGTCGCGCGCAACCGCGGCAATGGCAGTTTTGTGCTGGCCAATGGTCGCGGCGCCGCCGTCGAGCAGACCTCGTCGCTGGCGCGCGCGCCTTACATCGCGGTCGGCGAACTGACCGGCACGGCCGCCAGCGGCCGCATCCTGCTCGCCGCACCGATCGCCTCGGGCGAGATCGAACATCATTTTGCCGACCAGATCGATAGCACCGAGGAAGTGGCGTTCGATCGCAATGCGATGGCGCTGCGTGCGCGCCGCAAGCGGACGCTGCATGCGATCACGCTGTCGGAGGCGCCGGTCGCGCTGTCGCCGTCGGCAGAGACCGCGCGCATTTTTTCGGCAGGCCTGATCGCCGCCGGGCTCGACAAGCTGCCATGGTCGAAAGCCCTCAAGCAGTGGCGCGACCGCGTCATGTTCCTGCGCAAGGCGGAAGGCGATAGCTGGCCCGATTTGTCCGATACCGCGCTTGTTGCCAGCGTGGAAAACTGGCTGGTGCCCGCGCTCTACGACAGGATTTCGCTGAAGGATTTTTCCCCCGGCGATCTCTCGGATGCAGTGATGAACCTGCTGCCCTGGGAATTGCGCGTACGGCTCGATCGCGAAGCGCCGACGCATTTCGAGGCGCCGACCGGCACCATGCTGGCGATCGATTATGAGGCCGAGCAGGGACCGACCATCGCGGTACGCTTGCAGGAACTGTTCGGGCTCAACACCCATCCTTCGATCGCCAAGGGCAAGGTGCCGCTGGTGCTGGAACTGTTGTCGCCGGCGCAACGGCCGGTTCAGGTGACGCGCGATCTGCCGGGATTTTGGCGCGGCAGCTATGCGGCCGTGCGCTCCGACCTGCGCGGCCGCTACCCGCGCCACCCCTGGCCGGAAGACCCGGCCACCGCGCTGCCGACGCGCCGCGTCAAGCCGCGCGGCACTTGAGGCCTCCGGAGCTGTCATCGCCGGGCGTGACCCGGCAATCCATCCCGCTGAGAGCGGCTTCTTCGAAGATCGATGGATACGCGGGTCAAGCCCGCGTATGACAACATTGCATTAACCCTTCGCTCATCCTTTTCACCGAAATGACGGCCTCGACCGTGCGGCTTAGTCGCGGGTTGGCGGATGGCGTGGTGAGATTGGCGGTCTTTGGACCCGCGTGAGTGGCGTAATGCGTAACCTTCTGATGTTTGCCGCAGCGATAGCCGGCGCCGGCGTATTCATGGCCCAGATGGCGGACCGGATGTCGCCGACCCCGGCGCTCGCCAAGGGAACTGAAAAGTGGGTCGACAAGGGGTCCGCCCGCAGTCCCGCGGCCGATGCGGTGTTTCCGAAGACGACGATCTCGCCGAACGGCGGAACCCGCGTCAGTCTCCCCCGTGTCCTCGGCCACTTCCAGGCGATTGGCCGCATCGACGGCCAGCATATCAATTTCATGGTCGATACCGGCGCTTCCGTGGTCGCCCTGAATGAAAAGTCCGCCGCGAAATTCGGCCTTCGTCCACTGCGCGCCGACTACAACGCCAAGGTCAATACGGCCAACGGCACCATCAAGGCGGCCCGCGCGCTCATTCCCATGATGGACGTCGGCGGGCTCGTGGTGCGCAACGTCGAGGCCATGGTGCTGCCCGACGAGGCGCTGTCGGAAAACCTGCTCGGTATGTCCTTCCTGTCGAAGCTGAAACGATTCGAATATGCCGACGGCCGGCTGGTGCTGGAGCAGTAAGGTTTACCGCTTACCAATCTGCCTTTATTAACCCTCACAACGCGCCAATATCGCCTATCGCCCGGCCCGGCTATTCGCTATGGCTGCGGTGTCCGCAGACGCATTTCCGATCATAGGGCCGCCCATGTTCCCAAAACCCCAATCCGCGCTGATTCCGAACACCTATGCGTTCGAATCCGCTCCCATGGTGAAGGCAACCGGCTTTCGCGAATATGATGCGCGCTGGTTGTTCGAGAAGGAAATCAACCTGATGGGCGTGCAGGCGCTGGGCATGGGCCTCGGCGCGCTGATTGCGGAACTCGGCGTCAAGCAGGAGATCGTCACCGGCCACGATTTCCGCGGCTATTCGGCCTCGATCAAATACGCGCTGATTTCAGGCTTGATGGCGGCGGGCTGCAAGGTGCATGACATCGGGCTCGCAGTGACGCCGATGGCCTATTTCGCGCAGTTCGATCTCGACGTGCCCTGCGTGGCGATGGTGACGGCGTCGCATAACGACAATGGCTGGACCGGCGTCAAGATGGGTGCCAACCGTCCGCTGACCTTTGGCCCTGACGAGATGACACGGCTGAAGGAAATCGTGCTCAACGCCGCGTTCACAAACAAGGCGGGCGGCTCCTATCAATTTCACGAAAATTTCCCGGCGCGCTACATCGCCGATCTCACCAGCCGCACCAGACTGAAGCGCAAGCTGAAGGTCGTGGCCGCCTGCGGCAACGGCACGGCCGGCGCGTTCGCCCCGCAGGTGCTGGAAGCGATCGGCTGCGAGGTGATCCCGCTCGACACCGAGCTCGATCATACCTTTCCAAAGTACAACCCGAATCCGGAAGACATGGAGATGCTGCACGCGATCCGCGATGCGGTGCTCTCACACAAGGCCGATGTCGGTCTGGGCTTCGACGGCGACGGCGACCGCTGCGGCGTGGTCGACAACACCGGCGAGGAGATTTTTGCCGATAAGGTCGGCGTGATGCTGGCGCGCGACATGTCGGCGATCCACAAGGACGCGCAGTTCGTCGTCGACGTGAAATCCACCGGTCTTTTCGTCACCGACCCCGTCTTGCAGAAGCAGGGCGCGAAGACCGCCTACTGGAAGACCGGCCATTCCTACATGAAACGCCGCACCAACGAGATGGGCGCGCTGGCGGGTTTCGAGAAATCCGGCCACTTCTTCTTCAACAAGCCGTTCGGCCGCGGTTATGACGACGGCCTGGTCTCGGCGATCGCGATCTGCGAAATGCTCGATCGCGCGCCGGACAAATCGATGGCCGACCTGAAGAACGCGATTCCAAAGACCTGGTCGTCGCCGACGATGTCGCCGCATTGCGCGGACGAAACCAAGTACGGCGTGGCCGACGCCGTGGTGAAGCATTTTGAAACGCTGCAGAAGAAGGGCGTGAAAGTTGCGGGCCAGAACATCCGCGATCTCGTCACCGTCAACGGCGTGCGAGTGACGGTCGAGGATGGCAGCTGGGGCCTGGTGCGGGCGTCATCGAACAAGCCGGAACTCGTCGTGGTGGTCGAGAGCCCGGTCAGCGAGCAACGGATGCGCGACATGTTCGAGGCGATGGACCAGGTGCTGCGCACCCATCCCGAAGTCGGTGAATACAATCAGAAGATTTGACGGCGCTTCGTAAAGGCTGTGAGCCTATTGCGCAGCTTGCGCAAACGTATTGCAGGAAGCCAAGCTAACGGCGTCATCCTGAGGTGCGCGCTCTTGCGCGCCTCGAAGGATGGGCCACGGGCTCGCATCCTTCGAGGCTCGCCGTAGAGGCGAGCACCTCAGGATGACGGGTCGGACAACCCAATCTACGGGAAGTGACTGCTCAAGCCACCCGCAACGACCTCAGGAAACCATCCACTTCCGCCTTCAGCCGCTCGGACTGCGACGATAGTCCGTTCGCCGCTTCCTGCAAAGTCGACGCCGCGCGCCCGGATTCTTCGGAAGCCTGCGTCACGCTGTGGATGTTGGCGTTGACTTCCTTGGTGCCGTTGGCCGCCTGCAGCACGTTGCCGGCGATCTCCTGGGTCGCGGCGCCCTGCTGTTCGACCGCGGCGGCGATCTGGCTCGAGATCTGGTCAATCTCGGCAATGGTGCCGCCGATGATCTGGATCGCGCTGACGGCGTCGCCGGTGGCGTTCTGGATGTCCTGCACTTGCGCAGAAATTTCCTCGGTCGCTTTAGCGGTCTGATTGGCCAGCGCCTTCACTTCGCTCGCTACCACGGCGAATCCCTTGCCGTGTTCGCCGGCGCGCGCGGCTTCGATGGTCGCGTTCAGCGCGAGCAGATTGGTTTGGCTGGCGATATTCTGGATCAGCGTCACCACCTCGCCGATCTTGTGCGTGCCGGAAGCGAGCCCTTCGACCACCGTATTGGTGCGGCGGGCTTCGTCGGCAGCCTTGGCGGCGATTTCGGCCGATCGCGTCACCTGCTGGGCGATGCTGTTGATCGAGGCGGAGAGCTGTTCCGTCGCGGACGCTACCGTCTCGACGTTGCCCGAAGCCTGGTTGGAGGCCGCGGAAGCGGCCTCTGCCTGGCGTATCGTTGCCGCATTGCTCCCGCTCATGGTCGACGACAGGCTCTGCATCTTCGTCGCAGCGATGGCGACCGCCTCGACGATGCTTCCAACCTTGCGTTCGAATCCGGCGGCGAGTTCGCGCCGCGCCGCGTCGCGATCCTGCTTCGCCTTGCCTTCGGCTTCCAGGCGTTCGCGGTTGGCGCGGGCCTCTGAAGCAGCGGCCGCTTCGGCTTCGGCGGTCTTGGCCGTGGTCGCCTCGAACAGATGCGACAGTTTGAACGACAGCGCCATCAGGACGCCGGCCTCGATCAGCAGGATGACAGCGTGCAGCACCACGCGACCGAGATCGGTGCCGCCGGGGAAGATCGCGGCCGGCAGCAGGAAATTCAGTATCAGATGGTGCAACGCCACCGCGACCGTGCCGGCGAGGATCGGGCGGTAGTCGCAATAGGCGACCAGGCACGCCAGCGCGGCGAAGAAATACATGTGCATGTCGATCTGCCAGGGGTGCCCCGCCAGCTGATAGGCGAGCACAGACACGCTGCCCATCAGTGCGATCGCAAAGGTCAGCCGGGTCGAGAGACCATTGCCCGAACCGGCCCAGGAGGCAGTCGCGGCGATCGCCAGCACCGTCATCAGGACGGTCGACGCCAGCCAGCCATTGCCGCGCATCACGCCGACGATGAGCGCGAGGGGGACATGAAGCCACAGCAGCGCCATCAGCGCCTTGCTGGTGGTTTCGCGCAACGCGGCGAGATCGTCGCTCTCAATGGTCATTCCAGGATCCCCCGATCCATTCACTCGCCCGCCGCTCGGTTCGAAAAACAGGCCATGATCGTTTGCGGATCGATCGCGAACCAGGCTCCGGCCTCGCGCAGTCGCGACAATCCTTCCGCGCCGTCCGGCCGCACCACCAGCAGCGATGGAACGGCGGTCATGCGGACGACGGCGGCGTTGGCCGAAGCAGCGGCCGAAAAAGCTTGCCGGGAGTTCCACCAAACGGGAAAGGCCACGGCCACGACTTCAACGCCTGGACGGGCCTGAAACGAGAGCGCAGCGATGCCGATGAAGCTCGCGATCAGCAACAACGCGGCATTGAGCCACGCAGGCCATCGGAGACTGCGAGTGACATTCAAACCCATCCGCCATGTCTATGGAGGCAGGGCTAATGTTCGATGAATGCGGCCGCTCCGTAGTATCCCGGGGGAGGGCAGATTACGCCGCCGGCACCGGCAGCGCGGTCACCGACTTGATCTTCTCCATCGCGAAGCGCGACGTGACGTTCTTCAGCGGCACGGCGCTGATCAGCTTCTTGTAGAACACGTCATAGCTCGCCATGTCGGCGACCACGACGCGCAGCATGTAGTCGACGTCGCCAGCCATGCGGTAGAACTCCATCACCTCGGGCATGGCGCTGACTGCGCCCGCGAAGGTCTTCAGCCAGGCCTCGGAATGGTCTGAACTCTCGACCGAGACGAACACGGAAATGCCGAGCCCGATCTTGTTCTGGTCGACCAGCGCCACCCGGCGCAGGATGACGCCGTCGGCCTCCAGCCGCTGGATCCGCTTCCAGCATGGCGTCGACGACAGCCCGACCCGGTCGCCGATTTCGGCAACCGACAGCGACGCGTCCTCCTGCAGCACGGTCAGGATCTTGCGGTCGATCGCATCCAGGCGGCGGTTGGCTTCAGGAAACTGAACGGCGAGGTCGGACATGAGAAGAACGTTCCATGGATGAGGTTTGATATCCTCATATATAGAAAAATCTTCTATGGCAAGCGCATCTATTGACCAGCGGTAGCCCGATCCGCCGCCTGGGTGTCCCGTAAAAACTGTTCAACTTCATGACGTTGCGGCGCCGCGAAAGCGCCCCCGAAGCGGGTGCATTTCAGCGCCGCGGCCGCGGAGGCGAACCGGAGCGCCTGCCGCAACTCCTGCTTTTCGGTGATGGCCAGCGCCAAGGCGCCGTGGAAGACGTCGCCGGCACCCAGCGTATCGACCGTGTGGACGGGAAACGCCGGGGTCTCCTGGATCTCGCCTCTTTCGTCGAGCCAGATCGTGCCGCGCGGGCCCCGGGTACCCGCCAGAAATGACGGGGTCAGTTTGGCGATCTTCTTCAGCGCCTGGGCGTCGTCGGTCACGTCAGCGGTCTCCTGCAGCGGCTCGCTGGAGAACACCAGGTGCGTCGAGGCATTCAGCAGGCCCTCGCGCAGCGACATCGCCCGGTCAACGTCCACGATCACGGGAATGCCGCGGCGGACCGCCTCCGCGCAGAGCTCGGTGCAGAACTCGGCGCAACGGCTCTCGGTGAGAATGGCGGCGCAATCGTCCAGCAATGTGTCAAAGTCGGGCAGCTTCACCTGCCACAACTTTGGATCGCGGAACGTCACGATGGTACGTTCGCCCGAGGGATCGATCATGACCGCCGAGATCGGCGTCACCAGCCCCTCCATGTGGATCAGGTGTTTGGTCTCGATGCCTTCCTTGGCCATCTGGTCGAAGATGAAGCGGCTCGACGTCTCGCTGGCGTCCCCCATCGGACCGCAGATCGTGGCGCGGCCGCCGAGCCGCACAATGCCGATGGCGCCGTTGAGCGCGTTGCCGCCGCAGATTTCATCGAAGGCGGTCGCGTTCTCCTTGGAGCCGCGGCCGGGAACCCCCGGCGTATGGAAGGTGAGATCGCGCACCGGCATGCCGATGCAGAGAATCCGAGGGGGCATTTTCGGCGCCTTGCTGTGAACATCCATGCGTGGACCCGTCGTGTCGTTGAAGCCGCAAACCTGTTGAACGACGTCAATCGGGCAAACCAGCGGCGGTTCCCGGTCAATTCCCGCCGTTGCCGTCGCCATGCAGCCATTGCCCGATCAAATGATGGGCGATGGCAAAGGGGTGCGCGGCAAACAGGCCGTCGGGATGCTGGCGCTTGTGCATCAGGGCCAGTTCGTCGCGGTCGAACCAGCGCGCATCCTCGAGTTCGACACGGTCGACGACGATATCCTCGCTGATCGCGCGCGCGGTGCAGCCGATCATCAGCGACGACGGATAGGGCCATGGCTGCGTCATATAGTACTTCACATCGGCGACGCGGATGCCGCTTTCCTCGAAAATCTCGCGGCGCACGGCGTCCTCGATGGTCTCCGCCGCTTCGACGAAACCGGCCAGGCACGAATACATGCCGGGCATGAACTGCTTCTGCCGGCCGAGCAGCGCCTTGTCGCCGAGGCTGACGAACATGATCACCACCGGGTCGGTGCGCGGAAAATGCTCGGCCTTGCAGCTGCCGCATTCGCGCTTCCAGCCGCCCTCCCGCATCGACGTCCGCGCGCCGCAATTGGCGCAGAAGCCGTGGCGCTGATGCCAGCCCACCAGCGACTTTGCCATCGCGATCGAAGATAATTGCTCGATCGGCAGCACGCCCTGCATCGCCATGCCGCGCAATTCCGTGACCGCGACGTCGCTGCGGCCGGCCAGCTTCTCCGCGGCTGCCGGCGACATGCCCATGCCGAACACGGGCGCACCGTCGCGGAGCCCCAGGAAGATCGTGCCGGGATTGGCGCCATACTCCAGCGCTTCCTTGATCGAGAGCAGCGCGCGGGGGCCCGCCGCGTCCTGCTTCATGACCAGCGAGTCGCGGTAGACGACATAGGCCCGCGCATTGCCCTGGCTTTCCAGCGCGAACAGTTTTTCGTCGTTGGTGCGAAAATGTGCCGCCCGGTCGATGGTGTGGGTGACGAAAGCGGGTTTGCCTAACGGATATGCGTCGAATGCGGACATTTTTGATCAACCCAACCAGATCTTGCGGCGTAGCGCGGTGATGAAATTCTGGACTTCCGCGGCATCATGCGCCAGCGGCGGCATCACGCCCCAGACCGGGCGGGGCCACGCCGCGTCGCTGGTGCGCCGCGCGATGACGTGGACATGCAGTTGCGGGACGAGATTACCGAGCGCCGCGACATTCAGCTTGTCGCATTTGGTGATCTCTTTCAGCGCGCGCGACACCCGCGCGATCTCGGTCATCAGCTGGCCCTGCGCGACCTCGTCGAGGTCGATGATTTCCACCGCGCCTTCGCGACGCGGCACCAGCAGCAGCCACGGGTAATTCGCATCCTTGATCACCAGCACCTTGCAAAGCGGCAGGTCGCCGATGTCGATCGTGTCCTTCTTGAGCTGGGAATGCAGCGACCAGTTGTCAGAGGCCATGCCTGTTCCTTCGTCATGGCCGGGCTTGTCCCGGCCATCCACGTTCTTTCCTTGCCGTGGAAACAAAAAGGACGTGGATGCCCGGGACAAGCCCGGCCATGACGGCAACTAAAGCCTTTCCGTGTTCCGGCACAAGTCCTGCCAACCGCGTCGTAACCCTGCTTGCTTTCTCGTCCTTTTGGCCCCAAATAGGGACCGGGAGATTGGCGGTGGACGAGCCACTCGCCAACCGGGTCAGGTCCGGAAGGAAGCAGCCCTAACGAGGTCCGGATCGGGTCGCTCGTCAGTCTCCTACCTGTTTTTCGAGCGAAACGCGCGAGGTGGCGGCGATCTCCGCCCCGCGGCGTCGGTTCGTTCCGTTCCGCAAGCCGGCCCCGAGAGACATTCAATTGCGGATCGACCGATGAGTGATGCTGGCGCTCCCCCCGACAAGTCAGACGGCGAGGCAGATGCGGCAAGACCCTACCGGGTGCTGGCGCGAAAATACCGCCCGTCCAGTTTCGACGATCTGATCGGCCAGGAGGCCATGGTCCGCACGGTTTCGAACGCGTTCGAAACCGGGCGAATTCCGCAGGCCTGGATCCTGACCGGCGTCCGCGGGGTCGGCAAGACCACCACCGCGCGAATTCTGGCCCGCGCCCTCAACTACGAGAAGCCGGACGGCTCGGTGAAGGGCCCGACCATCCACATGCCGGATCTGGGCGTGCACTGCCAGGCGATCATGGAAAGCCGGCACATGGACATCCTCGAGATGGATGCCGCGTCCCATACCGGCGTCGACGATGTCCGCCAGATCAATGACAGCGTGCGCTATGCGCCGGCCAGCGCCCGCTACAAGGTCTACATCATCGACGAAGTCCACATGCTGTCGACGGCGGCGTTCAACGCCTTCCTGAAGACGCTGGAGGAGCCGCCCGAGCACGCCAAATTCGTGTTTGCCACTACCGAGATCCGCAAGGTCCCGGTCACGGTATTGTCGCGCTGCCAGCGTTTTGATCTCCGCCGGGTCGAGGCTGACGTGCTGATGAAGCACCTCGGCAACATCGCGACGAAGGAAGGCGTCGAGGTCGAGCCCGAGGCGCTCGGCATCATCGCGCGTGCCGCCGAGGGCTCGGTGCGGGATTCGCTGTCGCTGTTCGACCAGGCGATCGCGCACGCGGCCGGACCCGTGCGCGCCGACGCCGTGCGTCAGATGCTGGGCCTTGCCGACCGCACGCGGGTGATCGACCTGTTCGAACATCTGGCGCGCGGCGATATCGCCGGCGCCTTCGGCGAGTTCCGCGCGCAGTATGACGTCGGCGCCGATCCGGTGGTGGTGCTGTCGGACCTCGCCGAATTCGTCAATTTCGTCACCCGCGTGAAGATCGTTCCGGCCACCGCCGACAATGTCGCGTTCGGCGAGACCGAACGGGTGCGCGCCCGCGAATTCGCCGCCAAATTGTCGATGCGGGTGCTGTCGCGGATGTGGCAGATGCTGCTCAAGGGCATCGCGGAAGTGCAGACCGCGACGCGCCCGGCGGCGGCCGCGGAGATGGTGCTGGTTCGGATCGCCTATGTCGCCGACCTGCCGACGCCGGACGAGGCGATCCGGATGCTCGACGCCAATGGCGGCGGATCGCAGGTCCTCTCCGGCGGCGCGGCGCCGTCGCGGGCGGCGCCCGCCGCGCCGGTATCGTCGATGTCTGCCCCGCCACCGATGCGCCAGCCGGCCTCGTTCGGAGGCGGCGCCGAGGCCTCCGCCCGGCCGCAGATGGTGGTTCCGTCGGCCCAAACCGATCCCGCGCCCGCCTTGCGGCTGACCTCATTTCCGCAGCTCGTGGCGCTCGCCGCCGAAAAGCGCGACGTCCTGACCAAGGCGGCGCTGGAATCCGACATGCGGCTGGTTCGTTTCGAGGACGGCCGGCTCGAGGTGGCGCTGGAGCGCAATGCGGCGCGCGGCATGGTCAACGACCTCTCCCGCAAGCTGGAAGCCTGGACCGGCCGGCGCTGGACCGTGATCGTCTCCAACGAGGCCGGCCAGCCGACGCTGCGGGCGCAGAATGAGCAGGCGAAGAACGAGCACGCCCGCGCTGCGGAGGCCGACCCGCGCGTGCAGGAGGTGTTGGCGCGTTTCCCCGGCGCCAAGGTGGTCGAGGTGCGCAGGCTTGCCGCCGAGCCGCCCGAAACCGATATTAACGCCGAGGAGTTGAACGAGAGCGCCGACGGCGACGACGACTGACGCTTTCGAAAGGACGAACCAATGGCTGACTTTTTCGGCATGATGAAGCAGGCGGCGCAACTGCAGTCGAAGATGCAGGCGATGCAGGAAGAACTCGGCAATATCGAGGTCGAGGGCATTTCCGGCGGCGGGCTGGTGGCAGTGCGCATGACCGCGAAGATGGAAGTGAAGGGCATCAAGATCGATCCCTCGCTGATGAAGGCCGAGGAGCGCGAGGTGCTGGAGGATCTGCTGGTGACCGCGCATGGCGACGCGCGACGCAAGGCGGAACTTGCGATGCAGGAGAAGATGCAGGCCCTGACCGGCGGGCTCGGCCTGCCGCCCGGAATGCTCGGCGGTCTCGGCTGAAATGGCTGCCAGCGTTGCCGGTCCTGAAATCGAACGCCTGATCCAGCTCCTGGCCCGCCTGCCGGGGCTCGGGCCGCGCTCGGCGCGGCGCGCGGCGCTGCATCTGATCAAGAAGCGCGAGGCGCTGATGACGCCGCTGGCCGGCGCGCTGCAGGTGGCGATCGACAAGATCCAGGTCTGCAAGACCTGCGGCAATATCGACACGCAAAATCCCTGCACGGTGTGCACCGATCCGAGGCGCGATCCCGCGACCATCGTCGTGGTCGCTGATGTCGCCGATCTCTGGGCGCTGGAGCGGGCCAATGCCACCAATGGTCGCTATCACGTGCTCGGCGCCACATTGTCGCCACTCGACGGCGTCGGCCCGCAGGATCTCACCATCGATGCGCTGGTGGCCCGCGCCCACGAAGAGCAGGTGAACGAGATCGTTCTGGCGCTGAACGCGACCGTCGATGGCCAAACCACGGCGCATTACATCACCGACCTCTTGCAGGACGCCAACGTCAAGGTCACCCGGCTGGCGCATGGCGTGCCTGTCGGCGGCGAGCTTGATTATCTCGACGAAGGTACGCTATCCGCTGCCATGCGGCAGCGCACGCTGTTCTAATCTTCCCACACGGAACTCATCGACATGACGAAACCACGATTCGGCAAGCGCTCCTGTTTTGTGTTCACGCTGGCAGCTGCCGTGACCCTCGTCACGTCTGCCGCATGGGCGCAGGCCGAACCGAAGCCCGGCAAGCCGATCAAGACCGGCGACGTGCTGTCGGGCGAACTCAACGCCATGAAGGGCAGCAAGCGGAGCAAGCGCCCGCAGACCTACCAGATCACCAGCGAACCCCGCAGCCTGCCGCCGCCGAGCGGGCTGTGCAATCTCGAAACCGGCCCCGAAACGTTCCAGCTCGTCACCACCAGCGACGCCCAGGCCGCGCAGCTGAAGAATTTCATCGGCAAGGAAATTTCCGTGAAGGTGGACGAAGTCGCCTGCGCGCAGGAAGCCGGGCAGACCAGCGAGGCTGTGATTACCAAGTGGAGCGTTGTGACGAAACATTGAGGATTTTGCGATGCGCATGCGTTGCCACGTGATGGCGGGATTGGCTGCGCTGACGATGGCCGGACCGGCCGCCGCGCAGCAGCCGATCAAGGAAGGCGACACGCTGAGCGGAACGTTGCGGCTGGTGGCTACGCGCCATCCCAATGGTACGAAGATCGAGGCCTACCAGATCGTGAGCGCCCCGCGCCTGATGCCCGCGGATGACGATTTCTGCGAAGCCGGCAAGGGTGTCACCACTTTCCACCTGTTCACGATGACGGAAGCCGCGCGCAAGCAGCTCAAGCCGTTTATCGGCAAGCGGGTCACGGTGAAGGCGACCGCACTGTTCTGTTCGCACACCGCCTGGCACATCGGCGATGTCGGCGTATCCGAATGGACCTTGGCGAAGGATTGACCCGGCAAAAGATTGACTTGGCCTGAAGCCCGTCGTTCGCATCAACAAGCTGACCTGCGTCGGCTGCGCCGAACTAGACTTTTATCGTGGCCAGCGTTCCGAAATGGTCGCGCCGCTGCAGCCAGGCCAGCAGGACCAGGCTGGGCAGCGCTACCAGCACCGAGATCACGAAGAACAGCGGCCATCCCGTCGTCTCCGCCACAAAGCCCGCGCCCGACGACAGATAGGTGCGTCCGACGGCGGCGAGTGCCGTAAGCAGCGCGTACTGCGTCGCGGTGTGCAGCGGGTTCTGGCACAGCGCCGAGAGATAGGCGACGAAGATCACGGTGCCGATCGCACCGGTAAAATTCTCTGCCGAGATCGCGGCCGCCAGCGCCCATTGATTGGGGCCGACGAAAGCAAGCCAGGCGAATACGAGGTTGGAGAGGGCCTGCAGCACGCCGCCGATCCACAGGCTCGTCACCAGCGAATAGCGCCGCGCCACGTAGCCGCCGGCAAAACCGCCGGCGAGGGTCGCGATCAGGCCGACGCCCTTGACGATGGCGGCGTAGTCGTTTCGCGTGAAGCCGAGATCGATGACGAACGGCGCGGTCATGGTCCCGGAAAACGCATCGGTGAACTTGAACAGCACCACGAAGGCCAGCACCGTTACGGCGTGATTGCGCGCAAGGAACTCGGAGAACGCGCCGGTCGCCGCATGCATCACGCGCGTCAACGCATCCTCGCCGCGCGTGGCGACCTCCGCGCGCAGCGACTGCTCGGGCTCGGTGGCGAGCAGCGCGGTCATTGTGCCGATCAGCACCAGCGCGGCCATTGCCACATAACCCCACATCCAGGCCGCGTGGCGGCCGATGCCGGTGCTTTCGAATCCGCTGACGAGAAACAGCACGCCGGCGGTCGAGATCAGCATGCCGATCCGGTAGGCCGCGACGTAGGAAGCCATGCCGGCGGCCTGTTCGCTTTCGGGCAGGCTTTCGACGCGGAACGCATCGACCACGATGTCCTGGGTCGACGACATCGCCGCCACCAGCAGCGCACCGAGGGCGACGAGCGGCGGCGAGCGCGCGGGATCGGTCAGGGCCAACAGCAGGATCGCAGCGATCAGCAGCAGTTGCGAAAACACCAGCCAACCGCGGCGGCGGCCGAACGCACGCGTGAACAGCGGCACATGCAGCGCGTCGACCAGCGGCGCCCAGATGAATTTCAGCGTGTAGGGCGTTCCGACCAGCGCGAACAGCCCGATCGTGGTCAGATCGACGCCGAACTCGCGCATCCAGACCAGCAGCGTCGAACCGGACAGCGCCAGCGGCAGCCCGGAGGAAAGGCCGAGCATCATCACGATCAGCACGCGCGGCTGCAGGTAAACCGCGAGACTCTCGCGCCAGTTGGGGGCGGGGGTGGCCGATGCCGGAGGAGCGGTGTCAGGTGCTGTCATGCAGGGGTGTTAGCAGATATTCGAGCCACTGAAAGACTGTCATCGCCCGGCTTGACCGGGCGACCCAGTATCCCAGAGGCCTAACCGAAACGTCACAACGGCCCCGCGATCTCCGGGTAGAGATCTGTCCAATTGGGATTGTCTTTCTCGATCAGCGTTATTTTCCAGGCGCGCGGCCATTTCTTGAGTCGCTTCTCGCGCTGGATCGCATACTCGATCTGATCGAAGGTTTCGAAATAAACAAGCCGGGTCACGTCATGCTTCTTGGTGAAACCCTCGGCGATCTTCAACTTATGCTCTGCGATGCGACGGATGAGGTCATTGGTCACGCCGATGTAGAGCGTGCCGCCGATGCGGCTGGCGAGAATGTAGACGTAATAGCTCCGTGCTCCCATCTGTCGCCTCTGGGATACTGGGTCGCCCGGTCAAGCCGGGCGATGACAGCCTAATGTGTGGCTGCAGGGTAGCAAGCGACTACTCCCCCGCCTGCAGCTTGCGCGGCGCGGGAAACAGCTCCGGCCGATCGCTATTTCCGAACCGCGGCGCTTCCGGCGCATCCGGCTTGCTGAAATCCAGTTCCTCGATCCGGCCGGCGCGCTTTTCGATCTTGTCGGCGGAGATCAATATCTGCCGGACGTCCTCATTGACGTCACCAAAATGCTTCTGCAGTTTTACCACGCGATCGCGCAAACGCCCCAGGTCATCGCCGAGGTTGAGCACTTCGGTGCGGATCTGGTCGGCGGCGTCGCGCATGCGGGCGTCTTTCAGGATTTGCTGCATCACCTGGATCGCCAGCATCAACAGCGAGGGCGACACCAGCACGACGCGGGCGCGGTAGGCCTTCTGGATCACGTCGTCAAACCCGTCGTGAATCTCCGCATAGACCGATTCCGACGGAACGAACATCAGCGCGGTATCCTGTGTCTCGCCGGCGATCAGATATTTTTCCGCGATGTCGTTGACGTGCTTCATGACGTCGTTGCGCAGCCGTTGCGTGGCGAATTTGCGCTCCTCGTCGCTGCGGGCGTCGTGCAGCGCGGTCATGGCTTCGAGCGGAAATTTCGCGTCGATGCAGAGCGGCCGCTGGTCGGGCAGGAACACCACGCAGTCCGGCCGCTTGCCGGACGACAGCGTGTACTGGAATGCGTAGGAGCCCTGCGGCATGCCGTCCTGCACGATCGCTTCCATCCGCGCCTGGCCGAACGCGCCGCGCGACTGCTTGTTGGCGAGCACGTCGCGCAGCGTCGTCACCTGCGAGGTCAGGTCGGTGAGGTTCTTGTGCGCGTTGTCGATGATGCCGAGCCGCTCATGCAAGACGCGGAGGCTGTCCATGGTGTGGCGCGTGGTCGCTTCCATCGACTGGCCGACGCGATGCGTCACCGAATCCAGCCGCTCGTTGACGGCGCGCGCCATCTCGGCCTGCCGGCCCGCCAGCGACTGCGCCATGGCGTCGACCCGGCCGGTCGATTCGCTCTGAGCCCTGAGCATCTCGCTCAGCCGCTCCTCCAGCTCGTCGGCGCGAATCGCCTGCGCCATCGCGAGCTCCGCGCCGCGGCGGCCGGAGCGGGCAATGACGATGGCGATGGTCAGCAGCAGCAGCAACGCCAGCGCGCCAAAGCCGGTCAGGGCCTCGCCGACATGGATCGGCCAATCGCCGACGGTGAAGAGGATTTCGTTCATGCCTGACTTGTAGACCGATTCGCGCCGTTTTGCGAACGAAGAGGGAACATTTGCATTGAACGACACCTTGATTTTCATGGTAAACGGCCGGTTAAAAATCATGGTTAAGGCCGCCTTAACGGGATGGCGGGCGGATTGACCCCCGCAAGTCAGCGGCTTAAATCGCGCGTCATGGCCTTAAGAGAAATCATCATCCTGCCGGACAAGCAGTTGCGGCTCGTGTCGAAGCCTGTCGAGAAGGTGACGACGGAGATCCGCAAGCTCGCCGACGACATGTTCGAGACCATGTACGACGCCCCCGGCATCGGGCTGGCGGCGATCCAGATCGCGCAGCCGGTGCGGCTGATCACCATGGACCTCGCCAAGAAGGACGAGAACGGCGAGGTCAATCCGAAGCCGCGGGTGTTCATCAATCCGGAGATCATCGCCGCGTCGGAGGAGCTGTCGGTCTACGAGGAAGGGTGCCTTTCGATCCCTGAATATTACGAGGAGGTCGAGCGCCCGGCCAAGGTCCGCGTCCGCTTCACCGATCTCGACGGCAAGGTGCATGAGGAGGACGCCGAGGGCCTGTTCGCCACCTGCATCCAGCACGAGATTGACCACCTCAACGGCGTGCTGTTCGTGGACTATCTGTCAAAGCTCAAGCGCGACCGCGTCATCAAGAAGTTCACCAAGGCCGCCAGGCGCGCGGCGGAATAGACCGCCACTCTCTTGCCGTCATGCCCGGGCTTGACCCGGGCATCCACGTTCTTCCTTCCAGCCGCAGCAAGGACGTGGATGGCCCGGACAAGCCCGGCCATGACGGAGTAAATTGAAACCGTCTCGGGATAATTCGACCATGTCCCTCCGCCTGATCTTCATGGGCACGCCCGATTTCGCGGTGCCGACGCTGCTCGAACTCGTGGCCCACGGCCATGAGATCGTCGCCGTCTACACCCGCGCGCCGAAGCCGGCCGGGCGCGGCATGAAGCTGCAGCCGAGCCCGGTGGAGCAGGAGGCGCGGCGGCTCGGCATCCCGGTGCTGACGCCTGCCACGCTGAAGACTCCCGAAGCGCTGGAAGAGTTTCGCACCCACCAGGCCGACGCGGCCGTGGTGGTCGCCTATGGCATGATCCTGCCGCAGGCCATCCTCGATTCGCCGCCGCTCGGCTGCTTCAATCTGCACGGCTCGCTGCTGCCGCGCTGGCGCGGCGCCGCCCCGATCAACCGCGCCATCATGGCCGGCGATACCGAGAGCGGCGTGATGGTGATGAAGATGGACGCAGGCCTCGATACCGGCGATGTCGCGATGGCCGAGCGGCTTCCGATCACGGACACCATGACAGCCGCCGACCTGCATGATGCGCTGGCGCCGCTCGGCGCGGACCTGATGGTGCGCGCGATGGGCGCGCTGGAACGCGGCGGCTTGCAGCTTCGGAAGCAGAGCGAAGACGGCGTTACTTATGCCGCCAAGATCGAAAAGGCCGAGGCGCGGATCGACTGGCGTCGTCCGGCACGCGAAGTGCTGCGGCACATTCATGGCCTGTCGCCGTTCCCCGGTGCTTGGTGCGAGCTCGCAGGCGACGGCGAACCGGCGCGGGTCAAGATCTTGCGCTGCGAGCCGGCGAACGGCGCGGGCGATCCCGGCGACGTGCTCGACGATCGCCTCACCATCGCCTGCGGCGACGGCGCGATCCGCATTCTCGAACTGCAGCGCGCCGGCAAGGCGCCGATGAAGTCGGCGGATTTTCTGCGCGGCACACCGCTCGTGGCGGGCGCGCGCTTTGTGTGAGCCCGGCCCCGTACTCAGGCTGTCATACGCGGGCTTGACCCGCGTATCCATCTATCTCCACAAGGGTCCTGTGAAGTTGATGGATGGCCGGGTCAAGCCCGGCCATGACGAGCAACAAATCGTTATGCCCTGATGCCCCGCTACAAGCTCATCATCGAATATGACGGCACGCCGTTTTCCGGCTGGCAGATCCAGGACAATGCGCCGACCGTGCAGGGCGCGCTGGAAGCCGCGGTCAAGGCGATCTGCGGCGACGACGTTCGCGTCCACGGCTCCGGCCGCACCGATGCCGGCGTCCACGCGCTGGCGCAGGTCGCGCATTGCGATATCGCAAAAACGTTTCCGCCGGGCCGGCTGCGCGACGGGCTGAATGCCCATCTGCGCCCGCAACCGATCGGCGTGCTGGCGGCGGAGGTGGTCGCCGACGATTTCGAAGCGCGCTTCTCCGCGAAGAAGCGGCATTACCGCTACCGCATCACCAACCACCGCGCCAACCTCGCGCTCGACATCAAGCGCAGCTGGCGCGTGCCGCGCCGCCTCGATACCGATGCAATGGATGCCGCTGCGAAGCGCCTGCTCGGCAAGCACGATTTCACGACGTTTCGCGACACCGAATGCCAGGCCAAATCGCCCGAGAAGACGCTCGACCAGCTCGACGTCATCAGGGAGGGTGACGAAATTTCGATCCTCACCTCGGCGCGCTCGTTCCTGCACAGCCAGGTGCGCTCGATGGTCGGCTCGCTGGTGTGGGTCGGCGAAGGCCGCTGGACCGCCGACGACCTTGCCGCCGCACTCGCCGCCCGCACCCGCGCCGCCTGCGGCCCCGTCGCGCCGCCGGACGGGCTTTATCTGGTGCGCGTGGATTACTGAGCTGTCCTATCCACCGTCATGGCCGGGCTTGTCCCGGCCATCCACGCTCTTTCTTGCCGGCGGCGAGCAAGGACGTGACTATCCAGTCCAGGCCGGCCACGATCAGTTTGGTTTTTGATTGGGGCGCGACAGGACGTGGATGGCCGGGACAAGCCCGGCCATGACGGCGAGGAGGAAAGGCTAAGCAAAATACCGGTCGAGAATTCCCCGGTACACCCGCGTCAGCTTCTCCAGATCTTCCACCGGCGTGCGTTCGTCGATCTGGTGCATGGTCTGCCCCACCAGGCCGAACTCGATCACCGGGCAATAGCTCGAGATGAAGCGCGCGTCCGATGTGCCGCCGGAGGTCGAAAGCTCCGGCTTGCGTCCCGTCACTTCCTCGATCGCGCTGACGGCGAGGTCGGTGAAGGCGCCGGGCTTGGTCACGAACACGTTGGAATTGGAGTATTCCCAGACGATGCGGGCGCGGATGCGGTTGCCGCAGGCTTTGGCCAGCCGCGTCTCGACCAGTTCACGCAGCGACTCCTGCGTATGATTGTCGTTGTAGCGGATGTTGAATTTTGCCCGCGCCTGGCCGGGTATGACGTTGCTGGCGGCATTGCCGACGTCGACGGAGGTGAATTCGAGGTTCGATGCCTGGAATTGCGCGCTGCCATTGTCGAGCGGCTCGTCCGAGATCGCCACGATCAGTCGTGAGATATCCGGCACCGGGTTCGACGCGCGGTGCGGGTAGGCGACGTGGCCCTGCGCGCCGTCGACATAGAGCGTGCCGTTTTGCGAGCCGCGGCGGCCGATCTTGATGCAGTCGCCCAGCACCTCGACATTGGACGGTTCGCCAAGCACGCAATGGTCGAATGTCTCGCCGCGTTCGGCGCACCACTTCAACAGCTTGATGGTGCCGTTGACCGAAACATCCTCTTCGTCGCCGGTGATCAGGAACGAGATCGAGCCCTTCGGCTTGCCGCCGAGATCGGCGAGATATTGCAGCACGGCGGCGACGCTGCAGGCGATGCCGCCCTTCATGTCGACCGCGCCGCGGCCGTAGAGAAAGCCGTCCTTCACCTCGCCGGAGAACGCGCCGAGCGTCCAGGCGGCCTCGTCGCCGGGCGGCACCACGTCGGTATGCCCGGCAAAGGTGATGTGCGGCGCTTCCGTTCCGATGCGGGCGTAGAGATTGTCGATGTCGGCCGTGCCGGGCTCGCCAAAGGTGACGCGATGCACTTCGAAGCCGGCGTCCTTCAGCAAACGCTCGAGCACGCCGAGCGCGCCTGCATCGGCGGGGGTGACGGAGGGGCAGCGGACGAGGTCGCGGGTGATGGAAACAGCGTCGTTCATGGCATCGGCTTACCATGCCGGACCGGCGGCGGGCCAGCTTTCGGCGATTGAAAGCCCTAGGGTCCAGACTCAATTGATCCAGTAGGCGACGATAGCTGCGAGGTGGATGGCGGCCAAGAAATTTCGGGCAAGTTTGTCATAGCGGGTTGCGACACGCCTGAAGTCCTTGAGGC
>JAESFG010000462.1_pt1 | contig 29996 bp, 30 predicted proteins | sample 9269371 | NCBI WGS metagenome assembly JAESFG01 (sample SAMN14506227, study PRJNA617093) | algae metagenome | isolation source: Aetokthonos hydrillicola CCALA 1050 (B3-Florida) and co-occurring... | place: USA: South Carolina | collected 2013-01-01 | reverse complement strand
GCGTGGCGGCCGTGTCGCGTGCCGCACGTTGGGCCTGCAGTAACGCGTTGTCACGCTGGAGGGCAATGATCTGGACGTCATAGCTCCCTGATGAGCCGTTCATGGCCATCATGCCGGGGTTGGAAAGCTGCAGCGACCGTGTCGACGAGGCTGCCGAATTTGCCGCCATGGCCGAGACGCAATTCTCTGCCGGAAATGTCGACGAAGCCCGCGAAAACATACAGCGGGCCATCATCGCGCGCGATGACGTCGCCGCTTACTTTGTGCTCCTGGGACGAATCGAGCTCCAGTCCGGCAAGCTTCCCAGCGCCTTCAATGCATATTCGCGCGCACTGGACCTCCAGGCTGATAACCTCGAAGTGCTGCAGGCTATTGCCGAACTGGGGCTGCAGACCGACAGGCTCACAGAGGCGGAAGAAGCCGCCGATCGGATGCTGTTGCTGTCACCCGGCTCAGCGCGTGCCATGCTGGTCAAGGGGTTTCTGGCGATCGAGACGAACAGACTCGACGACGCACGCCGCTTTGCTGGCCAGATTGCAGCGCAGGATCCAACCGATGAGGGCGGCGCGATCCTTACGGCACGGCTGCAGGCGCTCGATGGCGACTTCGACGGCGCTGCCACAACCACGCTGCGCACGATTGAGGCCGTGGGAGATACCGAGGCGCTCAACGCAACGCTGCTTGAGATCTACCGGGCGCAGGGCAACGCCGCAGGCATGCAAAAGGCATTCCCCAAGGTGATAGCTGCAGCGGGAGAAAGCTCGAAGTACCAGCTCGACTACGTGAACTTCCTCTACAAGACGGGACAGGTCCGCGCGGCGCGAGCGGAAGCAATGAAAGCGATCGAAGCGCAGCCGAACGATACTGCAATGCACAAGGCACTCCGCGATCTCTTTGTCGAATACGATCCCTCGCCGCTAAATGACGAACAGCGAGACATGGTTGCCACTACGGGAACGCGGGCGACCCAATTGTCGATGGCACGGCTATACTTTGACACTGGTCAGCTTGAGAACGCCAGGGCAATGCTCGGTAGGCTGCTGGCGGAGAAAGCAATCGAGGCACGCGCACTCATGGCACGCATTGCGCTTGCCCAGATGGATGCGAAGAACGCCGACACGCTCGCCTCGTCGGTCCTTGCCGCCGACCCAAGGAATCCGGACGCCTTGGTAGCACGTGCGTCCCTCAGGTTGGCGCAAGGACGGATCGACGCAGCCATTGAAGATGCGAATATCGTTGTGTCTGATGCGCCGCAGGAATACGGTGGCCATGCTGCACTTGCTAACGCGCATCTTGCGAAAGGCAGCAAGGTGCGCGCGCAGCAGATATTCGAGCGGGGGATCGATCTTTTGCCGCAGAGCGAACTGTTGACAGGACGCTATGAAGCTTTCCTGCGTAAAGTAGGCCAATCCAGCCGCATCGTATCCTTGTACGGCGACCTTGCGGCGGCAAAGCCGTCCTCTGTCAAGGCATGGCGCCAATTCGGGCGTGTGTGCGCCGAGTTCGGCGACAGGATCTGCGAACTCAAAGTGCAGCGCGGCATGGCCGTTGCAGCGCAGAGTTTCGTGATCGACGAGCCACCCGGAACGCCGCGCGCACGCGGCATCTTTGCCCGGATAACGCCTGAGCAGATCTGTCGATCGTCGGGGGGCGTATGCACGGGCAGCTGATGCCAGCGTCACGTCACCGCAACAATCACCTCCGCTTCACGTCCAATGTGCTCCGCACATTGGGCGTCCTTAACGACCTCGCATGCTTCATGGTCGCCTATGCCGCGGCCGTTCTGATTTATGACCAGACGATCGGCTACTTCTACGATGGCCGAATGCATCGCAGCACGGCAATAATCCTTTGCATCAATTATCTGCTGATCCGGATCTCGCGGGACGGCTACTCGACCTTCAAAGGGCAGAGTGACGACCTTGGAGGAAGCGCTATTGCAGACTTCATATTGGCATCCGCGCTGACAACACTGGTCGTGGTCCAGCTGGACATGTTGCGCGAATTTTCTCGCGGGCTCGCGCTTTACTTCATGGGCATGGTCGTGGTCATGCTGTTCCTCAGCAGGATAATCTTCCGTCGGCTCGTGTCATGGCTCATGGACGAGGGCATTATCGGGCAGCGCGTGGCCATCTATGCTGAAAGCGGAAAGATCGCTGGTCGGGTATCGCAGATGCTGGAGCTCGAGAGGCTGCCCCACCTGCGACTGATCGGCTACGCCGATGAACGCGGCCGCGGCAACAGAGATGAAGCAGGGCTCAGCTATCTTGGAGATCTTGCCGCACTGCTCGAGCTCGCCCGCAAGGGCCGACTTGACCAGGTCGTGCTCGCCGTTCCCCGTATTTCGCAAGCTCGCTTGGACGAAATTGCTGGCATTTTGAGTTCCGCTTCGATTGACCTCTGCGTCCTTCCGCGAGAAACGTTGGAATTCTCGACCAGCTACAGGGTCCATTTCCTCGGCTCCCTGCCGGTTTTTGCCATCTGGCAACAACCGATGAGAGACGTGGACGGGATCCTCAAGCTGGGTCTGGACTATGTCGTAGCATGCTGTGCACTTCTGCTTTTGGCCCCCCTGCTACTGCTGACCGCCATCGCGATCAAGCTAGAGAGCAAGGGCCCCATATTCTTTCGGCAGAATCGGTTTGGTTTCAACAACAACGAGATCGGTGTTCTTAAATTTCGGTCTATGTATGTCGATCGCCAGGATGTTAGTGGAGCACAGCGGACCGAAAAAAATGACCCGCGCGTGACACGCGTCGGCAGGATAATCCGCCGGACCAGCATCGACGAACTTCCACAGCTCTTCAATGTCTTGAAAGGCGACATGTCGATCGTCGGTCCTCGGCCGCATGCAACCATGATGCGGGTCGGCGACAAATTCTATTTCGACGCGGTCAAGGGCTACGCGGCCCGGCACCGGGTCAAGCCGGGGATTACTGGGCTCGCGCAGGTGAGAGGCTTGAGAGGCGAGATTGCGACAGCCGACCGGGCCCGAAAGCGTGTTGAATATGACATCTACTACATTGAGAACTGGTCGCCGCTTCTCGACATCCGGATCATCATGGAAACCGTCTTCAAATTGTTCTGGGACAAGCATGCTTACTGAGAGCGCCACGACGGAGTTTCTTGGCGTGAATCTCGCTAACCTCGGCTACGAGGACGTGGTGGCCGAACTCGACAGGCTATCGCGGTCAGACAGGTTCTCTTACATTGTGACGCCTAATGTCGACCATGTTGTGATGCTTCACGAACATGAGGATGAAGGCATCAAGAAGCGATTCACCGAAGCTTACGAGGCTGCGGCCTTCCGCCTCTGCGATAGCCGTATTTTACAGCTTCTCGCAAAGTTTCGCGGGATCAACCTTGAGGTGTTAACTGGAAGCGACCTGACAAAGATGCTTCTTGAGCGAGGTCATTTCGCGGACAAGAAGGTTGCTATAGTGGGCGGCGATGGAACGATGATCAGAGATCTCGTCGGCAGGTTTCCAGCGACTGACTTCGTGCAGCATGTCCCGCCGATGGGCCTATTGAAGCGACCCGACGCGATCAGAGACATCGAATTCTGGCTGTCACAACAGCAATCCCACTATGTGTTGTTTGCCGTCGGATCCCCGCAAAGCGAAATAATTGCGAAACAATGCTTTGACGGCGGAAGATTGAAGGGCATCGGCCTTTGTATAGGCGCTTCTATTGATTTCATTCTCGAACGAAAGACAAGGGCTCCTTTGTGGTTACAGAGAGCAAGATTAGAGTGGGCCTTCCGCTTATGCTCAGAACCGCGCCGTCTATGGAGGCGCTATCTGTTACGGGGACCTCGGATTATTGCTATCACATTAAAAGATCTTTTTGTCTAGTTTTCCCATCATTCGATTACGATTTGATCAAGACGATCATAAAAATTTCAGGCCTCATATTCACATAATTTTTGGGATCATCAAATGGCCTCGCGTTCCATTGAACGATTTCTGTTCTCGACCGGGAACATGTATATCATAAATCTACCATATAGAAACGATCGACGCCGAGAAATCAGCGATCAATTGGCAAAGATTGATTTATCTTTCGATCATCCACAGGTTTCACTTTTTCCTGCATTTCGCCCCGACGAACCTGCCGGATTTCCTACTATAGGTGCCCGAGGGTGCTTTCTAAGTCATTTAGGTGTGCTCCGAGCGACCGCCGCTGCCAATCAGGACCGTGTACTCATCTGTGAAGACGACTTGGATTTCGCTCCTGATCTCATTTCGAAGCTCGACCGCCTGACTAACGAGCTAGATCGAAAAGAGTGGAGCATATTCTACGGAGGCTATGAAGGAACTTTGCCCGCGCAAAGGGGCCTGGATGAAATCGAAACGCTCGATCCAAGCACACCTCTGATTTGCGCGCATTTTTACGCCGTGCGGGAACCGGCGCTGAGCAAGCTGATCGACTACCTCGAAGCCATAATATCTCGCGAAGCCGGAGATGCAGCTGGCGGACCAATGCACTACGATGGCGCGCTCAGCCGGTTTCGCGCAGATTTTCCAGAGTTTACTACATTGGCCGCCTCAAGTCCTCTCGGTTACCAAAGATCATCCCGCACTGATATCCACGCAACGAAATGGTTCGACCGGATCCCGGTTGTGCGAGAGGGCATCGCAGCCTTGCGCCAGGTTCGGAATAGGATCAGACGGCTTTAGGGTTTTAAATATGCACATCGCTTCGGACGGCTCCACAAAATCGATTCATGTTGTCGAAGTCACTGCAATTGAGAGCCCCTCAACGCCAAACGAGATCCCTGCCTACTTGAGAGATCTAGCACCTCGAGTCACTTCGTTCGCACGATATTTCATTCCGGACGGAAACTTGATTCTGACAGGTTTTCGAATTTTTAGCTCTTTAGCCATTGCAAAACCGAATCTCATTATATCAAATGAGTATCGAAGATCTTTCTTTGTAAATATTGCATTAATTATTTTACGTAGAGACGCAATTCATATTGTGGTAGGAATGAATTTATCGGCAAAGCCAATTAAAACAAATATACGCTTAGCTGATAATTTGATAGATAAAATCTTTCGAAGATGCACTAAAATAGTAGTGCATTCTCGCTATGAAGCTTTTCTTTTTTGCGAATTGCATAATATACCGATTGATCGGTTTGCATTTTCTCATTGGGGTTACGACCTTCCGCAACTTGCGGGTGATCGATTTTCAGGTCCTCGCGCGCCATATGTTTGTATGGTCGGTAGGAACAACCGTGATCTTGAAACTTTTGCCAAGGCAGTCGAATTGGCAGGAATTCATGGGGTAGCGATTGTTCCCGCGTATGCGTCATTCGATCCAATGCTCGAACGCAGGCTGGAGATTCATCGAGATCTTCCGTTAGCCGAATGCATAGATTGCATCCGGAATTCCAAGATAAACCTTACGCTTTTGCGTGATGACCAAAGAGGTGCCGGCCATATTACCGTTGTGACAGCCCTACATCTGGGGGTGCCTCAGATTCACTCCGACGCGCAAGTTCTGAAGGAGTACGTCCCTTTTGCGTTCTTGAGCGCTCCTGTTCCTATCGGTGACGCACAAGGCGTGGCAAGCAAAATTCTGGCAATTCTCAAGGGTGAGCCACCGGGGACACAGGCGAAGCGCAAGGAATTCGCGGAACGGTGGCTGTCGCATGCCAGCGCGATGCGGCGGTTGGGAGCAATCGTGCTTGCGTCAGTCGATCACAAGGAATTGTCACTGACCGATCCCGAATGGGATCAGTGGCTCGATGACGAACGACGACAGAGCTGATCGTTCGCGACGTCGCGTTGGAACTCTTTTTTGAATTGAAACTGGTGCTTTGTGATGGCCGATCCTGCAGTAAATGAAACGCCCCTACTCTCAGCAACCGAGCCCGATTGGTCGCGTGAAGCTAGGCGCGCGTTTACATGGGACCCACCACGGTCCCTATTGAAGAGTATCCGAGACTATCAGGCGGCGAGCGGTAGGTTATCTCTCTTTGTCAAGAAGACAGCAGTGATCAGACATCGGTTCTGGTCCATCGTCACCGGAGCGGACATACCCATCAACTCGTCGATCGGAGGAGGGCTGCTCTTACCGCACCCCAACGGGATCGTCATTCATCCAGGCGCACGAATTGGAGTAAATTGCCTGATATTTCAACAAGTCACAATAGGTGCGACGCGACACGGCGTGCCTTCAATAGGGGGCAACGTGGATATCGGCGCTGGCGCCAAAATAATCGGTCCTGTAGAGATAGGAGCACATGCAAGAGTTGGGGCAAACGCAATCGTACGGCAAGATGTCCCGCCGTGCGGGATATTTGTTGCACCCTCCGGGCACCTGCTCTGATCCATTTGAGCGTCAGGAAATGATCATGCATCGCCCATCTGAGTTTTATCGGGCAGGACGTCGCATTGGTTCGTTTCGCGACGCGCAGCAGAATGGTTCAATGTACTGTCGAACCAAAAACGTAACGAGCGATGATCGAGATTGTCGCCCTGCGCGGATCGGGCAAGGAAGCAATCGTTGCACAGTGCGGTTGCGCGAACCTAGACAAGCCACTCGAGAACGCGGCCATTTCGAGCTTAGTCATGCCAGCGGACATCCATTGACTCGCCGCGAGGATCAAAAAAGAGTCGTTCCGTCTCCCAGAAGCATACCATGGCAGTCCCGATTAGCTTTAAGGCAATTAGTGATCCACGTTTTCTCGATGTCAGGATCCCAGCCGTTGAACCAGTCGGCGTGGATAGAGAACCCCCCCGGCATATCGTTACTATAATTGTCTGATGAGAGGCGCCAACGGGATGTTTCCCCGTCCTCGAGAACTCGATACTGTATCTTCTCTGTTATGCCGGGTAGATTCACGGGGTGAGATTTGGGACAGGTCTTTCTACGAATTGCGTTATCCCACTTCGTGAAGGACATATGACCCTTATGGTCCGGTGAATCCAAGTTCACTCCGTCCCAACACATTGGAAAGTTGATCGTCATTTCCACTAGCCAGCCTACCGGACAGCTCCGTGGAATGTGAGAGAAACGAGCTTCTTGGCCGTCTGGTCCAAGACAGCCGAAATCTGTATTTGGCTGCGCCTCAGTCGAATTCATATTACCAGATATCATCCTTAAACCAACAGGAAAGGGCTGAATACTATCACCGCCGGTAGAATCCGATTTATAGTATACTAACATCTTAGCTGGCTTCAGCGGTGTTCCATCTTTCGTGTCTACGATGGCTGGAACCCAGTATCCTGTACGATTGGCCGTTCCACCGGTACATGTGGAATTTCCCACCGTGCGTATGCTTTCTGCGGTTGTATTGTGGCCCGCCGCTGTATTGCCGAAAAACACATGCAAATGCGCTGCCCCTGGTTGGCGTGGGTAGACTATGGGATCATCGAAGCTCATGTGCGAAAACTGGCACGTCAGGCGGAATTGCCCCGTACCGTCGCTATTTTGCCTCGGAGTATCACGACGCTCTGCGCGCACCCTTCTGGTGGCATACCCCTCCGCGCGCGGCGGTATCTTGGCTGTGTCGATCGCGGGGCGCATAGAACCGTCGTGCGAATGCTGAACAGTCGAGACATTGGAGGCTCTCACCAAGCTCTGCGCCGCCTCAGGGTCTTGCTCTGACAGAGCTCGTTGCTCGCCTTTTGCCGGCCCCTCGCTGCCGCATGCAGCGATCATGAGGATGACAAGGATTAGCGAGCCAAAGTGCGAAGTTTTCATGTCGATCGTCGTCCTCGAGCGCTTGAAGTGCGATGTGGACAGGGTTGACCTGGCACAGATAGGCTTATGCTCCTCGACTAATCGGACATCGAGCCGTCTCTTCTGGCGGGCCAGTTGGAGGCAGATATTCTTCGACAAGGAGCAACGTAGATAGCCTGGTGATATGGCACTCCGATCGGTGTTGATCCTGCGGCAACCGATCAAGCTTTTTCGCGTAGTGACCTCACTCGGGCGGGTACACCGAACGCGAGACTTTCGTCCGGTAAATCAGTTAGAACCACCGCATTTGCACCAATTAGGCATCCGTCGCCGATTTTGATTGAACCCAAGATAGCTGCACCTGCTCCGATCGATACGTTTCGGCCTACAACTGGCGCACCATGAAGATCATCAAGCCGTCGAATTCCCAACGTGCAATTCTGCCGGATAATAGTATCATCTCCTATTCGACAATTCCCATGAATGACTATTCCTCCCTGGTGCTCGATAACAACCCGTCGGCCGAGTTCCACGCTATACGGCAATTCTATGCCGTAGATGTTTCTGCAGCGTCGAAAAGCAACACGATAAAGCATGCTGAACGGAGCCCGGAGCAGTTTGGGCCTGATCGACATTCGCCAGACGCCGAAGCGATGAACGGCCACCGCCCGAAACCCCGGCTTCGTCCAGTCCCGTCCGTGCGCCCGAAAATCTTCAGCGACGGTGGTCAAGAACTGTTTGAACGATGTTTTCATTAAAGCCCCTTGTATTCGATCAGTCTTCCGGGCCGACGCATCATGTGTCGACCCCAGCATCGCAGAACTCCAATTGCCTGTGCCACTTTGCCAACCACTATCAGGCAGGCGTACTCCCTAGCAAACTTTGGATCTGTAGTCGCGGCCGCCTTGTTCCGAGCTACTCGAGTAATCTGTATGGGGTAGAGGGTCAGCACCACTATCGTAGCGACGAGCGCAGGCAAACAATTCTGAAAGGCGAAGGCGGTAATACAAAGAGGGATCAGCAGAGGTAACATCAGACCCCAGAAAATTATCCCGAACAATTGGCGACGCCAAGAAGGTATCGCGCCGATCCCGTGGATCCAGACGTGCTCGGCATAGGCGAAGCCGCCTCTTTCTGTTCGCTTCCAGAACGCACTGAAGGAAGATATGGCCGCATCATGCAGCGTCATGGCAGCATCGACGCGCAATAAGGTCCACCCCTCGCGTCGGAGCCGCAAGCAGAGGTCAGGCTCCTCGCCCGCAATCAAAGCGTCGTTATACCCATCCACCGCGCGGAGCGCACTGACACGAAACAAAACGTCACCGCCGCATGATTCGGCCTCCCCGATCGGTGTGTTCCATTCGTCATCACACATACGGTTGTAGATCGTTGCCTCGGGATAACGCTCACGGCGGCGCCCGAACACACCCGCCACTATGCCTTCCCTTTCCAACGTCTTGAGCGCCTGATCAAGCCATTGAGGGTCTAGTTCACAGTCGCCATCGATAAACTGTACAAATTCCAAGCCTTGATTGAGTGAAACCAAACCTCGCCAGCCGACATTGCGGGCGCGTGCGGCAGTGAACGGAATGCTCATATCGAGTTCGATGACCTCAATCCCGATCCCGCGTGCGAACTCAATGCTGCCATCCGTTGAGCCTGAGTCAACATATACTGCCGGTGTGTTTCGCGGCAGAGAGCGCAAACATTGCTTCAACCGTTCGCCCTCGTTCCGTCCAATTGCCACGAGCCCTGTGCGGGCGTTTTGGCCTACTGATCCATCCATGCGGGGCTCCCTCCAGGCGCGGCGTCAAGATGGTCGAACGCAGGGACTGAATCATGGCTGCGCGCTCGCACACCGATGCGAAGCAGCGCACGCCTCTCATTTTTCGCGTCCGAGCTCTCAACCCTCGACTTCATGCTTGCAATCCTGCGGAGCAAGTCTCCGGCAAGCCAAGCGAGATTTGCAGCAACAGCCGTCAGCCTGCCTCCCGTCAGTGCGAAGTAGCGGCGCCTTGAGTGGAACACATAATCAGGAGGAACTCGCTTGCCATCCGCCTTCCCGTCAATCACGCCCGTCGATGCGCCAGCGAGATGGATTACTCTACTTTCAGGGCAATGGTAAGTCGCCCATCCATGTCGCGAAAATCGATGCATGAGCTCGACCTCTTCGAAATACAGAAAGAAGCCTGTATCAAATAGCCCACACTCCGAAAGCGCCTTTGTCCGCAGAAGCACACTTGCTCCAGTCACCCAGTCGACATTGCCTCGCGATCCAACAGGTACCAAAATTGGAGCCACACCGAGAATTCTCCCAATCCGGGTCATGCCGATTCCGCGGACGAATTCCCGCAAGACAGTCGGAAACCTGAATGCGGAACCTGCAAACGACCCGTCAGAGCTGAGAAGTTGGCTACCAACCGCACCCACATTCGGATGCTCTTTCAGGCAATCGACGAGAGCCTCGAGTGCACCTGGCTCAATAGCAGCATCGGGATTGAGCAGGAAGAATGCTTCCGGTAATGCACGGCGCTGGAAGACATGAAAGATCGCCTGGTTATTACCCCAACCAAATCCACCGTTCATTTTGAGCGGGATTAATTCGACCCAATCGCAAAGATCACCCTTGTTGATCTCATGCGAAAGGATTTTTACGGAATCATCGCCTGAGCAGTTGTCGACAATGACGACTGTCAGCTGCGGATATCTCCGCCGCTCGTCGTTCAATGATTCAATACATTTCAGAACCAGTAGTGGTGTCTGGTAATTCACAATTATCGTGACGACGTTCATGATCTGGCGATTCCGCCTTGTCCTTGCCTAGGGAGGGGTTCGGTCAGTGCGCACCCATTCCGATCGTCGACCTGCCGCAAAGCGAAGATAGACGGGAATCTTCCAGAGCACATACAACGGCACTACCAACATCGATGCGCCACTAAGCCAGCGACGGCCACCGCTGAGCCAAGCCAAAAGCACCGAGCAGAACACCAGCAAGAGAAGGCAGGTGATGATAAGCGCCGGCATGGTTACATCATACCATACTGCCGCTGCAAAGGTTGTTGCGGCCACTGCAATTGCGATAGACAATAGCAACGCCAACGGCGGAACGAGGAGATGAAGCCCTAGCAATATGAGTTGCCAGTTGAGCGACCGAATTCCGTCCGCAAGCGTTGGCAAGCTATGGGATTTGGCGATAGACAAGAAGCCATGCTCCCAGCGGGAGCGCTGCACGAGTGTTGCCGCCTCGCTGGCTGCGTAGCTTGTAATGCGAGCCCCCTCAAGAAACAACGGTGCGCGACCGGTACGAGTTAATTGTACCGCAAGTTCGAGGTCTTCGACGATGCTGCTAGTTGCCAGTGGCAATGTCTCGAAAATGTGCCAAGGAAATGCCATGCCGGTACCGGTCACATTGGCGCCCCCCCCGAGCCTTTGCGTGCCCCTCTGCCGCACGACATTCTTAATCCACATCGCAAAATTGGAGATCTGGACTTTGGCTGGAGCAGCACGGTCGGGGGCGAACATGTTGCTAGCCTGTGCCGGCCTTCCGCGCTCGGCGGCAACTCCGATCAATAACTCAAGCGAGCGGCGATCAGTTTGGCAGTCAGCATCAAGTACGATTACGCACTCCGGTGGTGAGCTCTTTAGCCACTCGCGCCCAAAGGCCAAAGCATGACCTTTGCCACGTTTTGAGAGGTTGTTCCGCTCAATGACCGTGACATCGTATGTTCTCGCGACGTCAGCCGTCTCGTCCGTGCAGTTGTCGGCGACAACCAAAACGCGAACGCTGTCCGGCAGAATTGGCACGAGTTGACCTAACGTGTCGGCCAGAACTCCTACCTCGTTATGTGCCGGCATGATGATGACCGCAGGATACGCGGTGCCAGTCGAAATGGGCATCTTACTCGGACGCAACCCGAGCAAAACCTCCAAGGAGAAGGTCGCCAGAGGAACTCCTACGAAGATTACGCCCCCCCAAGTCGCGAGCAAGAGCAGTTCAGTCACCAAGGGCACCTCGAGTTCGGAACATTGCCGCAAGCTGCCGCCCATTGCGACGCGAGTCATGCAGCGCCAACACACGGTTTCGCCCGGTTTCGCCAAGCTGGGCCAGGTGTTCGGGAGAAGCGTCGAGAGCTTCCTCCATGGCCGCAACGAGTTCTGCAACAGAACCGGCAGGGACAAGCCATCCGCAAGTTTCGTCAACCAACTCTGGCGTGCCAGCTATGGCGGTTACGATTACGGGGCGACGAAGTGAAAGAGCCTCCATAATGACAACTGGCAGCCCCTCGGCAAAACTCGGGAGAACCATCGCCCTAGATGATTGAAGGTGGGCAATGACGGCATCGGAATCGGCCCACCCTACAAGTTCGACAACATCAGCAATCTTGTCATCGGCGATGATCGCTGCGATTTCCTTGCGCAGCTCACCATCTCCTACCAAGATTAGACGGAATTCACGACCGCGACGTTTGACTTCGGCAGCCGCCTCGATCAGCAGGGGAATGCCTTTTTGGGGACTTAACCGCGCCACAGCGCAAAACTGCGAACTGAAAGACTGTTCGGACTGATTGTCATTGGCGAGAAAACTTTCATCGACGCCGCATCTGACAATTTTGACTTTCGGCCAATCTTCCACCCTGCTCCAACGCATAACCTGACTTCGGCCATAGCTGCTGATCGTGACACAGAATGCACAGTCCCTGACCTTGCCGGATAGATCGAGATATCGAGGTGCATCAAACTCATCCGGACCATGCACCGTGAAGCTGTAAGGAAGTCCGGACAGCAGGCTAGCTATCCGCGCAACGGTCGTGGGGTTCGTGCCAAAATGCGCGTGGATATGACCGGCGTTCTCGGCACGAATGCGGCGCGCAAGAAATGCAGCCTCTGCAAAATAGGCCAACCGGCGTATCGCTTCGAGCGGGCGCCATTCGCAGCGAATGAATGCTAAGCGCAATGCCTTCATGGCCGTGAGCGGTTTGGAAGCAATGGCGAATAGCGCACTTGCAGCCAATGAAGGATGGTTGCCGTGCAGTAGAAAGGTTGTCTTGGCGAGCTCTGCCCCATCGCGCGGATCGGGAAGCTGCGAACTGTCTGCGGGCCTGATCGAGTACCTTGATACCTCGATCCCTTCGGCTTCTACCGCCGCGATTTCACGACGTATGAAGCTGTGAGATGCGGCTGGATACTGGTTGGTTAGGTAAGCAATGCGCACCCCAAGTCCCCTTTTCGAATATGGTGAGCGCTTAGGGTGTTCTACATCCGATGCAATGCCACTCCGATACCAGTGTCTGGCGACGGGACAAGAGGCAACTTCAGTACGCAGATGTGGCTGGACGCATTCACTGCCCAAGGCTAGCGAGTACAACTGCGAACGCCCCGCCGGGCGGCCATTAGCAGCAAGGGATCCAAGGATGGACAGACGAGGTCTCTTGATCGGAGCAGGCCTAACGGCACTTGCTGGCGTATCATATCTCAGGGCCCCTAAGATATCGAACCGCGCGGTCTCGGATCAGCAGTTCCGGGCTGCAATGCCAGTTGCGGTAGGCGATTGGCGATCGCGTACGAGCACGGAGCTGGTTCTACCCGCTCTGGATGGCAGCGACAGATTGTACCAGAATCTGGAAACGCGGATATATGAGGCGCCCACCCTGCCGTCCATCATGGTGCTTGTCGCTTATAGCAGCATCCAGCAGAACGACATTCACGTTCACAGGCCGGAAGTCTGTTATCCGGCAGCCGGTTACCCGATCATCGCGAGCCACCCTACTGTCCTTCACCTTGCCGGCAAGCTGGTGCATGCTATGGAGCTAAAGGCGGATCGCGGCGGAACGACTGAACGAATCGTCTACTGGGTTAGGGTAGGAAATGACTTCCCTCTCGATTGGCCCAGCCAGCGCCTGGCGATGGCAAAAGCCAACCTCAGAGGGAATGTCCCTGACGGCGTATTGTTTCGCGTCTCTGCACTTGAGGAGGCGGGGCAGGACGTATCAGAAACGCTGCACCGCTTTCTGAAGCTCTTCGTTGACCGAGCATCGGCCGTTATGCGTGACGAGATCCTGCTTTAATCGCTGCAGCCAGAACCGAATGCAGCTTGATCGGAAAGTGAGGTCTCGGACGACTGTTCATAAGCGTTCGGCTTTCGCGCCGGAGTTGCTTAGGATAATCGTGGTCAATTAGGGCATGCAGCTGCGAGCACCAAATTCTTGCAGATTGCCATCTGTATCAGAAGAGCCGATTGCTGGCCAAGGCCACCGAACGTAGGAGCAAAGCCCAAAGCCCGTAACTTAGGCATATTGCGATAACCGACGCAGCCTTGCAGGTCTGCCAAAATTGCTAGGTGATTGAGACGTAATTACATGAGGATAAAGAGAACAGAGCCGTTTGCCGTTCTTGGACGCGCCGTGCGAGCCGCTAATCATGCCTAACTCGGTCGCTTACGCGGCGCTGCTAATTTGGCCATTTGTCACGCTAGCTATCTTTGCGTCTATGACGCCGCAACGTGCGGTCATCTGGTCGCTTTTGGCCGGCTACCTTCTCCTCCCAGTGAAGACGTCCTTCGATTTTCCAGGTGTTCCCGCAATCGACAAGACAACTGTGGCCAACTTATCCACTTTCCTGATTGCACTGGCTTACACTGCCGGGAGATCTGCCAGACCTCCGAAAGAGTGGTGGCTCATTATCCTTATTGGTACCTATCTAGCTTCGCCTATCTTTACCACCCTGAATAATCGTGATTCCCTGATGTTCGGGGATCTAGTTCTCCCTGGACTTACGCTTTATGACGCGTTTTCAGAATCTGCGTACTTAGCTATTGACCTTATGCCGTTTCTATTAGGGTATAATTTACTTCGCTCCGCTAGTGGTCAGCGTTCATTCTTGAAAGCGCTAGCCTTTTCTGCAGTGGCCTACAGCTTTCCCATGCTCATGGAAATACGCCTGAGCCCGCAGCTTAATACATGGATCTACGGATTTTTTCCACACTCCTTTGGACAGCAAGTCCGAGGCGATGGCTTCCGCCCCGTCGTATTTTTGGGTCATGGTCTAATCGTTGCAATATTTACCGCTATGGGGATTGTTGCACTGGCATATCTGTCTCGCCGACGCCAAACCCTATATGGACTGCCATCATGGATATGGCTTATCTACCTCTTTGTCGTAATTATACTTTGTAAATCTCTTGGCGCATTAATTCTTGCATTTCTTGCTGGCCTTGCGATTTGCTTCGCTAATCGCCGGACATTGCAACTTTCATGTGCATGCGCAGCGATCTTAGTTCTGGTCTATCCCGCGTTACGAGGATCAGATCTAGTTCCCGTTCAGGTGCTTGCAAGTCAGGTCGCTCAATTTAACGATGAGAGGGCCGATTCATTCAAGGTTCGAATCGACAATGAGGACAGATTACTCGCGCGCGCAAATGCGCGCCCGTGGTTTGGTTGGGGAGGTTATGGACGAAACCGCGTCTTCGATGAGGATACTGGCAAAGATCTTAGCGTTACCGACGGAGCGTGGGTGATTGCAGTCGGTGTGCATGGATGGGTAGGATATATTGCTGTTTTCGGGATACTTTGCTTACCGGTCATCCTGTCATTACGCCGGAGCGCGAACGCGTCTTTCTCTCAAGTGGCGACCATGGTGGTTCTGAGTATAAACCTTTTCGATCTTCTCCCTAATTCGTCAATCGGACCGTTAACCTGGCTGATGGCTGGGGCTGTTATGCCCCTCGCGATGAGGGGCAATCGATTACAACCGAAGCGTTCGCGCGTGCTGGTGAGCAAGACTCAACATCGGATCCTCCGATCGCCACCCCAACCTTTCAATTGACGCACTTAAGGTAGGCAGCAGGATCACGGGCAACGCGATGTACAAGAATTGGGACGATAACAAAACTCCGTCCAGCGCAGACACTGCTAATCGCTCGACGAAGAAGACGGGGCCTGCCGAACGGGGACGAGGCCTTAGCGGCACACAGCGTCGGCCGTTGTCCAAACACGTCACCCGCGCCAATGCGAAACGTTCTTCCGTGCGCTCGGCGGTTGAGCGTGTGCGATCAAGCCAGCAGCATCGCATCTGGCTGTTTTTCCGCACCATCGACATCGCGCGCCCCGATCAAGGTTGGTAGGACCAGCCTAGCTTATTGCTTTCAGCGCCTCGCCTGACCCAAGCAACAACGTCTGCTGTCATAGAGCAAAAATAGGTTGCCGCTCTACTTCGGTTACGCAATCGAGAAGGTGCTCGAATGAAGCGATCTGCCGGAGATCTCGGCCGCGCGCGTCAAGGCGGAGGTTTCCCTTATGACTCGGCTCAGGAAGACAGTGCATGCCATCGACTTAGAACAACGATGAAGTGACTGCTGGCGAGTGAGCTCAAAGGGGCATGTAAGTGAGCATTTGCAACAGGGGGCTTTTGCGCAGTGGAGATTGAATGGAGGCCGGGGATTGGTGATCCCACTGTCTGGGGCTGGCTTACCGTCATTGCCTATGCGGCGACTGCGGTTGTGGCGCTGCGAGCTGCGAACGTCGCACAGGTCTCCGGCCGAAACTGGAGAACCGAAAGCGTCTTTTGGTTCAGCGTCACACTCATGATGATCGCGCTCGGGATCAACAAGCAACTAGATCTTCAATCATTGCTAACCGAGGTCGCACGGAACTTGGCTAAGGGTGCGGGCTGGTACGACGGACGGCGTACGGTGCAAGAGGCAGCCATTGGCCTTCTACTTGTTTCTGCGGTCGGCGCCGTGATTGCTAGCTGGTTTTTGCTCCGACGGGCCGGGATAGAGATCAAACTGGCCTCCACGTCTCTTTGTCTCGTGATCGCCTTCGTTATTGTCCGAGCGGCATCTTTTCATCACATTGATGCTCTCATTGGAAGCGACCTTAGCGTTATTAGCTGGAATGTGCTACTCGAGTTACCGGGTATCTTAATGACGGCTTTGTCCGCCGCTTGGTATCGCGCAAGAGTCCTGCGTGTATCAGAACGCCCGAAAAGGCCGTAATCTCGGCCGACGGGTGAGGGGAATTTTGCCGCCGATCGCGCTGGAGTGGAGGGGGTGGGATAACGCGATCGAGGTGCGGTCGCCATGTCTGCAATGGCCGCATCACTGTCCTTATCGAATGTTGGTTCTGACGGCATGCCACTTGCCTACAGACAATTGCCTAGCCTGCGCGCACTCACACAGTTCCGCTGCGCGCATCCTTGCCACGCCTCGCCGCATCCTGAGCCCATGTGATGTCACAGAATGGCCTCTCAGCTTAGCAAGCTGCGCGCTCATTCAGGAGGCCACCGCAATTCGCAAATGAGATTCGAACCCGAGCCGCGACTTCATCACGTCCCGGCGTCCCCACCCTTTGTGGATCAGGCCGACAGCGCTGGCCAAGCGAGCATCACAGGTACCAGCATGCTCCCACCCCTTAGGGTTCAGTATCTTCTCGCCTGGGTACAGGAGCGATGTGAACTAGGTCGACTGCACGCCAAGAATAAAGGCCGCCAGCGCTGTGGGGGTCGCTGGCGGCCTTTGGAGCAACGCACCAGACCGTTCTGCGGAGCCATCCGGTGCGCTTCTGGGTCTACTGGATGGCGGTTAAGAACGAGTTGTCGATGCTCGAGGTGGCCGGCATAGGCAAGTATTCTCCATTTCAGATTCTGGGGGCGCACATGTCCGACTTGGTCAACGTCCAACTTGCGGTCGACGATGCACGGCGAGCGGTGACCATAACCATGGTCCAGAACGGTCGCCCGCTTGCGCACGCTATAGTCGAAGCGGCTGAAATGAAGGAACTGATCCATGCATTTGCGCAGGCCGGCTATGAGCTCGCGGACCGGGTGCCTTTGACGGTCGACCACGGTACCAAACTGGCTGCACTCGTCGATCCTGGCTGGCATTTCCCCGGGGATGTTCATCCAGAGGGCAAGGTGCTCGCTCTTCGCCACCCCGGATTTGGATGGTTGTCATTCCTATTCCCTTATGCGGAGGCGAGAGCGATTGCGCAGATGCTCTTGGCGAACAACCCTGCCAACTAGGCGCGGCACCAAGGCCTCCCTCGACGGTGATTGAATAGGCCGTTCTCACGTTGAAGCATTCGTATTTACCCCGGAGCGGTTGAAGGCCTTCACCACGACGGAGACGCAGTTCTTGATGTAGAGCGCTTCGGCGGTGATGTTCGGACCTGCCACCACGGTGCAAAATTCGAACGTTATGGAGCCGATGCGGGCATCTAGTTTTCCCAAGAATGGTCATCACCTACTGCTGCGAAAGCCATTAGCGGATTCGAAAGACGGCAATGGTAGTAGCGGTGGCCATCTTTCGCTTGTGGGCAGGGATGGCGAGGGGGTTCCCCGCCGTTCGCTCGGCTTACTTTGCGGGGCGGATGCTGCTGGACGCTTAAGGTGCAGCGGATCCGCCTACTCTAAGCGGGATCTTGGAGCCACCGCTCGAAAGCTGCAGATGGCACCTGCTGTTCGCCAATCTCAAAGATCGCCGCTCGACCAACGAGTCTTGGGCTACCTAGGTGCTCCTCCACTCCAGAATAGAAAGGGCGCCCAGCATAATCGTCGAACATCAAGATTGCTCTAGCGCGCGCGGCGTGAGCTCTCAAAGCTGCGTGCAAGGCACAGGCGACACGGTGTCGCCCGTCAACCAGGATGAAATCCGGAAACTTGGGAGAGTACCAAGGTGCAGTGACGTATCGACGGGCAAGTCCGACGCGCGGAAACGCTGGCATCCCCCATTCCATGGCAAGACCGAGGCTGGACACGATCTGAATGACTGAATTGCCAGTCAACTGAGAGGCCACAGTCCGCGCATAATGGCCGTCGCTCTCGACGCTGATAGTTGGCACACCCAAGCTGCTGGCCAGCACCGTGCTGCCGCCTGAGCCGAACTCGACGTACGCGCGTGAGTTAGCGATGTGTTCTTTGAAGAAATCGACTTCCTCAGGGGGCATATGCGGATCTGGCCCGGGAGTAGGAAATCCAATTACCCGCTGGCGGTAGGAATGTACTACCACCTTCCGAAGGTTCGAGAGATAACGTAGCAATACTGCCCCCTTCGGTCCGGCCGACACGAGAACGATATGGTCGGCTGTCCTGATCAGCAAGGGGGGTGGGCTAAAATGGTCCAGCGCTGCGACCAGCCCCGGTATAATCTTGAACTTGGTTGCAGCCACGGCTCAGAAGTCGCGCTGATGACTATTGAAGCCCGCTATCCAGTGATGACGGTGCGACGTTTGCGCTGGAATTCTGCTTGCTATGCTCGTGCCATGCGCAGGAAGATTTCACAGTCATTCAAGGGTTCTTTGCCAAGGAGCAATGTGGACGTTGCAATGGCAGCAAATTTTGCGAACGGCACGCCAGATCGTGAGCGATCCGGTAGGCGACCTAATGCTGGTCCGCCAACTTCGCCAACACAAACAGCTCTCGATCCCACAAGACGTAATTCCCAGCGGTCCTACAGCTGGGATTATAGCCGAGCGGTTGTTTTGCGCATCGGCACGGTTGAAGCAATAGGCTGCGTAACGGAGCCTGCAATGCGGAGCGGAGCAGGCCATTGCTTGTTCAGTTTGGCGGCGAACGCCACCGGTGTAGCGTCTCCCAAGGCCGAGTGCGGTCTCTCCCGGTCTTAATCTTCGATCCAACGCACGCAATTGCGATCTGCATCTATGAGACGGCATCGCGCGCTAGTCGGCATATCAGAAGAGATCGATAGTTCTCAAAACCTCTTGCGGATCTATATAAAAGTTGCCCTTCTCACGCTCGCTCACAACTACGCCGAAATCGTAGCCGAAGAGCCTTACCCATTCGAGGTGCGGCAGATAAAAGCGGTCAAACGGCTGGAGAGTGATCAAGCCTGCAGCATTATCGCGAAGCGCGTAGATTGCGTGAGCACATTGGCTGCCCTCTGCGCTGATAATCAAATCGGCGTCGAGTATCTCTTGGAAAAACGAAGACGGGTCCGATCCTTCAGCAACGACAATCTTCACGCCCCTTGAAGCTAGAGTGCCAATTAGTTCCGCCTCATTTTGTATCATCCGACCGCGCGCAGACGGCCCGCGCGAGAGATAAACGATCCCACCCTTTTGCCCTGATTGCATTCTCTGTCTGATGGAGGCCCGATGAGCCTTCAGGCGCTTAAGCTTGTGGCTGTTATTCGAGAGATCCTCGAAATAGGTGAGCTCCTGTATCCGGGCGTGCTTAATCGAGCGGGCGCGCCTTAGATTGAGCAGTTCCGAATAAAAATCCTCGTCCTTCCAACGTGGTCGCTCCGGCCCGACAAACGGTAGATGATCGGGAACGAGTAAGTTAGTTGCGCAGTCGTCCCTAAGCCAATGGCCAAAGTATCGTGAGCCTTGAATCGAATCTGAAAATGTAGCTTTAGCGATAAACTCAGGCCGTGAAAACGCCCACTCGCTCTTCGGCCAGACGAACTCCTCGTGCCTATACCTTGAAATGACCCAGCGCTTGGCAACCGTTACATCTTTGAAAACGTACATTCTGGTTGCCCCTACAGGACGCACCCCACCACGTGCCGCCGCTATCTCAGCCAGATGCGACACGCCAAAAGGAGAGGCGCTGATGCGCTCGAACTGCCCCTCGAGCGCCTTGACCGGACGCCCCTCGATCATTTCAGGCGGGCATATTTCGGTAACACTAGCAGCTGCATCGAAAAAATTCTGCCCCCTCCTCATCTGACTAAAAACGCGTGCAGAGGCCTGCGCGAAAATTGATTGCATCAAGAGATTCATCGAAGCTAATGCCCTGCAGTCTAGCGTATCAACGATCGACGCAACCCATCCGAATAAACGACAGTAATTCTTTCCGATGATACAAAAATGCCCCAAATTGATTGCCAGCATTATCCCCCGGCGAATCTCATGCACTAACAGTCAAAAATAATACCAACGATATAAATATGATTAGAATAGATAAAATGTCAATCGAAAATGAAGCCAAACCCCTTGTCATGGGGTTTATCCAAAAATAGATAACGTTCGTTAAGTTTGCGAATAGCATGCCTACCAGCATCCCGATGATGCCTGAAATCTGATATCCTAAGAACACGCACATCAAACGTGACATTGCAAGAAATGTATTTGCAATAAAAAAGTCCCTACCACGACCCATCGCCAGGATTGCCGTAGAGTATCCTGAGAAAATTACGGCAACCGCGTTAGAAAGTGCCAACAAAGCCGCATAGTACCCAGCATCATGATAGCGCCTATCGTACAGGAGAGTGACAAGGGGCTCACTGACTACAGCCGCAATTATCACTGTAGGCACGGTCAGATAAATCATACGTTTGCGCAATGCCGTGAGTACGAATGCTAGGCGCTCATGACTGTCTTTCAAAGCCTCGGATAGAGCAGGCAATCCGATGGTCCCGGTGAGCTTGGTGGGCAGCTCGGTTGCAATGACCGAAATGCTGTATGCGATGCTCAATACGCCAAAATCGGAAAGCGTTAGCATTCGCGCCTGGACAGCGCGAAGCCCTTCGCCTCCCGCAAACGTCACGACTGTTGACAGAAAGACCCAACGGCCAAAGCTGAGAATAGAAAGCGCTACATCCCTGTCGAATCTAAAGCGATGAGAATGTCCGCGGAGCACCCAATGGCCGACAATTACCGTGCCCAATGACCCGATCACGTTGCCTGCCGCAAGCGCCCAGACCGACTGCCATTGCCAAGCCAAAGTGATCAAGCTCAATATTGTTATGGCTTGCCCCAAAAGTGCAATAATAGTCGGTCTGAAAAAATCGAGATCACGCTCCGCGGTTGCAAGACTTATATTCTGAAATCCGTTTATTGCCGCAGTTGAACTCATTACAACCAATAGCGGAAAAAGCACCGTATGTCCGTAAATTCGCGAAACTGGATAGGCTAGTACGGATCCTACAACGAACAGACCGAAACCTCTTACAGCTTGAAATGTCCATGCTGTGTTCAAAAAATTGGCATCTCGACTGCGAGGATCCCTTATAATTGTCGGCTTTAATCCAATATCAGAAAACATCGCCAAACCGACAACAAATACAGTCGCTAGCGACATTATCCCGAAAGCTTCGGGGAACAAGAGGCGAGTCAGAATGAGATTTGACCCGAACTGCAACCCACGTTGCCCGCCGAATCCAATGACGACCCATATCCCTGAATGAAGGGTGCGAGCGGAAAGTGACTTTGATGTGGTTAGGTAGCCGAGGCGTGCCCGGATTCTGGCAATCATCGCTTCAATATCTCGACTTTCGTGCGCGTCCAATCCTGACACTCGGGGAGCCCCAGTGTCCGCTTGCCCGCATTGGCACTTAGAGTCTATGGCATTCTCCGAAGCGTAAGCCTTGTATGGAGCACAGACAGAATTTGGCACATTTTGGAATCCGCGATCGACGGGCTCGAGCGGTCATTTTGATCGCCACTCAGAGCTGGCCTGTCGTTATCGGCCTCGCTGCCGTAACTTTCCCGACCTGGCGATACATCACTACACACAGCTGGTCGACGGAGCAGGGCTCTCATGCCCCTTTAGTTCTGGCGTCCGGCTTGTGGCTTCTGCTCAATCTTCTCAAGAAGATCAAAGATCTGCGGCAACGACCGTCTGGTCCGTATGCACTTGCGGTGATCGGATTTTCTGCGGCTACAATGGTGGTTTTTCGCGCTGCCGCAGTCATCGAGCTCGAAGTGTACGCCCTTTACGGGCTCTTTGTGGCGGTGTTGTACGCCTTCGTGGGATGGCCCGTGCTGAAGGCTCTTTGGTTCCCGCTCCTCTTCCTGATCTTTGCGGTGCCGCTACCCGACAGCCTTGTCGCTGCGGTTACCAATCCTTTGAAACTGTGGATCAGTGAAACTTCGGTCGCCCTACTTTATGCCGCAGGGTACCCCATTGCGAGTTCCGGCGTCACGATCCAGATCGGCCAATACCAGCTTCTGGTTGCAGCTGCCTGCGCCGGCCTGAATTCGCTTATCACCCTTACGGCGCTTACCATCTTCTACGTCTATGTGAGCCACCGTGCCGATTGGCGATATATGCTGGCTTTGGCCATGAGTGCGATCCCTGTCGCGATTTTCTCGAACCTTGTTCGGGTGCTGATTCTGGTCTTGCTGACCTATTTTGCCGGCGATGCGGCAGCTCAGGGCTTCCTTCACAACTTTGCCGGCATGACCACGTTTGCGGTCGCGCTGATGTCGATCTATGTCATCGACAAGTTGGCGCAGCGTTCGTTGACGCTCCTTGGCCGGAACAAGGACCAGTTGTCAGTCATGCCCCGCGCTTGAGCGATCGAACGGCTTCAAGACAAAGTAGATGTACGCCATTGCAGCGACGAGCAGTCCGACTGCAGGAAGGGTGATGCCGTGGTTGCCAAGGTAGTTGGAAACGGCGCAACCAACCGCTGGGGGAAGGTAGTGAATGATCTTGTCACGCGGTTCATCTTCTGAAGAACGCTGCAGAAACAGCACGGCAAGGCCAGCAAAGACGGCGACCGTGACCCAATCGTAGACAGTTTCCAATTTCGATTCCCCGTTCGCGTTAGCTGCCGCTAACTGCGCTCTTGCAACCTCGCGTTGAAGGCCGCAATGGGCTGCAAGTGATTTGGGAGGCGTAAGTGAATCACCGTTGGACTTCAAGACTAGCGCTGCTCGGTACAATGATCGTGAGCCTGCAAGCTTGCAACGCTGAGCCAACAGGGCAGGTCGTCGCCGTCGTCAATGGCGAGGAAATCACCCAGGCCGAACTCAACGCTGAGATCGCCGAACTCCCCACGGCAACTGCCGGCGACAAGGAGGAGATCCGCCGCCAGGTGCTGCAGCAGATCATTGATCGTCGGCTTATGGCGCAGGTCGCAAAGGAAGAGGGGTTCGACCGCGACCCAGCGTTCCTTACGCGCGAGCGGCGGCTACGTGAAGGTTTGCTCGTCCAGATGTACGGCCAGAAGCAGGCCGAGAGCGTTCGTGTTCCGGATAGCGCCGCGGTCAAGACGTACCTTGCCGCAAACCCGGGTAAGTTCGCCGAACGGGCGACCTACCTTGTTGACCAGATCGTTTTCGAGATGCCCAGCGACCCGAAAGTCCTCAATGCCCTCGAAGCTGACAAGACCCTTGCGGACGTGGAGAAGACGTTGACGCGCTTCAACGTCAAGTTTAGCCGAGGCGGCAATAGCCTCGATACCATCAACGTGCCCACGCCGATGCTCAAGCAGATCCTTGACCTGCCGCCCGGCGAGCCATTTGTCATTCCTGGACAAGGCCGCGTTACGGTCAGCGTGATCACCGGGCGCCAGCCGGTTCCGACAACCGAGCAGGAAGTAGCCCCGCTCGCCGCCCAAGAGATGAGAGCCGAGAGCCTCAGCAAGCTCCTTCAGACCCGGTTAGAGGCTGCGCGAGCCAAGGCAGATATCTCCTATCAGGACGGGCTGGCTCCTAAGCCCAAACCTGCGGGCAAGCCAACAAAGTAGCTCGGCGCTAGCCGTCCGAGGCCAAAAGCCGGCTCAGCATCTGCGATTGATCTAGGTGTTCCGTGCCGCCATATAGGCGCAAAGCCAAACGAGGGGCATGGTGAGCGAGCAGCGCAAAAGAGACTTAAGGCCGGGATACCGAGCAATTGCTGCGTTCCTCGTTTTGGGGTTCGCATTGATTGGCTTCACCCGGTTCGAAGAGCGCGCTATTCTGGGTGCGCCCGGCTCCCCGGCCAATGCTATGTCAGCCCTGGCTACGTTGACATCTTCAGATGCTGACGTCTCCTATTCGGGTCCGCCGGAAGATTCCGTCGCTCTGTCGGACGCGTCGCAAGTTCCCACCGACCGGATCCGCCGCATCTTGCGCGACCGTGATTTTGCGAACGGAGCGGCAAGGCTGATCCCAGCACCTGACGCCAGTCCCAACGCTACTGGCGAAGGCGGCGTCCCTGCCGGAGTCAGCGGAGACCCAGTCGTGGCAGACCTTGCCGCACTCGCCCCGACAGAGACGTCGCCGGTGCAATTCGCGTCCCTGACCCCGACTTTGCCTGGACAAGGTGCGCCGCTGTTTGCCGCCAACCTTCCCGCCGATGGTGGGGGCAATGGCAATGGTGGCGGCACGCCGGGTGGGGGCACCAATCCGCCGCCGGCGCTTCCTAGTCCGGCGGTGCCCATAAGTCCGGTGCCAGAACCCGACACGTGGTTCATGCTTTTGATGGGGCTGTTCGCCGTAGGTGGCGCCCTGCGTTATCGTGGGGGCGCTGTTCAGGTGCGCGAAGCAAGCCTGCTTGGCTGAGCGACACACGGTGTACTGAATGCGCTCGCACTTTTCCCAAACGCTTGTCAGATCCGCGTCGCAGGCCTGGACGCTCGCCTGCGGCCTGTATTTTCTGTGGGAGGCGCTGAACTACCGCGGGCTCACGAGCCGTGTTGCCGAGATCCAGATCGCCCGCTTCGGCAGCTATGTACCGCTGCTGACCTACCTCTTTTTGCTTTGCCTTTGCGCCGTGCCAGCTGTGATCCTGGCGCGACTCTTGCTGAAGCGTGCCGAACGAGACATGCCCGATGCCGAACTCCATGAACTGCGGTGGAAGCAGGCGCGCCAGCTCAGGAGGTGGCTTGTCGGACTAGGTGCAATCGCATGCTGCGTTGCGGCAGGGTTCCTCGCATATGCCTCCTTCGCGCTGCCGCGCCAGGAAGGCGAGCTACAGACGATCGCTGCAAGCGAGCTTGGCGCTGTGCCCGTCAAGGAGGGCCCCGCACGCCTTGTCGGAGGTGAGCTGGGGACGATCATCTTTTTTGGCCAGGATTGGCTTGTCGGCGATGATCGCATGGCATTTTCGCCCTACCGCTCAGCCTCCTCGGGCGACGGACTTGCGCATATCTTCGTTCAGCTTGAGACGAACGACAAAGCCGACGCAGGAAAGATTACGCAGCGCCCCTCGTGGTCGGGCATCCTTGTAGAGCGAGGTTTGCCTGGACCTGTGCGGGTCCTGTTCAACTACGTTGGTGTCGGCATGGCGACGCCATACTATACCCTGTACCAAAGCGAGTATGCATTGAAGGTTGGATACTGGCTTCAAGCGCTGCAGTGGGCATTACTGGCGGTATTTTTTGCGTTCCTCGTCGCCTTCCAGAGCCATGTAATTCGCAAGATTGAGAAGGCGCGCGACCACATGCGGGCGTGATCGCCGCGGCCGTGGCAGCTTTGGCCTCCAACATTTCGGGGAAGGACATGCCCCTTGGGCGTCTGTCTGGGGAGGAGAGCGACCTTATCCGACGCCCTTAGGCTTGACCCTACTCGGGCGTTAACCACTGTCAGAAACGGCACCTGAAGCACTTGCCCCTAGCAAGGCAGCATGTGGAACGGCGTCCTCATGACTTGCGGACTGGTGATCGCGCTTATGGGCGCGACAGCGATCGATCGAGGCGACGCTGTGCCGACGGCGATGAATGTCCAAGCCACCGTTATGGGCAGTAATCCTGCTGCTCGGCAGGAGGGCATCGCGCGCGCGGCGGACGGGCTTTTTTACGTTGAAGTTAACAATGGCGCAGGGCGCGCCGACTTGCTGGTAGACACAGGAGCGAGCCACGTTGTTCTGAGCCGCGCTGACGCCAAAAGACTTGGAGCTCGGCTGCAGTCCAGTGCCCCGACGACGATCGCCACTGCGGCCGGTCCTGTTGTTGCACAATGGGCGGTGGTTGATTCGCTCGAAGTGCAAGGCCACGTGCTTCGCGATGTACAGGCGGCTGTGCCGCAAGGTGATGTTGGAACGTCGTTGCTTGGTCAAAACGCACTGGCGCAGTTCAGCGAGATCCGGATCGAAGGCGACCGACTGTCGCTCAGCAACTGACATTGTTGCTGCCAAATAAGAACCAACCGAGGGATCAGCTTCATACGGGGATGGATTGGATCCCGCAGATCATTGGCGCATCCCGAATTTCCTGATCCTTCATTGCTTCGCGTAGGACCGCCGAAATCCACGCGCTTCGCCATGTCGCTGTCGGCAGAGTCCGTGTAGTGCGGCGGAGCGCTTGATGCCTATGGGCTTGGACGACTCAAGACGCCAAAGTGCCTGACCTGCGCTGCGCCTCCGTCTCCCACCAGGCCCAACCACCGGAAAAAGGCGCTTTGTCGCACGCGGTCAGGCCATGTCGAAGTGCGGTGCTTGAACGTCCTGATCGAGGTTGGGGCGCGGTTTCCTACGCTAAGGACCAAGCTGCTGCCGCCATTGAAAGCAATGCCATTCGAGGCCGCGGCGCTGACATGCTGCCTCGGGTGACGCCTGCCAAGACGCGGGCGCTGCCAACAGCCTTTTGCGACCATCAAGACGAGGTCGTGCATGAAGGAGCGGCGATCAGCCCCCCTTTCACAAGGCCTCTGCTCAACTGGAGGCGTGGCTTATCGGCCTCGCCCATGGGCCTCACTCGGCGACTTGCACTTGAGCGACGACCGATCGGCCCAAAACTACCCGTTATCGGAGAGCGGCGGTTGGTTAAAGAGCGAGCCAATACACGCTAAGGGGATTTCGCAAGTCCGCTGACTCGCTGCCTTGGCTGAGTTTTCTATTGAGCGTCCCAATCAGAGACAGTCCTCACCCCCCTATTGCGGGCAAGCCGAAGCTTGCCAAAAGCAAGCCACTATAATCAAAACACTTTTTCGAAAAACGTAATTTATCGCCGAGAATGCTCAGTTGATCGCAGCGAGGTTAATGGGCGTTGACTTACACCCGGCAATCCTTAACAGCGTGTCACCAGAAGGGCTAGGTGATAAGCCTGATTCGGGGGTGCTTAAGTTTTACGATTTGGCAAGGACGCCTCATTCTGGGGCATCCTTTCGCGTGACTGGTATGGGGAGAATTCATATGTGGAAGTCCGTAGCAATTCCTGTTGCTCTTGCTGTCGCAAGTGCTGCAGCGCCTGCGCAAGCCGCGACGCTGGTTCAAGTCAGCACGACCAACAGCGCTGGTTGGTCCATTATTACCCCTGGGAGCACCACTCCTACTCCTGCTCAGAGCACAACTCGTAACACTGCCTGGCAGAATGCTAGCTGGATTTCGACCTCCAGAAGCGGTACGGCAAACGTTCCCCCTGGTAACTACACGTATATTTATTCACTCTCTTCCCTTCCGGGTTTTGGTGTCCTCACGGGTTTGGCCTACACGGATAACCGGCTTCTGAGAATTTTTGTGAATAACGATCCGAACAAGGGGTTCACTCTTCCCAGCCTCCCCTCGGTGGGTGAATTTGAGTACGTTGATAGCGCCAACCGCCAGTATTTTGGACGCCAGATTTCTCTCGACTTTAGTCAGTATGGACCGATCAGCTCGATCCACTTCCTGACTAACAATGACGGGACGGGAAATAACCCTGCAGCTTTCTCGTTCGCTGGTCAAGTTCCTGCGGTTCCGGAACCTGGTACTTGGATGCTCATGATCCTCGGCCTCGGGGCAGTAGGCTTCGCCATGCGTCGCCGTCAGTCGGTGTCGGCTCGCTTGCAGTTCGCGTAAGAGCGCAGCATCGTGAACGAATTGAAGGGGGTCAGCATTCGCTGGCCCCCTTTTTTCTAGCCCGGCGAAAATCACATGGTACCGACGCCTTGTCAGAGCCTGCTAGCTGAAGGGCGCCCTGCGCTCACCAGCTTGCTGTCCATCCTCGTCGTACTCTTCGCTTCCCCGACGTCTTCAGCGGAATGGGGTGCCGGCACGCTTGACACGCTTTCGCAGGTTACGCGCGTGAACCTTGGCAGCGGCATTCAGGATCGACTTCAGGAAGAGCGACGCATCGAAGCCATCAATCTGACGATCCCGGCAAATCCCGGCGCGGCAGTTGCTGCGCCAAAATTTAGTCTGGGGGCCACCGGGCTCGCCGAACCCTTCGGGACTTCCGCACTCGACTGCATGACGGCAGCCATCTACTACGAGGCGGCCAACGAACCGATTACCGGACAACGCGCGGTGGCGCAGGTCATCATCAACCGGGTGAGACACCCGGCATTTCCCGACAGCGTGTGCGGCGTTGTGTTCGAAGGATCGAACCGGTCGACCGGCTGCCAGTTCACCTTTACTTGCGATGGCTCCTTGCTTCGCAAGCCCTCCAGCCGCCTATGGCTACAGGCGCGCGGCGTCGCCTTGGCGGCGCTCGGAGGCTTCGTCGAAACCTCTGTCGGCCATGCAACCCATTATCATGCGTCCTATGTGCGGCCCTATTGGGCGCCGAAGCTCACCAAGCTCACAGCGATCGGGTCGCATATTTTCTACCAGTGGCCTGGAGGCTGGGCGCGACCAGCCGCATTCACTGATGCCTATTCGGCGAATGAGATCATGCCGCTAGGCGCAAGATCCGCGCTCGCTGGGTATGTGTCAGCGCAAGCGCCAACCCAACAAGAGTTTGTAGCTGCCTCGAGCAGCGGCCCGGCTGACGATTTCGCAAATGCAGCCGCGTCGCGTACAGCACTGCAGCGCAGCGGACCAGAGCAGCAAAAAGAAAACAACGCCATGCTGCCCGAGACGACCCTCATCGTCGGCAAGCACGAGCTGATCGAGCGGAAGGCGAAAATGAAGGACAGCGCAACACCCGTCATTGCGCAGTAGCACCCCCGGTGGCGATAACTTACGTGTTCAGAGATGCGCTGAACGACGCCCAATACTGAGGCATCCTCGCGCTTGACCCGCGGCACCGGGAGCATGCGGAGAAATCTGCTCGATCACGCTGATGTGACGAATGAGCTAACTCATTGGGAAAGTGATCCGGCGCCGCCAACCTGCCGAACATCCGATTGTTAAAGAAACGCTTCGCCGGTGGTTTGTGCCGGAGCTGTACCGCGCTCGTGCCGGGATTTGACCTTCATCGTGGCAAAAAGCAGATGCGCTAGTAGCTGAAAGTGTCCCATCGCGCGCAAAAGTGAGGTATCCGATGACCTACCGTCCGATCCGCAAGGCCGTGTTCCCGGTCGCCGGGCTCGGCACGCGCTTCCTGCCCGCGACCAAGGTGGTGCCCAAGGAACTGCTCCCGGTGGTCGATCGCCCGCTGATCCAGTATGCGGTCGACGAGGCGCGCGAAGCGGGGATCGAACAGCTCATCCTCGTCACCGGACGCGGCAAGACCGGGATTGTCGAGCATTTCGACATCGCCTTCGAACTCGAACAGACGATGAGCGAGCGCGGCAAGGATCTCGCCGTGCTCGAACCCACCCGTGCCACCCCGGGCGATGTCATCGCGGTCCGCCAGCAGGTGCCGCTGGGCCTCGGCCACGCGATCTGGTGCGCGCGCGCGATCGTGGGCGACGAGCCCTTCGCGATCTTCCTTCCCGACGAGCTGATGGTGGCGCGCGAGGGTGGCACCGGCTGCATGAAGCAGATGGTCGAGGCTT